>Ga0068707_1002841_pt1 | contig 12145 bp, 11 predicted proteins | sample YNPNPMetaG_FD_66600 | JGI IMG/M metagenome (GOLD analysis project Ga0068707, IMG submission 66600) | Anoxygenic and chlorotrophic microbial mat microbial communities from Yellowstone National Park, USA - YNP NP MetaG | ecosystem: Environmental > Aquatic > Thermal springs > Hot (42-90C) >... | reverse complement strand
GCATCCGGCACCCCGTCGTCATCATCGTCCGGGTCCACGCAGTCCGCGACCCCGTCCTTGTCCGTGTCATCAAACCCCTCGTCCGTGGTCCCGTCGCAGTCATTGTCCTTGCCGTCGCACGTCTCGTCGGTTGGCTCAGGGGCATTGCATACCGGCTTGCCATTTGAACACTCCATGACCCCCTTGCAGGAGCCTAGCGGACTGGGCTTGTCACAGGGGGTCGGTTCTATGTCCTCGTCCGTCATGCCGTCGCAGTCGTTGTCCACCCCGTCGCAGACCTCAGGCGAGGGCACAGGGGCATCGCATGCACCAAGCCCACTGGCCCCGCAGACCCGCTTTCCGGCGCATGCCCCTCCGCCCTCAGAGACCTTGAAGCAGTTGGTAGATGCCCCCAGTTGGATGGCATAAGGCGAGCAGTCGCATCGGCCAGAGGTCGGGGCGCACAGCTCCACTGCCCCGCCAGGGAGGTCAATGGCCTTGCACTCGTAACCATCCGGGCACCCTGCCTTGCAGGGCACCAGACAGAAGGAACCTTCCTCCTTGCCAAAGGCCACACACCTGGCCCCCTGGGACCCTGCCTCGGAGGTGCACTCGCCGTCTGTGTTGCAAGGCCTGCACAGGTTGGTGGAGCCCTGGAGGCAGAAATAACCCGGGTCTGCGCCGGTTGGCTGGAACATCTCGCAGGACCAGCCCTTCGGGCACTCCTCCATGCATGCCTTGGTGCACACCTTGCCCTGGTCAGAAGGCACGCAAGGGCCGCTCACGCATACGCTCGGGTCGTCACCGCATGGCCAGCCAAACCCACCTTCCGTGACCGTGTCCGTGGACACATCGTCTGTCACCTCGGTTTGCACCTCTTGGACTTGGGCCTCTGCCTCGATGGCCTCCACAGATGGCCCAGGTTCCTCAGATGGCAAGTCAGGCCTGTGGATATCAATCTGAGGCGCCGGTGACGTGGATTCACAGCCACCGAAGGCCACAAGCACCCATACGAAAGCTATCCTTCGCATCTCTCGAACCTCCCCAGTTCAAACAACATAACTTCCGCAAAAGCATACGTGTGGCCTGTATCTCATGTCAAACCTGTAATGTTCGCCTGCATAAGGTGTAAGCTCCCACTGTGTTGAGGGACCCGGCCCGTCCACACAGTCCACCATGTCCACCCTCCTGCATAAGGTGTAAGCTCGCACTGTGTTGAGGGAGTTCCCATGGACTTGCAACTGACCACAGAGACGCTTGGCGAGCCACGTTTTCCTTCGCCGCTGCCCAGAGAGTTCCATGTGCCTGAGGGCGCACGGGTCTTGGCCGAGACGGATGCGGGTCGCGTCGAGGCCAAGGTGAGGCGAGGAGAAGGCCTCCTTGCCTTCGAGAAGGCCGGGCCGCGGCCCCACCTCTTCTTCGACCCGCCGACCGTGACCGCTGGCGTGGTCACCTGCGGTGGCCTTTGTCCAGGGCTGAACGACGTGATCCGGGCCTTGACCTTTGCCCTCTGGACCAACTACGGCGTCAGGCGCATCCTGGGTTTTCGCTATGGTTACGAGGGGTTGGTCGAGCGCCTGGGCCATGACCCAGTACCCCTCGACCCTGAGGTGGTGGACGACATACACCAGCAGGGCGGCACCATGCTTGGCTCATCCCGTGGCCCACAGGACCCTTCGGCGATGGTTGACCGGCTGGTGAAGCTCGGCGTCAACATCCTGTTCACGGTGGGAGGGGACGGGACCCAGCGGGGTGCCCTGGCCATTGTCGCTGAGATAAAGCGGCGGGGACTGCCCATCGCGGTGGTCGGTGTGCCGAAGACCATAGACAACGACATCGCCCTGATCGAGCGCACGTTCGGGTTCGAGACCGCTGTGGACCTGGCCCGCACCGCGATAAAGACCGCCCACACCGAGGCCAAGGACTATCCCTACGGCGTGGGGCTGGTGAAACTGATGGGCCGCGAGTCAGGCTTCATCGCCGCAAGTTCTGCCCTGGCCAACTCCGAGGTTGATATATGCCTCATCCCCGAGGTCCCGGTGGTCCTCGATGGCGAATATGGCATGCTTGCCTTCCTCGCGAACCGATTGAGGCGCCGCAGGCACGCCGTGATAGTGGTCGCAGAGGGCGCATGCCAGGACCTCATCGGTGGGGTCAGCGGGACCGACGCATCTGGCAACAGGAAGCTGGCTGACGTGGGGCCTTTCTTGAAGGGCAAGATTCAAGAATACTGCGCCAGTGTCGGCATCCCGGCCCAGATCAAGTACATTGACCCCTCTTACACCATCCGTAGCGGCCAGGCCAATGCCGATGACTCTGCCTTCTGCCTGGAGCTCGGCCACCATGCGGTCCATGCGGCCATGGCCGGCAAGACCGCGGTCCTCGTAGGGTCCTGGGCAGGCCAGTTCACCTATGTGCCAATGGCCGCCGCAGTAGAGAGACGCAAGCAGATAGACCCTGACGGGATGCTCTGGCAGATGGTGGTGCAGGCCATCGGCCAGCCGGAGCGGTTCGGTTCACCGCCTGGGTATCGGCGGCAGACCGTCTGTTTCAAGCCACCGACCTGAAAAGAAAATCGGACTGCGATTGACCTATTTGATGGTGGATGTGTAAAATTTTTTGTCTTTTTTGGGAGGGTGTCGTGATTCGCTCTCTGGTCTTTTTGCTCGTGGCAGGTGCGGTGTTCTTGTTTGTGCCAAAGGCCCAGGCTGGCAAACCCTGCTCAGGGGTCTGTAGCTGCACTGGCGTGGAGGAGTGCGCCTTTGACTGCACGGTCGAGGGGTGCTCCATCGAGTGCACTGGCACAGGAGACTGTAACGTCTCGTGTCCAAAGGGCAAATGCAAGGTGACGCACACAGGCACAGGGAATGCGACCCTCGACTGCCCAGGCGACGGCTGCTCCCTCACCTGCACCGGCACAGGCGACTGCAAGGTCACAAGCTGCACCAAGGGCTGCAAGGTCTCGTGCACCGGGACCGGCGCATGCTCCTGCCCGACCGGTTGCTCGAAAAAGAAATAGCCTGTGCTATCATCTGCCCCGGCGACCTTTTTGGGGCGCGAGATGTCACTTACGGACCAGGTCCGAGACGCCGGTGTAGTAGGGGCCGGGGGCGCAGGTTTCCCCACGCACGTCAAGCTATCAGCCCGTGTTGACACGGTCATTGCGAACGGGGCCGAGTGCGAGCCAGTCCTGGTCACTGACCAGTGGGCAGTGGGGCAGAGACCGGCGGACATGGTGGATGCCTTGCGGGCCGTGGCCGCAGAGGTGGGCGCTGGCCGCCGGGTCATCGCCTTCAAGGGCAAGTACCGCGAGCTCATCGAGAAGGTAAAGCCATACGCGGGCGATGACGTGGAGGTCTTTGAGCTCGATGACTTCTACCCGGCTGGGGACGAGCAGGTCCTGGTCCACGAGGTGACTGGCCGCATAGTGCCTGAAGGCGGCATCCCCCTCGAGGTCGGATGCGTGGTGCAGAATGTCTCGACATTGCTCAACATCCACGATGCCATGGCCGGTCGGCCGGTGATCATGAAACACGTCACAGTGGCAGGCGAGGTCAGGCGCCCAGGCGTGTATGTGGCGCCGATCGGGACCGCGGCCTCCGAGGTGATAGCTGCGGCAGGAGGCGTGACCACCCATGACTTCCGCGTGATCGAGGGTGGTCCCATGATGGGGTCCCTGCTCCAGGACATCGCCGCCCCGGTGACCAAGACTACTGCCGGTTACATCGTGCTGCCCTCGGACCACCCCATGGTGCTGCGGAAGGCCATGGCAGGCATGGCCGAGTCCCGTCGGGCCATGGCGGCCTGTTGCCAGTGCAGGATGTGCACTGACATGTGTCCCAGGGCCTTGCTCGGGCACCGGATCAGGCCACACATGGCCATGCGGGCGGTCCATGCCCAACTTGAAGATGTGGAGCAGCTCACAGGCACGGTCTTCCTGTGCTCCCAGTGTGGCGTGTGCGAGGCGTATGCATGCCCGATGGGCCTCTCACCCAGGCGGGTCATCCTGAGTCTGCGAGAGCGCTTTGTCGCTGCGGGCCGCAAGAACACCTGCCGTGACCGGCCTGAGGCGGCGGCAGAGGCCCAGCGATGGGCCCGTGTGCCAAAGGGCCGCCTCACCGAGCGCCTGGGGCTTGGCCACATCCATCTGCCTGGGTCTGGCACCCCATTGCCCATTGACCCGCCCTGGGAGGTGCGCATACCGTTGAAGCAACACGCCGGGGGCCCAGCTACGCCCGTGGTGACGCCAGGCACCAGGGTCAGGCCAGGGGATGTGATAGGTGAGATACCAGAAAAGGGCCTCGGCGCCAGGGTCCACGCCTCCATCGAGGGTGTGGTTGTTGGGGTTGACGGAAGGTCCGTCAGGGTCGCGAGGAGGTAGCCATGACGCCCGCGATTGGACTGCTCGAGCTCACCTCGATTGCCCGTGGCGTGGTTGCATGCGATGCGATGGCAAAGCGGGCCCCGGTGGAGGTGGTCCGTTCACAGACCGTCTGCCCTGGCAAGTACGTCATCCTGATCCGCGGGGACGAGGAGTCTGTGCGCGAGGCAATGGAAGCAGGCGTCCACTACGCCGGGGCTTATCTGGTGGACAGGATCATCATCCCCAACCTCCACGAGCAGGTCATACCGGCCCTCATGTCGGCCCAGCCCCTGCCCGGCCTCGAGGCGGTGGGGATCATCGAGACATTCTCCGTGGCCTCCACCATAGCGGCGGCTGACGCGGCCTGCAAGGCCGCCAAGGTGACCCTCATCGAGGTCAGGATGTCCAACGGACTCGGGGGCAAGGCATACGTGACCATGTCCGGGGAGCAGTACGCGGTGGAGGCATCGGTAGCCGCCGGTGTGGCTGCGGTGGAATCGGGCCTCCTCCTGCGGTCAGAGGTTATCCCTGCCCCGCACCTTGACCTGGGGAAGGCGTTGCTTTGACGTAATCCGCGTAAAGGCGTACACTTTGCTCATGGACGTCCGAAAAGGAAAGTTCATCCTGCCTAACCTGTTCACGCTGGCAAGCGTGTTCCTCGGGGTGGTAGCAGTGGTCTCCTGCCTCGGCGAGCCCGACGACGCGGGATTCAGGCGAGCAGCCATCGCCATCCTGTTCGCCATGGTCGCGGACTCCCTGGATGGCCGCGTGGCACGGATGACGCGCACCAGCACGCGCTTTGGGGTGCAGCTCGACTCCCTGGCTGACGTGCTCTCCTTCGGCATGGCGCCTGCTGTCTTGGGGTTTGTCTTTGGCCTCAGGCAGTGGCCGCCCTTGCTGGGCGAGGTCATTGCGTTCGTGTATGTCGCTTGCGGGGCCTTGAGGCTCGCCCGCTTCAACTTGCAGGCCGACAGTGCCCAGCCGACACACTACTTCACCGGCTTGCCCATCCCCGCTGCCGCTGGTACCGTGGCCATGTGGACATGGGCTGCCACGGACCTATCTGTGCCGCTCTCTGTCCGACCGGCCACTGTCGCCGCCGCCATGATTGTGACCGCCCTCCTCATGGTGAGCACCATCCGATACCCAAGCTTCAAGCACGTCCGGCTTTCCCTGGCGGCCAGGGCGGGCATCCTGCTCCTGGTTGCATCTGTGGTCGTGGCTGCGGTCCGCACCCATACCAGCGCGGTCCTACTTGGCGTGGCCCTGACCTATGTGGTCCTGGGGCCTGCCGGCTGGGCCATCCGCTTACCTTCGAGGCTCCTCGCACGGCGCCGTCGTGCCCCGGCCGCTGAGAGGCCGGAAAAGTAGGTCACCGCGTCTGCCAGGTCCGTCACTCGCCTGTTGCGCCCACGGCCTCGATGACCTCCATCGCGGTCATGGGGTCCATCTCCTCGTCGCCAGCCTGGGCATTCTCCACCACCTGGGTGGCGGTCTTGGCCCCGAAGACCGCGGTCGTCACCCCAGGCCTTGCGATAACCCAGGCGATGGCAAGCTGCGCAGGGGAGAGACCGGCGCGCCTGGCAATGGCGGTCAGCGCCCTCACCGCGCTCAGGTTGTCCAGGAATGCCTGGCCCTGAAAGCGGGGGTCTTTCAGGCGGACATCGCCAGGGTAAAGCCTCCGGCCTTCCTCGAACCTGCCGGTCAGGAGCCCCCGGGCCAGGGGCTCGTAAGCCATGAACCCAAGCCCCTTCTCCAGGCAATAAGGCAAGACCGCCTCTTCTACCTTGCGTTTCATGATGTTATAAGGCGACTGAAGGACTGTTGCGCCGGCCTCGTGGGCCTTCTTGAGGTCGTCAATGAGGGCATTGCATACCCCGACGGCCCTGACCTTGCCCTCCTTGACCAGTTCGCCCATGAACTGCACCGCCGACTCGACAGGCCAGGCAGGTTCGACCCAGTGCAAAAGGAGTATGTCAACGTAATCGCTGCGCAGCCGCCTGAGGGAGCCCTCGAGCTGAGAACGGATCGAGGCCGCCGACAAATCAAACCTCAGCAGGCCAGGTCTCACCTCCACCGGACCGCACTTCGTTGCGATGTAAACCTCCTTGCGCGCCGGACCAAGGGCCTCTGCCAGCACCTCCTCGGCGTGTCCGTTGCCGTAAAGGGGGGCCGTATCGAAAAGGTTGATGCCCAGGTCCAGTGCGCGCCTGATGGCCTTTATGCTGTCGCGGTCGTCAACCCTCCCGTAGTCCTTGCCACCCATGGCCCAGGTCCCCATGGAGACGACAGAGACCTCAAAGCCAATCGAGCCAAGTCTTCGGTAACGCATTTGACACCCCCGCCATGGTTGCTTATGATGCATCTGGCCTTGTTCTTGCGCAAGCCGGAGTCACCATGCGTGCGGTGTTTATCTCGTTGCTGATCATGGCACTGCCTGCGGGCGCTTCTGGACAGGAAACCGAGAAGGAACGTGCAAGGACGATATCCGCGCGGGGACAGGAGCTCTTCGAGCAGGGCCGGTTTTTGGAAGCGGCCCAGGCCTTCGAGGAGGCCCAGGCCATCTATCCCCATCCGAACAATCTCTTCAATGCGGCCAAGGCTTACGAGAAGATGGCCGAATACGCAAAGGCGGCCAAGTTGTATCAGGAGTTCCTGGACTTCTACGAACGCGTAAACGGCCAGCCTGCGCCAGAGGCCGCCGATGTCCAGCGCACGATACAGGTGCTCAAGGAGAAGGCATACCTGGCCTTGCCAGAGGTCACCATAGATTCTGACCCGAGCGGGGCGGAAGTCTTTGTGGACGACCGCGAGAAGGTGCTCGGTCAGACCCCGGTGACCTGCCACCTCCCGGAGGGCGTGCACGAGGTGGTCATCAGGCGCCCTGGTTATACTGAGGTCGTAAGGAAGTTCGAAGTGCGGTCCAGGGAGCCGCTGAGGTTGACTTTCGCCCTCGAGCGCGAGAAGGCCGAGGGTGGCCTCAGGTTTCGGGTGAACGTGCGGAAGGCGCGCATCTACGTGGATGGCAAGGTGGTCGCCGTGACCCCATTTTACGAGACCTTGCCGGTGTCTGCGGGGACCCATCAGGTCCTGGTCGAGAAGGACCGCTATTCGCAGGTCAGTAAAACTGTCACCGTGGGTAATGGAGAGGTGCAGGAGGTGAGCGCCAGTCTGTATCTGACGAATCGTGGGTTTTCGTGGCGCGGATATCTGGGTATCTCAGGGATGGTGCTTGGGGCCGCGTCCCTGGCGACCGCGGCGTTCTGGGCGCGACCGGAGGCAAACAAGCGTTTCCCTGGGGAATCCGGTTATTCCACTTTGAGGACCTTGACTTACACAGGATACGGTGTGGGGTCTGCGCTCCTTGCCGGGGGCATCACCATGTTCATCTGGGAGTTCGCCAGGAAAGCAGTGGATGCTGAAGATGTGGCCGAGTCGCCTGGGAAGTCATTCGTCGTGCGATTCAACCCTGACGGGGGCGCCTTCTTCGGCGCGACAGGGAGGTTCTAGAGATGCGCCTGTGCCTGGTTGGTTTCATCGTCCTGGCCTCCTGCGTCACCGGACGGACCCCGCCTGAGCCAACGAAGCTGGTGCGGGTCGAGGGCGGACTGTTCATGTTCGGGGAAGGAGACCACCAGTGTTATCAGAATGACGAGCTAGAGCTGACTGACTGCACCAAGGACCAAAAGCTCGAGAAGACCTACCCAGCTGTGCTTGTGGACATCAAACCGTTTGCCATAGAAGAGCACGAGGTCACCAATCTCCAGTACGAGTACTGCGTCCTCCTTGGTAAGTGTGACGAGCCCGTGGCGTTCGCCGTGGGCATTCAGGAGCAGTACTTCGGAAACCCCACTTATCATGACTACCCGGTCCTGAATGTCTCGTACCGCATGGCCGAACAGTACTGCCATTTCATCGGCAGGCGCCTGCCATATGAGTGGGAATGGGAACGAGTCGCGGCAGGCCCGGCGCTGAAGGTGGAAGACAAGCGTCTGTATGCCCTGAGAGGCAGCAAGGATGACCCGAAGGCGTACACGTCCATCCGTAATTGCGAGGGGCTGGATGTGGCGTTGCGGGCTTGCAATGGCGAAGAGAGGCCCAGGCCAGTCAAGGCCTCGAAGGATGACGTGGTTTACGAGGGCGATCAACCGATCTATGACCTCACTGGGAACGTGGCGGAGTACGTGGCTGGTTTCTACAAGGCGGATGTGACCTGTCTGAGGCCGCTTCAAGGCTGCCAGGACTGCTGGGACTGCGACAAGCTGCCTGCGTCCGAGATACAGACGTGCAAGGAAGATTGCTACACGCAATGCGCTGACTGCGACAACAATGGGCCGGCGTGCTTCAAGACGTGCAAGAATCCGATCTGCATACAGAATACGGACAACCAGCCCCAGGACCTGTGGGTTGGGGAAGGCAAATACAGGCTTGCTCGCGGGGGCACATACAGGGACCAGAAGAATCAGACGTGTTTCGCCCGTACCACAGACCGTCATCGGACCGTGGAGACAGACGACCAGGGCAAGGCAGCTTCCATAGGGTTCCGTTGCGCCGTGGACCAGTAGCCATCATCCTCGCCGCACTGGCGGTCCCGGCAATATGCCTCGCCAGGGCAGTGCCGCCGTCTCTCCTGGCGCTTGCGAAGTCAGGGGCGCTGGTGTCGGCGGTGATCGGGGACGAGGCGTTTCACCCCGACGAAAAGGTCAACCCCGCATCGGTGACCAAGCTCTTCACCGCGGCTTTGGCCTTGTACAGACTGGGCCCTGAACGGACCTTCGAGACAAGCGTGGCCAAGGCAGGCGACACCCTGTTTGTCCTGGGGTCAGGCGACCCCACCTTGCGTACATCTGACTTGAGAGACCTGGCGCGATGCGTCAAGGGACACGGGGTTACCGGAGTGCGGAGGGTCGTCTTCTCGAACGGTCCGTTCAACCAGGAAAGCGTCCCACCGGCCTTTGAGTCAAGGGCGACTGACCAGGCTTACAGGGCTGGTGTGGCGGGCTTCCAGGTGGACCTGAATGCGATACAGGTGACGGTCACCAGCGAAGGGAAGGTAAGCGTGGAGCCTGCATCCCTGTACGTCCGCGTGGAGAACGAGCTCGGGCAAAAGAAGGGACGCATGGCCATAAGGACTGAAAAGGACGCGAATGGATTCCTGGTCGTCCACGTGACTGGCCATAGCCCAAGACCCCTCGTCACCTTTCGCCGCGTCCCTGACCCGGCCCTCCATGCGGCCCATGTGTTCCTTGCGGCCCTTGGCGCGGAAGGCGTCACAGCACCAGACAGGCCACAGTTCGGCGACTGGCCAAAGGATGCTGAGGTCATCTGCACGCACCGCTCCCCGCCGGTCCGGGAGGTCCTGCGTCCCATGCTCAAGGAGAGCCTCAATCCAGTGGCCGAGAGCCTCCTTCGGCTCGCTGGCGCGGAAGGGGCCAAGAGGCCGGTGGGGTTTTCGGAGGGGGTCGAGGCCCTCAGGCGCTATCTCACCGAAGTTGTCAGACTGGACAGCGCATCCTTCTCATTCCGTAACGGCTCAGGCCTCTATGACGCAAACCGTATCTCCGCAAGGGCAGTGGTGCGGTTTCTCGACTTTGTGCGCACCTCTCCTGTGGGGCCTGTGCTGATTGAAGCCCTGCCCGTCGCAGGGGTTGACGGGACCCTCAAGTCAAGATTCAAGAATACCCCGCTCGCGGGCCGAGTCAGGGCCAAGACAGGGACCCTTGACGACGCAGTGAGCCTGGCCGGGTTCATGAAGGACAAGGAAGGGCGAGAAATCCCGTTCGCCATCCTGGTGTCCAGGCCGAAACTGAACGCGCAGTCCGCGCGCAAGGCGATTGATGATGCCCTGCTGTTTGCTTCAGGTTACGTGCAGCAGCCAGGGCCGAGGCGCCCGCCGCAGCACAAACGCGCATCACCCACGCACTAGCACCGGCACACTGATGCCCCTGGTGGCAAGGCCCCCGAGCTCCATGGTGGCCGTGCCCTGGGCAAGGAGACGCAAGTCGAGAGAAGGCCCACTGACACGAAGCTCCGCATCCGCCAGGTCGCTGGACAGGCAGCGCACAGAGCTGCCGTCAGAGGATACGTAGTCCAGTCCGATGGTCTGCGCTGGCGTGGTTGACAGCTTGCCTTCAAGCTGGTATCCGCCTGTTCTTCCAGCGAATTCCCAGACCAGACCCCGTAGCCGCGAACGCGACATGACCATCTGGTCCGGGCGGTTGAACACGAGTTCCAGGCCAGGCCTGTAAAAGTAGATCATCGTGAGGGGGGGCAAGGTGAGCGGCCCAAGGCCCAGGGCGCCACTGACGACCTCGAAGGCGGTGTCCGTGGCCTCGTTGTCCGAGCCCGCATACACAAGGGCAGGACAATATCCGAACATCCAGGACCGTGCCACACCCTTGCCCCAGTTGTGGCCCTGCATCCCCCTTGCCCCATCCAGCCGAAACTCGCGCTCGCCGACGCGCACAACTCCCTGAAATCTGGTGATGACATGGGGTGAGCAGACCTTGTTGCCAGGGAAGCGGTCATGGTACATGGCCGCAAGGGGGAAGTGCATGAAGAAAGGCACGCCGGTGGCAAAGGTGAGGTCCCATTCTATCGGCCTTGGGGCCCTGCCTACCCGACCGGTGGCCCGGCCCATGGTGAGTTCACCAGGCCCTGTGCGCAAGTAGTGGCGGCCAATGGCGACCTCTGATTCAGGGTAGGTGTCGCACCCAGCAATCGCCTTGCCATCGGCCTCCTGGAGGACCGCCCAGAGGCTGCCAGACGGGAAACCAGCCCCTGGGAGGGGTCGGCGGAAGGTATATCTGGCCCAGAAGCAGCCGGAGGCGAGCCGGACTTTCAGGAAAAAAGACTCGACCAGAGGTCCAGAGCCCTGAGCAAAGCGCACCAGGTTGAGTCTTTCTGCGGTCACTGGCCAGCTTCCTCGGTGCCGAAGGTGGGGGTCGAACCCACACCCGCGCGAGGCGGACGGGTTTTTGAGACCCGCGCGTCTACCTGTTCCGCCACTTCGGCGTCAAGGTTCATCTAACCATACCCGATGGTGCCTTTCAGGTCAAGGGGGTAAGGGAACCCGCGCCAGGCCAATCGTTGGCCGACGCCTCACTTGGCCCGGTCCTGGCCATTTTGACCCACAGGCCGCCGCCTGAAGGTCCAGACGTTATTGGCCACGAAGTTCACGACCAGGGCCACCAGGATGCCGATGGATGGGGCGACCACGTGGTACACCCGGTACTCACCAGTCAGGGGGTAAGAGAAGTAGGCGCTGTCGCGCATGATGGCGGAAAGGCCAACAGATGTGCCAAGTTGCACGGCTGCGGCCACCATGGAGACCAGGTAGAACTTGAGGAGCCTCGCAAGGAAGCTGCCTGCCATCCCGCCCTCTGTGCGGTCGCGCCAGGTCCAGAAGTTGTTCAGGACGAAGTTGGTGAAGATGGACACGAGGATGCCCAGGCAATACGCTATCGCGTCGCGCACATCCGCTGCCAAAAGCCCCTGCATCCCAATGCCATCAGCCAAAGCGTCACTCACAAAGGCAAGCAGGGCCTCAGGCAAGGCCACAGTGACCAGAAACACCACACCGAGGTTGACCGGGACGCCTGAGGCCCCGACCACAAGAAAGCGCACAAAGCGCAACTGCTCCTTTGTCAGGCGCCTTGAGAGGGTCTCGAACAGGCTCACATCCTGTCTCCTTCTTCTGGCAGCAAGAACCGCACCCGCCTGAGTTCCTCGGCTGGAAGCCTTGCGTTCAGGTGCTCTTGCAGCTCCAGGCTGCGGTATATCTGGCTGAAATGATAAAGCACA
>Ga0068707_1002839_pt1 | contig 12156 bp, 10 predicted proteins | sample YNPNPMetaG_FD_66600 | JGI IMG/M metagenome (GOLD analysis project Ga0068707, IMG submission 66600) | Anoxygenic and chlorotrophic microbial mat microbial communities from Yellowstone National Park, USA - YNP NP MetaG | ecosystem: Environmental > Aquatic > Thermal springs > Hot (42-90C) >... | reverse complement strand
AGTACGAAAAAGCCGAAGCCGGCGTGAAAAGCGCTGCGGCCGCCCGCGACGGCGCCCGCAGCGTCCTGGCGCTCTTATACGACCTGCGGGACAATCCCACCGACATCCGCAAGCAGGTACAGCAAGCCGAAGGGCAATGCCGCATCGCGCAGGCCAACGAAAGCGCGGCCCAGGCCGCCCTGGATGGGCTGAAACAGGGCGCCACGGCGGAAGAGCTGGCCGTGCTGGAAGCCGCGCTCAGGCAGGCCGAGGCGGAGCGGTTGCAGGCGCAAGTCGAGCTGGAACGCCTGACCCTGCGCGCCCCGCAGGCCGGGCTGATCCTGGAGCGGTCCATCGAACCTGGCGAGCTGGCCCTGCCCAACGCGGCCCTGCTCACCCTGGCCGATCTGGACACCGTCTACCTGACGGTCTACGTCCCCAACGTGCACCTGGGGGCTTTGCGCATCGGGCAGACGGTGAGCGTGCGAGCCGAAAGTCTGCCCGACCTGGAGCTGAGCGGGGAAATCATCACCATAGGCCAGGAGGCCATTTTCCCGCCCGCCAACGTCCCCCAACCCGATGAGCGCGCCTCGCTGGTGTTTGAGGTGCGCCTGCGCATCCCCAATCCCGACCAGCGCCTGCGGCCTGGGATGGCGGCGCAGGTCACCCTGCTGCCCTGAAGAAACCGGGAGCGCGGACGTCCGCGCTTCCGGTGCGGATGGGACGTCCGCGCTCCCAGTGCGGACGAGACGTCCGCGCTCCCGGTGCATTCCTCCAGTTTGCTCACAGGACGCGGCCTTTATCGAAAAGCCGGGGTATAATATCCCCGTTATTCCGACCCTTTAACTCTTACAAGGAGGTTACGTATGGAATATCGTCACGTCGGTCGTTCTGGATTGAAAGTCAGCAGCATCTCCCTGGGCGCCTGGCTGACCTACGGCGGCTCGGAAGACAAAGCAACCACCCTGGAATGCATCCGGGCAGCGGTCGAGCACGGCATCAACTTCATTGACCTGGCGGATGTGTATGCCCGCGGCGAGGCAGAGCGCATCGTCGGCGAGGTGATCCGCGAACTGGGACTGCGTCGGCAGGACCTGGTCATCTCCAGCAAGGTCTTCTGGCCCATGAGCGACAATGTCAACGACCGCGGCCTGAGCCGCAAACACATCATGGAATCCGTCCACAACTCCCTGCGCCGCCTGCAGATGGATTACCTGGACCTGTATTTCTGCCATCGCTTCGACCCGGAAACGCCGGTAGATGAGGTGGTACGCGCCATGGATGACCTGGTGCATCAGGGGAAAATCCTCTATTGGGGCACGAGCGTCTGGAGCGCCGCCCAGATTGAGGAAGCCGTCGGTACGGCGCGCGCGCTGAACGCTTACCTGCCGCAAGTCGAGCAGCCGCGCTACAACCTGCTCGACCGTCGCATCGAGGCGGAAATCATCCCAACCTGCGCCCGCAACGGCATCGGCCTGGTCGTCTGGAGTCCCCTGGCCCAGGGCCTGCTCACCGGCAAGTACAACGCAGGGATTCCGGAAGATAGCCGCGCCGCGCGCAGCCGCTGGCTGGAAAACGATATGACCGAGGAAAACCTGAACCGCGTGCGCCGCCTCACCGCCCTGGCCCAGGAGGCCGGTCTCACCATGTCCGAGCTGGCCCTGGCCTGGGTCCTGCGCCGCCCGGAAATCAGCTCGGCCATCACCGGCGCCACCAAACGCGCCCACGTGGAGGCCAACGTCAAAGCCGCCGAAATCAAGCTGAGCGAGGACCTGCTGCAGCAGGTCGAAGCGATCCTGAAATCCTGAAAGCCCAGGGCCGCCGTCCCTCCGGCAGCAATGGCGCTGGCGGAAAAGGTATGAGGCCTTCCGCCTTTTATAACCGATTGGTGACATCTATCAGGCCATTTAACGTCATTTGTCACTTTGCTTACCTAAGCTAAGCATTATAATATAAGCGTCTGTGAGAGATGCAGTCTCGTATCTCCTCCTTTCCTTGGTGAGAGACGCCCCGGTTCCCCCCCACCGGGGCGTCTCGCTTTTCCAAAACCTCATTTGCGTGTATCATCATGGCACCAGCCCACCGCGGACGCGCGGAGTACGCCGAAGCTCGCTGCGATCTCAGCGGTGAAACCCAAATCGAGGAGGAAGCCTATGGTGCAGATTTTCCTGGATACCGCTAAAATCGAAGAAATCCGCAGTGCGGTCAGTTGGGGCGTCGTGGATGGCGTCACTACCAACCCCACCCTGATGATGCAGGCCGGCACCGCCGATCTTAAAACCCAGACGCTGCAGATTGTGGAGCTGGTCAAAGGCCCCGTCAGCGCCGAGGTGGTCAGCCTGGACGCAGAGGGCATGATCGCCGAAGCCCGTGACATCCTCTCCTGGTCGGAGCACGTGTTCGTGAAAATCCCCATCACGCCCGAAGGCCTGAAGGCTATGAGCGTCATCTCCCGCTGGCCGAACGGCCGCATCAACGCCACGTTGATTTTTTCGGTGAACCAGGCCATCCTGGCGGCCAAAGCCGGGGCGAGCTACGCCTCGGTCTTCGTCGGACGCCTGGACGACGCCGGCCTGGACGGGATGGAAGTGGTGCGGCAGGTGCGCGAAGTCTTCGATAGGTACGGGCTGAGCTGCAAAGTCCTGGCGGCGAGCATCCGCCACACGGCCCATGTGACGCAGGCCCTGCTGGCCGGAGCCGACATCATCACCATGCCCTACGGCGTGCTGCAGAAGATGCTCCACAGCCCCTTCACGGACGCGGGGATGGAGCGCTTTATGGCCGACTGGGCCAAAGTCGCCGACAAGAAATAACACGGACGGCGGAGGCCCTGGCTCATAAGCGCAGGGCCTCCCTGGCTGGATGATGGCCGAATCCTCTGCTGTGTTTTCCGCTTCCAGAGTCACCCTCTGGCAGGCGGCGCGGAACAGTTTGCGCCGGGAAGGGCAGGCGCTCCGGGCCCTGGCGCGTGTGGCCGTTTTTTTGCGTCCCGAAGCGCCCCGCGCCGGCCTGGCCCTGGCCGCGATGCTGCTGGGCGCTGGCAGCCAGCTCCTCATCCCGCGCTTGATACAGACCGTGCTGGATGAAGGCATAGCGCGCGGGGATAGCGACACGGTAACCCGCCTGTGCGCTCTGCTGATCGGGCTGGCCCTGGTGCGCGCCCTGCTGAGTGTGGCGGAGCTGCTGCTGAGCGCGCGGGTGACGGAAAGCACCGCGCGCCGCCTGCGATTGAGCCTGTACGCGCGCCTGCAGCGCCTGGCCTTCAGTTATCACGATCAGGCGCAGACCGGCCAACTCCTCACCCGCCTCTGGCAGGATGTCAATCTGGTGCGGGATTTTGTGGGCAGCACCCTGCTCGACCTGCTGGCCGCCCTGCTCCTGTTGCTGGGGAGCCTGGGATTTATGGCGCAGGCCCAACCGCAGCTGGCGCTCCTCACCCTGGGCCTGGCCCCGCTGGCGGCCCTCCTGTACGCCTTTTTCTTCCTCCTGGCGCGGCCCCTTTTCAGCCAAAACCAGGCTTTTTTGGGGGAAGTGAACACGGTGCTGCAGGAGAACCTGAGCGGCGTGCGCGTGGTGCGCGCCCTGGCACGGCAGGAAGAGGAGCGCCGCCGTTTCGCACAGGCCAGCGCTGCCCTGCGCACCCAACAACTGCGGATTGGCCGGCTGAGCGCTTTCGTCTTCCCCCTGTTCGGCTTCGTCGCGAACCTGGGCACCCTGGGCATCCTGGGGCTGGGCGGGTTGCGCATCATGGCCGGCAGCATGACGCTGGGACAGTTGGTGGCCTTTACCAATTACCTGCTGCTGGCGCTGGGACCGCTCTTCATGGTAAGTTCGCTGCTGCTTTCGCTGGCCCGTGCTGCGGCAGGCGCCGAACGCATTTTCGAGGTGCTGGATGCGCCGGCAACGCTGCCCGAAGCGGCGGACGCTCACCCTCTGCCGCCGCTGCGCGGTGAAATCCGCTTTGAAGACGTCTGGTTTCGCTATTTTCCCCATCAGCCCTGGGTGCTGCAGGGCGTGAGCTTTACCATCGCCCCCGGTCAAAAAGTCGCGCTGGTCGGCCGCACGGGAGCGGGCAAATCCACCCTGGTCAACCTCATCCCGCGCTTCTACGACCCCACCCTGGGACGCGTGCTGCTGGACGGGCACGACGTGCGTGGCGTCACGCTGGCCTCCCTGCGGCGACAGATTGGCATAGTGATGCAGGACACGCTGGTGCTCAAAGGCCACATCCGCGACATCATCGCCTTCGGGCGTCCGGAAGCGACGCTGGAGGAGGTGATCGCCGCCGCTCAGGCCGCGCAGGCGCACGAGTTTATCATGCGCCTGCCGCAGGGATACGACACCTTGATCGGGGAACGGGGCACGACACTTTCGGGGGGACAGCGGCAACGGCTGGCTCTGGCCCGCGCCCTGCTCATCGCCCCGCGCCTGGTGATTCTGGACGACGCCACTTCTCAGCTCGACCTGGAAACCGCAGGACTGATCCAACAGGCCCTGGAGCGCCTGCTGGCTGGCCGTACCGCGCTCATCATCGCGCAGCGGGCGGCGACCGTGCGTCAGGCGGATTGGGTGCTGGTGCTGGATCAGGGCCGCCTGGTGGCCCAGGGCCGTCACGAGGACCTGCTGGAGCGCCATCCCCTCTACGCGGAGCTGTACTACGAGCAGCTGGAGCAGGAAAGATGAACCGCTCGCCCCTGTCCGCGTCCATGCTGCTTCAGCATTTCCTCAAGCCCCCGGTTCTGACGGCGACCTGGCTGATTGTGCTCAACGGGGCTTTGCAATTGCTCGGCCCCTACCTCACCGGCCTGGCGATTGACCGCTACATCCTGCCCGGTCAGCGGTCGGGCTTCCTGCAGCTCATGCTCCTGCTCCTGGGCGTGTACCTGGCCATCTGGCTCACCCGTGCCCTGGCCGCCTGGCTCCTCACTCGCGCCGGTCAGGACCTGCTCTACACCCTGCGCACGGAGCTTTTCGCCCGGCTGCAGGTCCTGCCCCTGAGCTTCTTCGACGCGCACGCGAGCGGCGATCTGATGGCGCGGTTGTTGGACGATAGCGAAACTGTCCAGACGTTGCTGAATGAGGGGCTGGCGCAGGCCTTCAGTCAGCTTTTGCTGGCCCTGGGGATGCTGGGCGCCATGCTCTGGATTCAGCCGCGATTGGCGTTGGCCGTGCTGGCCTTGTCCCCCTTCCTGCTGCTCTGGTCGGGTTGGCTGCTGCCCCGTCTGCACCAGGCGTATCAGCAGGTGCGCGAGTTGGCCGGACGGCTGGAAGCCGAACTCCAGGAGGAATTGAGTCAGATTCGCCTGGTGCAGGCCTTCGCGCAGGAAACGCAGATGCAGGCCCAGATGGAGCAGCTCACGCAAGAAAACGTCACGGCTAACCTTTCAGCCCAACGGTGGTCGGTGCTGCTCAACGTGGCGCCCACTGTATTGAGCACGGTCGGGACGGCCCTGGTGCTCTGGCTGGGCGCGCAGGCCATCCGCCAGGGCGGGATGAGCCTGGGACAGTTGGTGACCTTCCTGGGATACGAGCGACGGTTCTTCCCGCTCCTGCAGGGCCTTCTGGGCCTGGCCTCCTACCGGCAACAGGCACGGGTCGCCTGGCGCCGTCTGCAGCCGTTTTGGGAAACGCCCGCAGAAGCTCAACCGGTCCAGCCGCTCCCCCTGCCGGACCTGCGCGGCGAGCTGTGCTTTGACGATGTGAGCTTCGCCTATGCCGAAACGCCCGTGCTCAGGCACGTCAGCTTCAGCGTGGCGCCCGGCCAGCGGGTGGCGATCGTCGGCCCGACGGGGGTGGGAAAAACGACCCTCATCAATCTGCTGATGCGGTTTTACACGCCGCAGCAGGGCCGCATCCTGCTGGATGGGCACGATGTGAAGGCCGTGGACGCGCAGGACCTGCGGCGCCAGATCGGCCTGGTCCTGCAAGAGCCGGTGCTGTTTGCGGGCAGCATCCTGGACAATCTGCGCTATGCCCGGCCCGGCGTCACGGAGGAGGAAATCACCGCGCTGCTGCGCGAGCTGGGAGCGGAGGCGTGGATCCGCAGCCTGCCCGCAGGCTACAACACGCGCATTGGCGAACGCGGGGTCACGCTCAGTCAGGGGCAGAAGCAGCTCCTGGCCATCGCCCGCACGCTGCTGGCCCGTCCGCGCCTGCTGGTGTTGGACGAAGCTACCGCGGCCCTGGATCGCCAGACCGAGCGCCTGATCCATCAAGCCCTGCAGCGCCTGATGGAGGGGCGCACAACCCTGCTCATCGCTCACCGCCTGAGCAGCGTGAAGGACGCGGATTGGATTGTAGTGCTGCGAGAGGGGCGCGTCGTGGAGCAGGGGACGCACGCCGATTTGCTGGCCGCGCGCGGCTGGTACTGGCAGGCCTGGCAGGAAGGGGATAGCTCAGGGATGCCCGCCCCGGCATAAAGAAGATGGCATCCCCCTACGGAGGATGCCATCCCGAACTACCCCCAAAAGGCCACCGCACCAGGTTACCAGCTTACCTCAAATTCTCCGGTCGTTTTACCCGGCGTCAATTGGGCTTCCAGAGGCACAACTTCAAACCAGGTGTTACCCGGCTTGAGTGGGAGCGGCTGTCCCTGCGGATCGGTGAAGGTGAGCATCTCGTTGCGGGCGTTGCGTACCCAACGGCCCCGGTACATCCGCCCATCACGAAACAGCAGAATATCCCCGCTGCCCATGAGGGTGATGGCGATGGAACGGTGATTGAAGGCATCCTCGATAATGTCCGTTTCGCGATGTTCGGCGAAGAGGACGATGACGTTAGCGCTGTGAATCGTCTCGCCGGTGAGGGCATCCTTATGCGGCTCGCCCGCGATGCTGCGCAGCCACTCGCCGCGGGCCGCATCATAACTCCATTCCGCCGGGCAGTAGGTGGCGGTGTAGCTCACCTTCACAAAAGTAGCCGGAGTGCCTCCCGCCGGTGCCTGCGGGTCAAAGGCCATCTGCTTGGGGTAAACCGGCTTCCCCAGACCGCGTTGCGCGGCCAGGTTCCACAGAGCCGCAGGGTTGACGAACAGGGTATGCTCAATCGCGACGTTGGGAATGGGCTTCCGGTAGAAGTAAGGCGCACCTACATCAGGCACAATCTGCGTGGGATAGAGGTCGGAAGTGCTGTACCGCTCCCATACGCCATGGCTGGAGCCGGAGTAGGCGAATAGGGCCTGGTACATGGCGGGAATCTCCAGGTCAATCAGGCGCCCGCTGCGCACCGAGCCGACCCGCTCCGGGGTGTTGGCGTAAAAAATGGCGGTGAAGCGGGTGATGCGGCCTTCGGTCAGGTGCTCGAAGACCAGATCAGCGGCCTGTAGCCCGCTTTGAGGACGGGTCTCTTTGGAGTTGGAGATTTTGATGGCCAGCGGCGCCCGCTCCAGCACAGTCGGATCGGCGACTGGCAGGCCGGTGAGCGGATTGATGTTCGTCGGCACCGGTGTCGGGGTCGGGAGCGGGATTGAGGTAGCCGTCGGCGAAACCGTCACAGGCGTAGCGGTCGCAGTCGCGGTCGCCGGAGCAGCGGTGGCGCTGGGCGTCGCCTGGATGGGGGCGGGCGTACCAGGCTGAGCTTTGCCGCATCCCTGAAGAATGAGCGCCAATCCGGCCAAAGCTAAAACGGCGCTTAGCGTAAGTAATCCTATCCAACGTTGTTTGCTCATAGGTAACTCCTTTGCTTAAAATCTTGTCACTGACCGATCTGCAGGCCTCCCAGCACGTACTGAGCCATCAGCAGATCCGTGAGCGCTTCAATGGGGGCATGGTCATCGGTAAGGACCATGCCGTCAAAGGTGATGGGGGTCAAGTGCTCCAGAGCGCTCTGCGCCACCTGGCGCAGGGCCGGATGCTGCAAAAGCTGCGCGTTGGCCTGGAAATCGCTCACCTGCGTCGGTTGGCGGGAGGCGATCACGATGGCGTTGAAGGTGCCCGGCACGGCAATCACATGCACGGAAGGGAAAACCTGGCGCATGGTCGTCGCCAGGGCCTTGACCAGACGCCAATCCTCCGGCGTGTGGCCCACATTGATGGCGACCACACCCTGCTCGGTGAGGTGCGCGCGCGCGGCAGCGAAGAACTCCACGGTAGTCAGATACCAGGGAATGTAGGGCAGGCGGTAGGCATCCACGGCAATCACATCATACAGCTTCGATGTGGTATTCAGGTAGGGCCGGCCATCGTCCACAATGGGCGTGAGATTGGGCTGCGTCATGCCAAAAAAGCGCTGGCCCACCCGCACGATAGCCGGGTCAATCTCCACCCCATCAATGGGAAGGGGGCCGTACACTGCGGTGTACTGCGTGGAAATGGTGCCGCCCGCCAGGCCGATGATGAGGAGGCTGCGCACCTGATCCTGCGTATGCGGGGTGGGATTGAAATAGGGGGCGATGAGAAAGTAATCCCAGGTCCCGCCCGTGAGGAGCTGACCGGGGAAATAAACCGAATGCAGGCCCTGACCTTCATTGAGCAGTAAATAGCGGCGGCCCTCAAGCTCCAGCACCTGAATGAAGTTGTAGGTGGATTCCTCCTCGTAAATCAAGCCCCTGGCAGGTTTAATCCAGGCCGGACGGTAAATGAACAGCGCCAGCAGCAGCGGCAGCAGCCAGGCCAGGCGCCAGAAGCGCGGACGGGACGTGCTCCACAGGCCCCACAGACCGGTGAGCAGGGTGAGCAGAGCCAGGGCCAGAAAAGTGCGGTGTGTCCCCAAAAGCGGCACCAGCACCAGGTTGGGCAGAAAAGTCCCCAGGAAGCTGCCGGCGGTGGAGATGGCGTAAATCCTGCCGCTGGTCCCCCCCGCGGCGCGCACATCCGACAGGGCCAGGCGAATGATGAAGGGGGAAACGCAGGCCAGCAGGGTCACCGGCACGGAAAAGAGCACCAGGACCACCACGAAGGGCCCAATCACCTGGCCTATCTGCCATAAGCGCATCCCGGCCTGCCCAATCAGCAGCGCCGGCCGCGCCAGGAAGGGCAGTACAGCGATGCTCACCGCGGCGGCGACGATAATGGTGTACAGGGTCTCGGCGCGCGGAGAGCGGTCCGCCCAGCGCCCGCCGACCGTGTAACCGATGGCGAAGTAAAGCAGAATCAGGCCGATGACCACAGACCAGGTTAGCTCGGTCGTGCCAAAGGTTGCCCCCAGCAGGCGGGAAGCCGCCAGCTCCAGGGCCAGCGACACCAGCCCGCTTACAAAAGCCGTCCCATACAAACGCCCCATGACCTCTCTGCCTCCTCCGGGTAACAGCATCACCAGAGCATTATAACGCGAAGGGAGCGGGGGTCAATGGGCCTCCTTGATATGAGGGCAGGCATCCCATGCCTGCCCGGTATCCCATGTCGTCCCCCCAGACCCGCTTGAAAATCAAGGACAAAATGAGCCAACCAGGGCCATTCAGGTTTGCCATTCCGCAAAGATGTGCTATCGTAATGCAGGGGACGCTAGCCCCATGAACCTAATTTTCCAAGCAGGAGGGACTTTATGCTCGTTAAAGATCATATGACTACCAAAGTAATTACCATTGCGCCTTCCACCTCGGTCTCCGACGCGCTCAACCTGGTCCGCATCAACAAAATCCGCCGCCTGCCCGTCATTGATCGCGAAGGCAAACTGATCGGTATCGTTTCGGAAAAGGACCTGCTGTACGCTTCGCCCTCTCCCGCCACCAGCCTGAGCGTCTACGAAATCGGCTACCTCCTTTCCAAGCTTAAGGTCGAGGACATCATGACGCGGACAGTGATCTCGGTAGATGAGAACCTGCCCATCGAAGAGGCCGCGCTGATCATGGCCCAGAATAAGGTGGGCGCACTGCCAGTCGTCCGTGACGGCAAACTGGTCGGCATCATCACCGAAACCGACATTTTCAAGGTCCTGTTGGACATGCTGGCCGCGCGGAGCGGAGGCGTGCGCATTACCCTGGAAGTCCCGGACCGCCCCGGCATCCTCAGCAGTCTCAGCGCTGCCATCGCCGAAAAGAATGGCGACATCATCGCCCTGGGCACCTTCTCCGCCCCTGATCCCAGTCAGGCCATCGTCACGCTCAAAGTGAAAGGCATCAATGAGAGCGACATGCGCGCCATTGCTGAAGCCCAGGGGTACCGCATCCTCGACCTGCGCACGGTCAAGGCTGCCTGAGGAGCGGCATGGGAACTTCGACTTTAACGGCCTGGCTGAGCAGTGTCCTGCTCCTGTTACAACTGCTTTTCCCCTCAGCCCAGGCCGCTGAAGGGGACCGGGTATGGATTGAGGGCTTTGACCCTTATCCGCAACAACGGCCTATGAGCTGCGAAATTCGTTCGGCGACGGACCTAGCGCGCTTCTGGGGCCTGCCCCTTGTGGAAGCGGAGATGACCCGCCTGCTCCCCTACTCCGACGATCCCAACAAAGGCTTCGTGGGCAGCCTGGATGCGGCGCCGGGCAGCCTGCCACCGGTAGGCTATGGCGTCTATGCCGCCCCCATCGCGCAGATGTTGCGGCGCGTCGGGCTTAATGCCCAGGCCCATTACGGTTACACCCTGGAGGAGCTGAAAGCCGAAATCGCCGCCGGACGTCCGGTCATCGTGTGGGCCACCTATGGCATGCGCCTTGCGCCGGTCATCCTGTGGAAGACCTCCAGCGGACGCGCGGTCCCGGTCGTGAGCCATGAGCACAGCTTTGTCGCCCTGGGATACGACACCACGGGCCTCTATCTGGCCGACGCCTACGATGCCAAAATCAAGTATTACAGCTACGAGACCTTTCTGGCGGCATGGGAACAAATCGGGCGGATGGCGGTCACTTTAGACGGGCCGCGCAGTCCTACACCCGGTTACACCTATCGCCGGCTCGACTACCGGCATGTGTTTTATCACGATCAATGGGATACGGGACCCTGGTAAACGATGCGCATCGCGATCATGGCCGACACGCACAATCACAGCGGGCGGATGAAGCGCGCCGCCGAGCGTCTGCGCGCTGATGACATTCACCTGCTCCTGCACGCCGGCGACCTCACCAGCGCGGCGGTCCTGACCTGCCTGGAAGGCTTCGAACTGTGGCTGGCCGCCGGCAACATGGACGAAATCGGCCTGGAGGAAGCGGTAAGCCAGCTTTGGGGCGCCGGACGCTACGCAGACTTCCATCAACTGACCCTGGAGGGGCGGGCCATCGCCCTGCTTCACGGCCATGACGCGGCCCGCCTGCAGCAGGCCATCCACAGCGGCAGGTACGCCTACGTCATCCATGGCCACACCCATCGCCGCCGGGACGAGCGCCTCGGCGGCACGCGCATCATCAACCCCGGCTCCCTGGCCCGGCCTATGGACCTGAATGATCCGGGGTATGCCGTACTGGACCTGAGCACGGACGACCTCTGGTATGTGGGTATCCCTTAGCGCGCGCCGTACGAACAGGAGGCCAAGATGCACCTGAGCGAAAGTAAAAAAATTTTGCGGACCACTTACCTGTTCAGAGACCTCAACGAAATTCATCTGGACCTGGTCCTGATGATCTGCGAGGAGATGAACATCGTACCCGGCCAGGAGATTTTTCACATAGACGAGCCGGGCGACGCCCTGTACATCATCGCGCGCGGTGATGTGGAAATCGTCCTGGATCCGCCCGGTGCCCAGCCCCTACGCCTGTCCGTCCTGGAAGTCGGGCAAATCTTTGGCGAAACCGTGCTGCTGGAAGAAGGTCGCCGTTCGGCCAGCGCCCGTGCTTTGCACGAAGGCACCCTGTTGCGCATCCCCGGCCGGCGCCTCATGCGCCTGGCCGAGGATTACCCGGAGATTGGCTTCCGTATCATGCGCCGCATGGCTGAGGAGCTGATGAACAAACTGCGTGAAGCCAATCAAAACCTGCGCCATCTCAGCCAAAACCAGGGGCAAAAAGCCCAGTAACCTTTCTGCTTAAGGAGAAAAATCCATGCCAGAAGAACCTATTGTGCGGCTCATAGATATCCATAAACGCTACGGCGCCAACGAAGTCCTGAAAGGCGTCTCCCTGGACGTGGCCCAAGGCGAGGTCGTCGTCATCATTGGCCCCAGCGGCACGGGCAAGAGCACCCTGTTGCGTTGCGTCAACCTCCTTACTTACCCGGATAAAGGTCAGGTATGGGTAGACGGCCAGGAGGTCACCTCGCCGCGCACCAACATCAACGCCATTCGCGCGCAGGTCGGGATGGTCTTCCAGGAATTC
>Ga0068707_1002838_pt1 | contig 12157 bp, 8 predicted proteins | sample YNPNPMetaG_FD_66600 | JGI IMG/M metagenome (GOLD analysis project Ga0068707, IMG submission 66600) | Anoxygenic and chlorotrophic microbial mat microbial communities from Yellowstone National Park, USA - YNP NP MetaG | ecosystem: Environmental > Aquatic > Thermal springs > Hot (42-90C) >... | reverse complement strand
GGCGTGGAGCAGGTCGTCCACGCTGCGGACGGGGACGCCATCCACGGCCACGATGCGGTCGCGGATGGTGACCCGCCCCGAAGCGCTGATCCGCAGCGCCTCCAGTCCGGCACGCTCCGCCGGGCTGCCGGGGTTGACGGCACGAATCACCACCCCCTCGAGGCCGAACCGCCGCGTCCAGTAGTCCGAGAGCGGCACGATGCCAATGCCGGGCTGGACTGGCTTGCCGTACTTGATGAGCTGCGGCACGAGGGTGCGCACGGTGTCCACCGGCACGGCGAAGCCGATCCCCGCGGAGGCGCCGGAGGGGCTGTAGATGGCCGTGTTCACGCCGATGAGGCGGCCGCGCGAGTCCAAGAGCGGACCGCCCGAGTTGCCGGGGTTGATGGCGGCGTCGGTCTGGATGACGTCGCGGATGGTGCGAGTGGAGGGGGACTCCAGCTCCCGCCCCAGGGCGCTGACCACGCCAATGGTGAGGGAGTGATCCAGCCCGAAGGGGTTGCCGATGGCCAGGACCTTCTGCCCCACCGCCAGGTTGGCCGACGAGCCGAGGGGCAGCGGCGTCAGGCGGGAAGGCTCCGCCGCTACCCGCAGCACAGCCAGGTCCTTGTCGGGGGCCACCCCCACCACTTCCGCGTCCCACTCCGACTGGTCGGCCAGGGTGACGCGCACCGCTTGCCCACCGCTGATGACGTGGAAGTTGGTGACCACGTGGCCTTCCTTGTCCCAGACGAAGCCGGAGCCGCTGCCCTGGGGGATGCGCAGCACGTCCATGGAGAAGAAGTCCCGGCGCAGCGCCACCGTGGTGATGAAGCACACCGACGGAGCCGACCGCCGGAACACCTCGATGTCCCGCCGTTCCGACTCCGAAAGGTCGGGGGGAAGCGGCGGCGGGGTGGGCGCCGGTTCGAAGGCACGGGTGGCGGCAGATGCGACGGCCGGCCTTCGCGCAGCCGCGAAGGGGGACGGCACCACGGGCGGCGCCAGCTGTCCCAGGGCAAAACCTGCTGCCAGCAGCAGGAGAACCGAGATACTGCACCCGCTTCGAGCCATTGCCACCTCCCTCCGTGCTCGGCCGCGACGCCGCTGCCCAGCGAGAGCGTAGCGCAACCGGGGCGAAGCTGCTCCCCCGCCGCAGCTCACGAGGTGCTGGCTGGCTCCACGCGAGGGGCAGGCGGGGCGGGGCCCGCGGGCTCATCCCACCGGGCGTGAGGGGGGTTGTTGCGCACGAACCACCCCCAGAGCAGCGAGGTATAGGTGCGGCTGCGGACCCCTCTCGCGGCGAAGAACGGCTCCAGGGCGCGCCGCAACGCCGGCAGGTGGTAGGCGGGGACCGATGGGAAGTAGTGGTGCTCCAGGTGGTAGGTGGACCACAGGAAGAGCGGATCCCACCACCAGGGGGAAGGCGCCAGGAGCGTGCCCCAGGCGGCTGGGTCGTGGGGGTCGATGGCGTAGTGCTGCCCCAGTCGGTTGAGGGCAAACCACGGCGGAAAGGCGAGGAGGAGCGGCAGGAGGTGGAGCCGCAGCCACAAGGGGTACCCCCCCACTGCCACCAGGGCGGCCGCCAGGGCCAGGTGGAACGCCACGGCCAGGAGCCGTTCCCGGGCAATCTGGCGCTTGAGCTCCGGCTCGTAGCTGGCCGACTCGCGGCGGGCGGCGCGGAAGTAGATGGGGAAGAGCACCGGAGTCCAGTAGAGGAGCTTCACGAGGCGAGCGTTGCGTTTGGGCGAGAGGTGGTGGCGCTTGGGGTCCGCCCGGGGATCGCCCAGCTCGGCGTGGTGGTCCAAGTGCCAGCGCGTGAACTGGCTGGGCGAGATGCCACAGGGCAGGGAGTAGAGCAGGGCCAGCACCCGCTCGAGGGCGGGGCGGCGCCGCCGGAACACTAGGCCGTGCAGCACCTCGTGGAGCAGCACCGTGCCGTTGAAGGCGAACAGGCCCAAGAGGGCAATGCCCACCGGCCACAGGAGGGGAGTGCGCGCCTGGCCAGCCAGGAGGGCGCCCAACCCTGCGGTGAGGAGCCAGAGGGCGGTCATGGCCAGGTGGCGTGGTCCGCTCTTGCGTTGCAGGGCGCGCAGCTGCTCCCGTCCCACCACGTGGGCAGCTTCCCGCACGATGGCGGCGGCGGCGCGCTGCCAGTTGCCGGACTCCCGCATACTCAAAGTCCAACCAGCGTGGAGTTGCGGGCATTCCCGCTCAGGAGCTGATGTCGAACTGGTGCAGGTGAAAGTCGGGGGCGTCGAGGAGCTGGAGGCGGAGGGGAAAGCGGCTCTCCAGCTCGTCCACCACCCCCCGCATCTCACCGCGCAAGGCGCGCGTCACCTCCGGGTGGGCCCGCACGGAAAACTCGCGGGTCTCGCTACCCGCCGCCTCCCGCAGGAGGGCGCGGCGGATCTCCAGGCACACCGTTTCCGCCGACTTGACCCGGCCCAGGCCGCCACAGGTGGGGCAGGGTCGGGTCACCAGCCGCTCAAAGGAGGGTTCCGTGCGCTTGCGGGTGAGTTGCACCAGGCCAAACGGTCCAACCGGCGCCACGATGGTGCGGGCCCGATCCGCTGCCAGTTCGTGGCGCAGCACGTCGAGGAGCTGCGCGCGGTGCGCTTCCTCCTCCATGTCGATGAAATCCACCACGATGATGCCGCCGAGATTGCGCAGGCGCAGCTGCCGCGCCACCTCCCGGGCCGCCTCCAGGTTGATGCGCAGGGCGGTCTCCTCCAGGTCCACCGACCCCACGTACCGGCCGGTGTTCACGTCGATGGCCACCAGCGCCTCGGTCTGGTTGAGCACCAGCGAGCCGCCGGACTTGAGCCACACCTTGGGCTGGAGGAGTTGTTCCAGCTCGCGCTCGATCCCAAAGGCTTCGAAGATGTCCAGCTGGCGGCGGTAGAGGCGGATGCGGGGGGTCAACTCGGGCTGGAGCCGGTCCAAGAACTCCACCACCCGCTGGAACGTCTCCGTGTCGTCGATCCAGAACTCGTCCATCTGGGGGCTGGCTAGGTCGCGGGCGGCGCGCAGGGCCAGGTCCAGCTCCTGGTGGATGAGCGCCGGGGCACGCACCTCTTCCGAACGGAACCGGATCTGGCGCCACATGGTTTCGAGCATGGCCAGGTCGGCGAGGAAGTCCGCCGCCTCTCGCCCCTCCCCGGCGGTGCGCACGATCACGCCCGACTCCCGTGGCAATTCCCCCACCACCGAGCGGAGACGCTCCCGCTCCTGCTGGTCGGTGATGCGGCGAGAGACCCCAATGTGCTGGCTGCCCGGCAAGAGCACCAGGTAGCGGCCGGGGATGGTCACGTGGGAGGTGGCCCGCGGACCCTTGGGGGTGCCCAGTTCGCGGGTGATCTGGACGAGGATCTCCTGGCCCTCCCGGAGCAGGTCCTGGATGGGGGCGTTGGCCGAGAACTCGCCGGGCTCCACCCCCTCTTCCTCCAGGGTTTCGGCCACATCGTCCACGTAGAGGAAGGCGTCCCGCTCCAGTCCGATGTCCACGAAGGCAGCCTGCATGCCGGGGAGGACCCGGGAGATCCGGCCCTTGAACAGGCTCCCGACAATGGAGCGCCCCCGGCGGCGCTCGAGGAACAGGTCCACGAGAACGCCGTTTTCCCGCACCGCCACCCGCGTTTCGTGGGGTGTCACGTTGACGTAGACGACCGTGGGCATCCCTCCTCCGCGCGGCAGTTTAGCCTCTTTTCCCCAGCCGTGCCCGCCCGGCGGGTCTAAAGGTTGGCGAAGCGCAGGCGCCAGACGCTCTGGGCCAGGCCAAGGGAGATGCAGGTAGCGAGCAGGGAGGAGCCGCCCCGGGAGAGGAGGGGCAGGGTGATCCCGGTGGTGGGCGCCAGGCCCACCACCATGGCCATGTTGACGAGGGTCTGGGTGGTGAAGACCACCGCCACCGTTGCGGCCAGCAACGTGCCGCCCCGGTCGCGGGCGGCCAGGGCAATGGCAAAGAGGCGAAGGGCAACGGTGGCGTAACAGAGGACGAGGAAGACCGAGCCCACGAACCCCGTCTCCTCGGCCCACACGGCAAAGATGAAGTCGGTGTCCTGGGCCGGCAGGAAGCGGAGTTGGGACTGGGTCCCCGAGCGCAGCCCCCTGCCGGTCAGGCCGCCGGAACCCACGGCAATGCGCGACTGTCGCTGCTGGTAGCCGGCCCCCGCCGGAGCCCGGTCCGGCTCCAGGAAGGTGAGGATCCGCTCCCTCTGGTACGGCTTCAGGTACCACAGCCAGGCGGCGGCGGCAAGCAGCAGCACCGAGAGGGCCAGAACCACCCAGGTCCGCCAGGGGAGTCCCCCAAGCCAGAGCACGGCCAGGAGGATGGGGACGAAGGTGAGGGCTACCCCCAGGTCAGGTTGGAGCGCCACCAAGAGGGCGGGGGCCGCCACGACGGCCGTCAACTGCAGTGCCGTGCGCCCTGCCAGGAGCTCTTTCTGGTGGCGGGCGCCCAGCGCGGCCGCGGCGAGGATGGCAGCGATCCGGGCAAATTCGGAGGGCTGCACGGTGTAGGGGCCGAGCACCAGCCAGGAACGGGTACCGGCCCGAAGGGGAGCGAGGAAGAGCATGGCCGCCAGTGCGAGCAGCGCGGCCACGTAGAAGAGCGGTGCCAGGCGCAGGAGCAGGCGGTAGTCGGAGAAGGCGAAGAGGAGCAGCAGCACAGCCCCCAGCACCAGCCAGAGGAGCTGGCGGGAAGCGTACGCCGGCTGGGCCAGGGCGCGGGCGGTGGAGGACTGGAGGAGGTGGGAGCACACCAGGATCGGGAGCAGGGCCACGAACATGGCCAGGTCCAGGCGTTTCATGGGCGCACCTCGGCCAGCTGCGCCGGGCCGCCGCTGGGCGGGGTCGGCTCGGGCTGGTAGGAGGGGTTGGCCAGGAGGAGCTGGGGGGTGGAGATCTCCACGTCGTGGCCGAATGCCTTGGCCAGGATGCGGGCCACGATGGGCGCCGCCACCGACGAGGCGTCACCTCCGTGCTCCACCACCGCCACCACCACCAGGGTCGGTTCGGCAGGGGGGGCGTAGCCGACGAAGAGAGCGTGGTGGCGCTGCTCCCACGGGAGCTCCTGCCACTTAACCCCCTCCTTCTTGCGCATCACCTGCGACGTCCCGGTCTTTCCGGCGATGGCCACGGGCAGGCTCGCAAGGCGCCGGGCGGTGCCCTGCTCCCCCGCCACCACCCGTTCCATGCCGCGGCGCACCGTGGCGAGGACGGCAGGATCGATGCCGGTTGGACGTGGCGGCTTCCCGCCCTCCGGCACCAGGTGGGGGGTGACGAGGAAACCCCCGTTGACCAGCGCGGCGTACGCCACCGCCAGCTGGAGAGGGGTAACGAGGATCGGCCCCTGGCCGATGCCCACGGAGATGGTTTCCCCCGCGTACCAGGGGTGGCCACGGCTGCGTCGGCTCCACTCGTCGGAGGGCACGAGCCCAGCCATCTCCCCCGCCAGCTCGATGCCAGTCTTCTCTCCCAGCCCCAACCGTCTGGCCCAGGCTGCCAGGCGCGTGAGACCTGCGTCGAAGGCCAGGCGGTAGAAGAAGGTGTCGCAGGACACCTCGATGCCCCGTTCGAGGGACACGTGGCCGTGGCCTCCGGCGAGCCAGCACCGGTAGGGGTGGCCGTAGATGGTGGAAGTGCCCGTGCAGTACACGCTCTGAGCCGGGGTGCGCACCCCGTCGGCCAGGGCCCCGGCGGCAAAGATGGGCTTGATCGTCGAGCCCGGCGGGTAGAGGGCCTGGAGGGCGCGGTTCTGCAGCGGCTTCAAGGGATCGGCCACGAGGCTCGCCCAGCGCGCCGGCTCCAGGTGGCCGGCGAACAGGTCCGGGTCGAAGGACGGCTCGGAGAGGAGCACGCGAACAGCCCCGTCCCGCGGGTCGATGCCCACCACGCTCCCCACGAGCCCCGCCATGGCTTTGGCCGCCTCGCGTTGCAGCTCCAAGTCCACCGTCAGGGTGAGGGGGTGGCCGGGCTTGGGGGGCTCCTCGTCCAGGGTGGACACCTGCCGACCCAGGGCGTCCACCACCACTACCAGGTTGCCAGGGACGCCGCCCAGCACCTCCTGGTAGGACAGCTCGATCCCCGATTTCCCCACCAGTTGGCCGGGTCGCAGGCGGCTGTCAGCCGCCAGCTGGGCAGGGCTCACCTCGCCCAGTTGCCCCACCAGGTGGGCAACCGCAGGGCCCGCCGGCACGGCCCTGCGGGTGGCGGGGTGCACGGCCAGCTCCTGGAAATCGGCCCGGTGGGCCGCCACCGCCGCCATCTGCGCCCAAGAGAGGTTGTCCGCGATGACCGACGGCAGGTGCGAGGTGCGCTGGGCCCGCGCCACCCGTGCCCGCACCTCCCCCTCCTCGGCGAGCCCAAGGCGGGTGAGGAACTGAATGGTGCGTTCCGGCTCCTTCATCTCCTCCGGGAAGAGGAGTAGCTGGAAGGCGGGGCGGTTGTCCATCACCACTTGGCCGTTGCAGTCGGTGACCAGCCCGCGCGGCGCCTCCAGGGGGAGGCGGCGAAGGCGGTTGTTCTCGGCCAGGGAGCGCCAGTAGGGCGCCTGCACGACCTGCAAGGAGAAGAGGCGGAAGGCAATGACGGCAAAGGCGAGAACGAAGCACGCCAGGAACACCACGGTCCGCCGGCGCACGGGGCGCAGGTCGTCGCGGAGGAAGATCATAGCCGTTTGAGGAGACGCCGCCGCCGGCGGGTGGGAGAGGTGGCGGCCCGAACGAGGGAGGCGCCGGCGGCCACCACCAGCGCCACCATCCCCGTGGCCACCGTGGAGGCGAGGGTGCCCCACCACCCCCAGGAGGGCGAGGCGCCCAGCGAGGCCACCACGGCCCGGAACGCCAGGTCGTTGACGAGACAGGCAAGTACCGTGCCGCCGCTCCAGAACAGTGGGCCCTCCAGCTCGAAGCGGCGCGCGAACAGCGAGGTGACGAGCCCTGCCACGGCCCCGGAAATGCCGCGGGGGCCGATGGGGGCTTCGTCCAGGAGGTCGGCCACGAGACCCAGGGCGAGGCCGAACCAGCCAGTCTGGAGCGGTCCCAGCCGCGGTGCCGCCGCCACCAGCGTCACCAGGTACGGTCGGGCGGCGGCCAGGAACCACCACACCCCAGGGGTCTGAAGCACGAACTGGGCTGCAAAGGAGAGGATCGCTGCAAGGATGAGGCTGGTCACGGCTCTTTCCGCGTGCGACTGGGCAGGACGAGGGCCACCGCCACCTCGGCCGGTTTGGCCGCCAGCACCACCGGCACCACGGTGAAGAACCCTTCGGTACGAGCCTCGCCGGTGGTGCCCAGGAGCAGGCCGGGGGGGTAGATGCCCTCGGAGCCAGTGGTGACCACCGGGAGACCGGCCTCCACGGTGGTGTACGGCGGCAGGCCGGTGAGCGCTGGCTTGTCCCCGCCGGTGAGGAGCGCTTCCCCTTCCACACCCACGATGCGGGCAGCGGCAGCAGCGCTGGGGTGCGCCAGGAGCTGCACGCGGCAGCTGGTGGCGGCGACGCGATCCACCCGACCCAGCACGCCCGCCTCGCCCAGCACGGCGGCATCCAAAAACACGCCGTGGGCGCTGCCGCGGTCCAGCCTCAAGGAGTGGCCGACGAGCACGTCCCGGGCCATGACCCGGGCCAGGATGGCGTCGTCGCCAACCCCTGGCAGCGCCGCCAGGAGCCGATGCCCTTGCCGCAGCAGGGCCACTTCTGCGGCGAGGAGCTGGTTCTCCCGCCGCAGGCGCGCGTTGTCCTGGCGCAGCTCGGCCACTTGACCCAGCACGTTTTCAATGTCGCGCTGCCCGAGCAGGAAGTCGTGCCCGGCTGCGGTGAGCTCCCCCCCCACCTGGAGCACCGGTTCGGTGAGGTGGGCCACCGCCACGCTGAGCGCCGTGCCGGTGCCCGTGCGCACCTGGGCGGCGCTCGCCACGTAGAGCGCTCCACAGGCAGCGGCCAGCAGCACGGTGGGGTGGGGACGGACGGCGAGCACGTCAGTCGATGCAGATCTTCTTGAGCAGCGCCATGTCGGTGAGCATCACGCCGGTGCCGCGCACCACCGCCGAGACGGGGTCGTCGCAGTGGGCCACCGGAATCCCCGTTTCCTCCCTGAGGCGCTGGTCCAGGTTGCGCAGGAGCGACCCCCCACCCGCCAGCACAATGCCCTTGTCGATGATGTCTGCCGACAGCTCCGGAGGGGTGCGTTCGAGGGCGGTGCGCACCGCATCGACGATGCTGTTGACCGTCTCCGACAGCGCCTCGCGGATCTCCTCGTCGCTGATGGTGAGCGTCTTGGGGATCCCCTCCACTAGGTCGCGCCCCTTCACCTCCATGGTGCGGCCCTCGTCGTCCGGCCAGGCGTTGCCCAGGGTGATCTTGATCTGCTCGGCGGTGCGCTCGCCGATCAGGAGGTTGTACTTGCGTTTGATGTAGGCGATGATGGCCTCGTCCATCTCGTTGCCGGCCACGCGCACCGAGCGGGAGTAGACGATGCCCGCCAGGGAAATGACTGCCACATCGGTCGTGCCGCCGCCGATGTCCACGATCATGTTGCCCGACGGCTCGGTGATGGGTAGCCCGGCGCCGATGGCGGCAGCCATCGCCTGTTCGATGAGGTAGACCTCGCTGGCGCCCGCGCGCAGCGCCGAGTCCTTGACCGCCCGCTTCTCCACCGGCGTGATCTCCGAGGGGACGGAAATGACGATGCGGGGGCGCACGAACAGGTTGCGTCCGTGCGCCTTGCGGATGAAGTACTCGAGCATGCGCTCGGTGACCTCGAAGTCGGCAATCACGCCGTCCTTCATTGGGCGGATGGCAGCAATGTTGCCCGGCGTTTTGCCGAGCATCTCCTTGGCCTCCTTGCCCACCGCCTCCACGCGGTTCGTGACCCGGTTGACCGCCACGATGGAGGGCTCGAACACGACGATCCCCTTGGCGCGGGTGAAGACCAGGGTGGTGGCGGTTCCCAGATCCACCGCCAGGTCCGAGGAAAAGAGCGAAAGAATGGATGCCAATCCCATGTCGTTCAGTCGACCTCCACGAAAACTGTTTCGATGCGTTCTGCGGTGTTGCCAGCCGGGTCGGTGGCGCGGATCACCAGTTCGTTCTTCCCCTCGCGGTGCACCACCACAGCCTTCTTGAAGCTGCCATCCCCCGCCACCGCCACGGGTTCGCCGTTCACCGTGACGGTGCTGCCCGGTTCCGTCATGCCTTGGATGAGGACGAAGTTCCCCATCTGCTTGGGGCGCTCCACCTCGAGCCGGGGCGGTGTGGTGTCGGCGATCTCCTCCACGCGCCTGCCGGCAAAGGCCTTGAAGGCCCGCGGCGAGCTCCACTCGGAGCGGATCCGCCCCTCCCCCAGCGCGGCAACCCGCCAGTAGTAGGTGCCGGGGCGGAGCACGTTCAAGGTGGCGGAAGTGCTTGGCCGCTCCTTGGCCTCCACTTCCAGGCCCGAGGGCGAGAAGATCCGCGAGCGGCTCACCTCAAGATCGTAGCGGGCCGCTCCCGCCACCGGGTCCCAGGAGAGGGTGATGCGGTTGCCCCGATCCAGTTCCAGGAGGAAGTTGGCGGGGGGCGAGCGCAGGATGGGGGCCTGCGGCACGGTGAGTTGCGGGCCGAGGCGCCCCGAAGCTTCGGCCCGTACCGCCTGGCGGGTCGCCAGCTCGACGTGCTGGCCGGAGGCGCCGGTGACGCGCGCCGTCCCGCCGTAGGCGGCCACCGTGGCCGAGGAGTCCCGGTCCACGTCCACGCCCACGTGGCTGTCGGTCTGCACCTCCGCCTGCACCGCGTCGGTGAGCACCAGCGACGGGTTGGAGACGGTGTGCACGTTGACCTGGCCGACCTCCAGCTTCACCTCGCCGCGGCGCGGCTCGCGCCCGCCCTGCGCCTCCCGGTGCACCTCCAAGAGCGAGTCGGGCCCAATCCGGAAGACGGTGCCATCGGCAAAGATGATCTCCGCCGAGGCACCGGAAGAGGTCTTGACGAAATCGCCGTTGTACAGCCACTGCCGCTCGTGGGCGCGTTCCCACTCCGAGCGGTTGGCCCGCTGCACCTCCACCTTGCCCTGCACGGCAATGATTTGGCCCGAGCCGGAAAACTCGGGGTTCACCAGACCCAGGAGCAGGTTGAAGCGGCGCTGGGCATCCTGGGCGCGCGCCAGGCAGGCGGGGAAGTCCTTGCGGGCGCAGTCGGCGCTTGCGTCGTCGAGGAGGCGGGAAGCCTGCTCGAACTCGCTGCGCAGCGCGTCGCTGATCCCCCCGCGACGCACCTCCTCGCGCAGGGCCACGGTCTGCTGGAGGGTGCGCTGGGCGCGCTTTTCCACCGGTTCGTGGAGGAGGTAGACCACACCGCCCACGACTCCCCCGGCCAGGAGCAGGAACAGGAGCAGCCGCCCGAGGCGGCGGGCGCCCTCGATGGAGACCACCACCCAGTCGAGCTGGATAGGGCGCTTGCGGGGGTAGCGCGGCGGTACGGACATCGGCCCTGGTCACCTTAGCACCCGCCTTGCATATGGCGCAACAGTAGGTCAAAACGAAGGTTGCTGCGTAGGGGAGGGTGGGATAGAATCCGCGGGCGTCGGTCGCTCGGAGGGCTGGCATGCTCAAGTTGATGCGGGACAACCTCAAGAACCTGAAGTGGATCCTCTGGTTCGTGGTGTTCATCTTCGTGCTCCTCATCTTCGTGGATTGGGGCGCTGGCCGCGGCCGGGGGCGAGGGATGGAGGGCCTTGCCGCCAAGGTGGGCGGGGTGGCAATCACCGAGGCGCAATTCCTCCGCGAGCTGCGCAGTACCGAGGAGCGCTACCGCCAGCAGTACGGGGAGCAGTGGGAGCAGCTGCGGCAGCAGGTGGACCTGGCGGCCATGACGCTGCAGAACATGATCGACCGGGAGATCCTGCTGCGGCACGCCGCGCGCATGGGCTTCCGCGTCGAGGACGAGGAGCTGCTCAAGCGCATCGTCTCCTTCCCCGGCCTCCAGCGGGAGGATGGTTCCTTCGTTGGCGAAGAGCTGTACACGCGGATCCTGCGCGCCAACCAGACCACCCCCGAGGCCTTCGAGGAGGCGTTGCGGCGGGACATGCTCCTGGAGAAGCTGGAGCAGGCCCTCCTGGGCGGCATCGTGATCCCCGATGCGGAGGTGGAGCGCGAGTATCGGCGGCGCAACGAGAAGGCTTCCTTCGACGTGCTCTTCGTGGGCTCCAACATGGCCATGAACCGGGTGACGGCGAGCGAGGCCGAGGCTCGGGCCTACTACGACAGCCACCAGGACGAGTTCACCCACGGCGAGCAGCGGCGGCTGCTCTACCTGTTGGTGGACAACCTGAAGTTGCGGCGCACCTTGACCGTGCCCGAGTCGCAGATCGTCGAGTACTACACCACCCACCAGAACGAGTTCCAGACCTCCGAAGAGGTGCGGGCGCGGCACATCCTCATCCGGCCCGCCACCCAGGGCGAGCAGGGGTGGCGGGACGCCCAGACGAGACTGCGGGAGGTAGCCCAGCGCGCGATGGCGCCTGGAGCGGACTTTGCCGCGCTGGCGCGGCAGTACTCGGAGGACGAGGGGAGCAAGGCGAGCGGCGGCGATCTGGGGTGGTTCGGTCGCGGGCGGATGGTGAAGGAGTTCGAGGACGCGGTGTTTGCCCTCCAGGTGGGGCAGGTCTCGGGTCCGGTGAAGAGCCAGTTCGGCTACCACCTCATCAAGCTGGAGGAGCGCCGACCAGCCGGAGTGGAACCGCTGGAGCAGGTTCGCGACCGCGTGCGCGACCGGGTGGCGGAGGGGCTCGCCGATGCGGAGGGCAGCCGCCGGGCGGCCGCGCTGCGCGAGAAGATCGAGGCGGCCAAGCTGTCTACCGACGAGCAGTGGCGCAGCCTCGCGGACGACGTGGTGACCTCCAACGTTACCCCGTACTTTGCGGCTGGCGAGCCGATCCCCGGGGTGGGGCGCGATCCCGAGCTGCTCGCCGAGGTGGCCGCCGCCAAGGAGGGCGCTGTGGGCGGTCCCCGACGCACCCCACGCGGCTGGATCGTTTACCGGGTGTCGCAGATCCGCAAGGCGGGCACCACCCCCTTCGAGGAAGCGAAGCAGGAGGCGGAGGAAGGCGCCAAGCGGCAGAAGGCGGTGGCCCTGCTACGGCAGGAGCTGGAGGGGCGGCGGGCGAACCTGATGTCGGCACCGTTCTCCACCGTGGCTCCA
>Ga0068707_1002837_pt1 | contig 12163 bp, 9 predicted proteins | sample YNPNPMetaG_FD_66600 | JGI IMG/M metagenome (GOLD analysis project Ga0068707, IMG submission 66600) | Anoxygenic and chlorotrophic microbial mat microbial communities from Yellowstone National Park, USA - YNP NP MetaG | ecosystem: Environmental > Aquatic > Thermal springs > Hot (42-90C) >... | reverse complement strand
GGCCAGGAACGCAGGCGGCACGAGCATCTGATCAGCCATCGGCATCCTCGGCCAAAAAATGCTGCAGACAAGTTGCCCACGGCTCCTGGGCGTGGCCGGCGGGCAGGATCAACTGCCCCACGGTGCCCTCCGGGCCGGAGCGCAGCGCGAGCCACACCTCCCTGGGCGACCAGGACCACCAACCCACCAAACCCAAGAGGAGAAGCGCCCCGCCGGCTGCAGCCACGGGCAATTCCGGCTCGCGCTCGGCCCGCAGGATGATGAAATACTCGACCTGTAGCTCCACCTGGGCCGCCGGCGTGGATAGCTGACCACCCGAAGAGAGAAATGCCTCGGCCACCAGCTGATTATCGCTGCCTCGCAAAAGCTGGGCGTGCAGCGTGGGCCTTTGTAGCCCCTGGGCGGGCAGTGTGGGATAATAGACCAGGCGCAACACGAGATCCGCCTTGGGGATGGCCAAAAGCTGCTCCTGTTGACTACCGGAGAAGCGCACCCGCAAGGCGGGGCCGGGGGCCGGATCGCCCACCAGGCGTTGCAGGGCAAGGACCTCTCCCTGGGCCGTTTGCGCCCGCACCCGCACCGCCGGCCCATAGCCCACCTGATACAGCGCGAGCCCCTCGTAGCGGGCACTCCGCCCCAGCCCCAGGTTGAGGGCGCGGAGGGCCGTCGCGCCTTGGAGCAGGGAGAGCTGGCTATCCAGGCGGGCCAACGTGCCATCGGGGCGAGGGACGATGCGCAATTCTTCCAAGCGCACGGCCAAACCTTTGGCGCGATGGAGGAGCTGGGTCTCGCCGGCGGCGAGTTCCAGGCGCGGCCCCTGCCACCCATAGCGCGCCCGCACCACGCCGGCCAGGAGCAGGAGCAGCACCCCCACATAAGTCAAGCCCGCAAGCCACCGCCCCTTCCCTACACGGCGGGCTAGGACGTATTCCGTCCCCTCGCAGGTCATGCGGCGCGCCACGCGCTGCCCTGCCAGAGCCAAGGCCCACCGGACGCGCGCCCAAGCCTGGCGCCCATCGGCGGGGAGATGCAACGGCACCGCCTGCACCCGCCGAGGGAGGGGCGGCGCCCAGGGGAGGACCCACAGCGCCAACAGGCGCGCCAGGGCCACCGCAGCCACCAGAGCCCGCAGCACACGGAAGAAACGGGAATTGAACATGGCGAACAAACTTAGGGGTTGCAGCACCTTGGCCACATCCCCCCAGAGAGCGTTCCCTCGCCCCAAGGTCGCCTCCGCCTGCAGGGCATCGCCGGCGCCGGATGCCTGGGGCAAGATCCCCCCCAAGAGGGCCCAACCCCCCCAGAGCGCCAAAAGGACGGCCAGGAGAGCATCGGAGGTAAGCCCCCGCCAGAGATACAGGCCCAGGCGCTGGGCGATGGTGCAGAATCTGGCCCGCGTGCCCACGAACGCAGCGCTCCTTCCCCTTGGTGGTATCCGAGAGGGCAATATGCGAGGATGATTATAGCGGCAAAGGGGATCTCGTCAATGCGCCGGACGTTGGATCCTCGCGCGTGCAAACCTGACAGGTCTTGAAGACCTGTCAGGTTTGGTGTCTCCCAAAGGCCCTTTGGTTGGACAAAGGACCGCCCTTGATTTACAATGCGCGTAGCGCGATCTTGCCATGCGCGAGGCCCTAAGTTACGCCCTCAGCCCCGGCCCACAGGGAAGACAAAGCACCAAAGGGGGATCCCCCCATCCTTGAGCCGCGAAGGCTGAGCGCCACAAATCTGCTCCAAAGGAGGTTTAATGGCCGAGCTATCCTTTGCCCATATCGCCGATCCCCTCATCCGCCAAGGGGTGGAGGCAGCCGTGCACCAGACCCTCCTGCCGGCCATCACCGAGGAGGTCTATCCCGGCCACTTTAACGTCACCGCCGACGGCAGCGCCTTTGGCGCCGAGAACACCTGGCCCGGCCTGGATGGCTGGGAGATCGCCGGGGCGCTCTTGCTCCTGGGCCACGAGAGGCTGGTGTTGGATTATTTCGATTTCGTGCAGGCCGCGCAGCGCCCTGATGGTGATATCCCCTTTGCCATCTTTCCCGCCGAAACGCCCCCGCCGGGGATGGATGCCCATCTGCGCGGGTTGCGCTATCCTGAAGATGTGTACGTTTACCAACCAGCGCCCAGGGAGGGGCGGCCGGCCTGGGCCAACCTCAAACCCCGTCGCTGGATCGGTCTTTTTGCCCATTGGCAACCCAATGCCAACCCCTTGACCACCCTGGGGCCTGTCTCGTACATCCTCACCGCCGCCGAGATCTGGGAAACCCTTCAAGAGCGGGACTGGCTGCGCGCCAAGCTCCCCTCGCTGGCCGCCGCCGGCCGCTCGCTCCTGGGGCGGCGGAGCGCGAACGGCCTCATCTCCGGCGCGGGCTTTTACCTGGAAGATCCGCCCCGGAACCAGTGGGATGGCGTCACCCAGTGTTACACCATACATGTCTGGCGGCTCTTGGCCGGGTGGCACCGTCTCTTTGGCGAGGGCGCGTCGGCGACCTTTTGGCAGGACCAGGCCACGGCGCTGGCAGCTGCTTTCCAGGCCCTCTTTTGGCGGGGCGACCACTGGGCAGAATATGTGCATCCGGAACACGGCGTGGTGGATGCCCACGGCCTTTCCGATGTCAACTGGGCGGCCATCGCCTTGGACGTGGCCACGGAGGAGCAGGCCCGCTTGGTCTGGCCCCTCCTGGTAAACGAGCCGGCCTTCTGGCATGGGGATATGCCCACCCAGGTGGTCTCCAAACCCTACAACTACCAGGAGTGGGAGTTTCGCGAGCCTCTTCCCTTCGCCCATCATCACGGGCCGCTGTACGACATCGCCGCGATGGGCCGGGTGTGGTTCCTGGAAGCCCTGGCCTGCCGCAAGATGGGCGCCGAGGAGCGGCTGCGGGAAGCGGCGCGGCTGGTTTGCCGCATGGGCCTGCGCCACGGCGGTTTCTGGCACGAGCGCTACCACCCCTTGCAGGTGTGGGATGTCTACCCGGCCGGGCCCAAGGGCTACTGTGAGTATCCTGCCATCTTGGTACGGGTGGTGTGGGGCAATCGCGCGCTCTTTGCCCGCGGCTAACCCAAGGGGGCAGCGCTTGCCATCCAGGGAATCGCCGCCAAGGTGAGGCGCTGATGACCGATAGCCGATAATGCATAGGAGGTGACCACAATGAAAGCCGTCGTAATGGCCGGAGGAGCCGGTTCCCGTCTTAGACCGTTGACCATCAACTATCCCAAACCCATGGTGCCCATGGTCAACAAACCCGTCATCGCCCATATCCTAGACCTGCTCAAACGCCACGGCATCTTGGACGTGGTCATCACGCTGCAATACATGGCAGAGGATATTCAGGATTATTTCGGCGATGGTCAGCACTTGGGCATGCGCATCGTCTACTCCATCGAAGAGACGCCCCTGGGCACGGCGGGGAGCGTCAAGCAGGCGCAGAAATACCTGGACGAGACCTTTATCGTCATCAGCGGCGACGCCGTCACCGATATCGATCTCGGCGCGGTGATCGCCTATCACCAGGCGCAAAAGGCCCTGGCCACCATTACTTTGTACCACGTGAACAACCCGCTGGAGTATGGCGTGGTCATCGTGGATGAACGCGGGCGCATCCAGCAATTTTTGGAAAAGCCAAGCTGGGGCGAGGTGATCTCGGACACGGTGAACACCGGCATCTATGTCCTGGAACCCAAGGTGTTGGACTATTTCGAGCCGGGGATCAGCTTTGATTTCAGCAAAGATCTTTTTCCCATTCTGCTCAAGAACGGCGACCCCCTCTATGGGTACATTGCCCAGGGATACTGGTGCGATGTGGGGAACATCGCCGAATACATGCGGGCCTCGAACGACCTTTTGGAGGGGCGGGTGCAGGTGGCGCCCATCGGCCGGCAGTTGGCCGGCAGCGTCTGGGTGGGCGATGGCGTGGAGATCGCCCCGGATGCCCAACTATACGGCGCGGTGTATTTGGGCACGGGGGTCAAGATCAAGAAGGGAGTCATCATCCACGGGCCCACGGTGATCCTGGATTACAGCGTGGTGGATAACTATGCCCACCTGGACCGCAGCATCGTCTGGCGTAACTGCTATATCGGCGAGGGGGTGGAGCTGCGCGGGGCCATCATCGGGCGGCAATGCAGCCTGAAGAGCAAGGTGGTGATCTTTGAGGGCGCCGTGGTGGGCGATGGCTCCGTGGTGGGCGAGGGCGCGGTGATCCATCCCGGAGTCAAGATCTGGCCTCAAAAAGAGGTGGAGGCCGGCGCCACGGTCAAGACCAGCATCATCTGGGGCGCCCAGGGACGCAGGGTCCTCTTTGGACGTTACGGCGTCACGGGGCTGGTCAACGTGGACCTCACCCCAGAGTTTGCCGCCCGGCTGGGGGCGGCCTTTGCGGCCACCTTGCCCAAAGGCGCCACGGTGGTCATCAACCGCGATCCCCACCGCAGCCCACGGATGCTCAAGCGGGCCACCATCTCCGGCCTCCCTTCGGCGGGCGTGAATGTGCTAGATGTGCGCTCGGTGCCCATCCCCGTGGCGCGCTTTTACACCCGCATCTCGGGCGCGGTGGGCGGCGTCCATGTGCGCCTCTCCCCCTACGATAGCCGGGTGGTGGATATCAAGTTCTTTGACGAAAAGGGCCAAGATCTGAGCAAGGACGCGGAGCGCAACATAGAGCGCGTCTTTTTCCGCGAGGATTTTCGCCGGGTGTATCTGGATGAGATTGGCACCATCAGCTATGCCGAAGGGGTGGTGGAGCAATACACCGAGGCCTTTCTGAAAGCGGTGAACGTGGCGGCGATTCGCGCGGCCAATCCCTACATCGTCGTGGACTTTGCCAACGCGCCCACGGCCCAGATCCTGGCTCCTCTGTTGAACCGGCTGAACTGCCGCCTGGTGGCGCTCAACGCCGCCCTGGATGAGACCAAGATGTCCATCCCACCGGAAGAGTTCCAGCGTTCGCTGAATCAACTGGCCCGCATCTGCGGCGTCTTGGGGGCGGCGCTGGGGGTGCGCTTGGACGTGGGGGGCGAGCGTGTCTTTATGGTGGATGACCAAGGGAACCGGGTCCCCGGCACCTCTTTGTTGGCGGCGATGGCCATCATGGCCCTCAAAGCCCAGGGCGAAGGCACCATCGCCGTGCCCGTCACCATGCCCCAGATTTTTGAGCAGATCGCCGTCCAATATGGCGGCAAGATCCTGCGCACCAAAGTCAACCCTGAGGCGCTGATGCAAGCCGCCAACCGGCCGGAGGTCATCATGGCCGGCGATGGCAACGGCTCTTTCATCTGGCCCGCGTTGCACCCGGTGGTAGACGGTCTGATGACCGTGGCCAAGACGTTAGAGTTCTTGACGACCCAACAGACCACCCTTTCCCAGGCGGTGGCTGCCGTGCCCGCCTACTACACCGCCCAAGGGCAGGTGAACTGTCCGTGGGAACACAAGGGCACAGTGATGCGCCTGCTGAACCAGCAATACAAGGGGCGCCTGGGCGAGCAGATTGACGGCATCAAGATCGTCCTGGGCGAAAACGAGTGGGTATTGGTCCTGCCCGACGCGGACCATCCCCTGTTCCACATCTACGCCGAGGCCCGCTCCCAAGCCCAGGCGGAGGACCTGGTGGCCAAGTACGGGCGCATCGTGGAGGGCTTGCAAGAGTGAGCAACAGACCCGTCAGGTGTTCTCCACCTGACAGGTCTCTATATGCCCCCCTCCCAGATCTCTTCCAGTAAGCGGGCGGGGATTTGGTCGCGATTGGCCAGGGTTAGGGTTACCGTGGTGGGTCGGAAAGCGGCCAGGCGCGTCTGCAAGCGCGTCAAGAGTTCGGCGCGCACCACCAGGATGGCCGCGGCCGCCTGGGCCTCAGCCAGATGATCCAAGACGGGGGCAAAGCCGGCCCCTTGGATGAGCTCCAAAGGGCCGATCTCATCCACCACCACGGCGTCGATGGGCGCGGCCAGGGCCAGGAGCGCTCGCTCCAAAGCCCAGGCCATGTTCTGCGCGTCGAAGCGGTAGCAGCCCACCGTGGCCTGTTGCGGGTCGGCGGTGACCACGGCCAGTGGCCGCCGTTCCTGGGTCAGGATATCCACCGCATCCAGGCCGATGCGGGCGCCGCCCTCATCATAACGCGCCAGGGTGAGGATGCCGCCCAAGCGCAGGTCCATTTCCCGCGCCTGGCACACCAGGCGGCAACAGGCAGTGGTTTTGCCGGCCCCCCGGGGGGCGCTGAGCAGTACAAGGTGAATCATCGGCGGGCGTTTTCCTTTCCCAGAGATTGTAGCATCTGCCCGCAAGCAGGTCAATCAGCGTAAGAGGCGTAACCTCGGCCCACAGCGGGTGTTTTATGGGCGTAACAACGTCAGCGGGGGGCTACAGGGCCTTGTGATGCGCGCTTGACGCCCATGCTGGAGCAAGGCCAAGTCTTCCTTGACGGGCGCATCATCCTATTCTACAATATTGAGGAGGTTAGTCCTATGGCCGAGAGCAATACCTTTGAGCGCGTGCGCAAGATCATTGTCGAGCAATTGGGTGTGGACGAGGAGCGCGTCACTCTGGAGGCGAACTTCCGCCAGGACCTAGAGGCGGATTCCCTCGACCTCGTCGAGCTGATCATGGCCTTTGAAGAGGAGTTTGGCGGCACCATCTCGGACGAAGAGGCGCAAAAGATCGCCACCGTCGGCGATGCCGTCAAATTCCTCAAAGCCCGCGGCTGACCAAAAGTTGCGGCAAGCTCAAAAGTTATCCCAAGCACAAGCGGTCCCGCTCACCCACGGGAGAGCCTTTGCCGCCTAACGTTGCCCACACGGTCGCCGTGTCTTGCCAATGAAAAGGGGATGCTGCCATGGACGGTGTCCCCTATTTTGCGTCAAAGGGTATCCTGACCGGCCCTGTTACCCGCCGGAGAAAAGAGGAAGGCGACCATGGCCTCTGTAGCGGTGATCACCGATAGTACCGCAAGCCTGCCCGCCGAGATGTATCAGCGCTACGGGATCGTCATGATTCCCTATTATGTCCACATGCGCGGCCGGGCCTGGCGCGATGTGGCCGAGATCAGCTCGGCCGAGTTCAACACCTACATGTCCTCCCTCACCGAAAAGGACGAGGTGCCCAAGACGGCCAACCCGGGCCCCGGCGAATATGTGGAGGCCTTTGTGCGGGCCACCGAGCGCGCCCAGGAGATCATCTCTTTCCACATGACCTCCTTGGGCAGCGGGGCCTACCAAGCGGCCATGATCGGCAAGGAGATGGCGATGCAGCGCCTGCGCGGCGTGCGCATCGAGGTGGTGGATACGCGCAACGTCTCCATGGGCCATGGCTGGATGGCCCTGCAGGCGGCCCGGGCCGCCGAACGGGGAGCAACCCTCAAGGAGATCCTCGAACTGGTGCGCAAGATGATCCCCGTCACCCGCATGATTCAGACGGCGGATACCCTGCGCTATCTCTATCTTGGCGGACGGATCGGCCGGGCGAGCCACCTGGTGGGATCGCTTTTGAACATCAAGCCCCTGATCAGCATGGAAGATGGCATCATCGTCACCTTGGGCGTGGCGCGCTCGCGGGAGGGGGCCTACAAGAAGATGGCCGCCTTGGTGCAAAAGGCCGTGGGCTTGGGGGGCAAGGTGCGCTTGGCCCTGACCCATGCCGCCGCCCGCGAGGAGGCGCAGCAACTCCTCGCGCTTTTGGAGAAGGTGGTCTCGCCGGTGGAGACGCTCTTTTGCGACCTCTGCCCCGCCCTCACCGTCCATTCGGGGCCGGGCACGGTGGGGGTCTGCTACACGCCCGCCGAAATCGGGTGATGCTCATCAGCGCGGTGATCCTCGCCGGCGGCAAAGGCGAGCGTTTGGGGCAAGAAAAGGCCACCCTGCCTCTGGGGGGGCGCACCCTTCTGGAGCGGGTGGCCGGCCTGGTGGCCCTCTTGAGCGATGACCTGGTGGTGGTGAAACGCGCCGACCAGGAATTGACCTTCGACCGGGGCCGGGTGGTGAACGATCTGCCACCTTACACCGGCGCCCTGGCCGGCCTGGCCGCGGGTCTGGGCGCGGCGCGTCATCCCTGGTCGTTGGTGGTGGCCTGCGATATGCCCTTTCTCAGCCTCCCCCTGCTGCGCTACATGCTCTCCCTCACCCCCGGCCAAGACATCGTCGTGCCGCGCCTGGCGGCGGGGCTGGAACCCCTCCACGCCCTCTACCATCGGCGCTGCCTGGGGCCGCTACGGCTCGCGCTGGCACAAGGACAGCGCCGGCTGGTCAGCTTTTATCCCTCGCTACGGGTACGCCAGGTGACGCTGGACGAGATCATCCCCTGGGACCCCAATCTGCGCTCGTTCTATAACATCAACACGCCAGAGGACCTGGCTCAAGCCGAAATCTGGTTGGGCGCCGGGGCACCGGCCACAAGTTGAGGGCTATCTGCGAGACGCAGAGGCCATCACAGCGGCCCGGCGGCGAGCTTTTCGATGATGGGCAGGGTCTCGCGCCAAGCGATGAGGGAGAGGCCGAGCTTTTTGCGCAGATGTTCCGCATCCATGCCCGCGCGAAAGCTGCGCACGGCCGAGGTCCAACGCAACATCTCGAAGGTGAGCTGTTCCCTCAGCCCGGCCAGCGTGGAAAGGGTGTGCAGGACATACTCCAAGTTGCGCGCCGTGCATTCAAAGAGGTATTGCTTGGGCTGGTAACGCCGCAGATAGATCTCTAGCGTTTGCGGGAAATCCTCCGGCAGGGCCAAGAGGCGAGCCTTGAACTGCTGGCGTGGCTTGGCATAATGGATGTACACCGCCGGCCTCTCCGGATGGCTGAGATCCAGATGCTCCAAAGCGATGCCCATGCATTCGGCCTTCTTGATGCCCGTGGTGAGCACCAGGGTGACCAACAGGTGCGGGCGCGCATCGGGCGCGCGTTCCGCGTCACGCATGCTGCGGGTGAGGGCCAACAACCTATCGCTCTGCTCCTCGCTCAGGATGTGCGGCAAGGGCGAGCGGGCGGGCCGAGATGCCAGGGGCAGCGCGGGGTCGGTGGCGAGGACCTCGTTGGCGGCCAGCCAGCCAAAGAACACTTTCAAGGTGGTGATGCGCCGCGCCAGCGATTTCGGCGCACAGGGCACCGGGCGGTCTTTTTGCAGATGGCGGAGGAAATCCTCCAATTTCTGGGTGCTGCAGCGGGCCAGAGGCGTCTCCTCGCCCAGAAACTCGGCCAGTAGACGCAGGTCGCTGAGGAAGGATTTGATGGTGTTGGCCGAAAATTCCTTTTGGCGCATGTAAACGGTAAAAGGTTCCAGGGCGGCCATTAAGGAATCGGCGGCGGTGAGGGCCGGCCTGGGTGGTCGAGAGATGGCCGGCACCTCATCCGGGGGGAACAATTCCAGTTGTTGCTCGGTCATGTTGCCTCCCCTTTCAACCGCGGCTCTGGGCGTTCTCGGGCGGGAGCAAGGGCAGCAGGCAGTGCAGCTTGTTCCCGCGCTCGCTCTCCTCGGCCAGCCACAGATGCCCGCCGTGGGCCTCGACGATCTTGCGGCTGAGGTACAAACCCAAGCCTGTACCGGCCGGATCCCCAGGGAGTGCGCCATCCGTGCGGTACGAACCCTGGAAAATACGCTCCCGCGCCTCTGGGGGAATGGGTTGGCCATCATCCGTCAAGGTGAGGGCCAACTCCTCCAAGCTGGCCTCGATCTTGACCGTGACCTTGCCCCCCGGTGAGGCGCGATGCAGGGCATTCTCCAAAAGATAAAGCAGGGCGTGGTTGATGCGCTCGTGATCCAGCGCCACGTTGGCCAGATCCTCCTGCCCCTGGAGCTCCAGAGTGACCTTTTTGCGTGCGGCCATCTCGGATACCTCGGCGAACGCCTCGCGGATCAGTTCGGCGGGCGAGACCGGTTCCAGGCGGATGACCGGGCGGCGGCTATCGCCGGTACCAAGATCCGCCAGGTCCTGGATCAGCCGTTTCAGGCGGGCGCTCTGGCGCCGGATCTCGCCAGCCCAAGACGCCCAGTGTTGCGGATCCCGCGGCAGGGCGCTCAGCAGCAAGGTCGCATACCCTCGGATGGCATCCAGGGGGAGCTGTATCTCGCGGGCGGCAGCGGCGATGAAGCTGGCTTGGGCCCGGATCAGGTCCAGCTCCTCCGTCTGATCGTGGAGCAGGATGATCTGTCCCCAATTGCCCTCATGGTCCACCACCGGCGAGGTGCAGACCCGCAGCAGGGCCCGCACGGGCTCGTTGAGCTCCACCTGGCATTCCCGGGCCTGGCGCACATCAGAGAGACAATCGCCCAGGGCCAGAGCCAGCCGGCGCAGCTCGGGAAGCTCGCTCTCCGGATCCACTTTTTGCCCCACGATGCTCTCCTCATCCACACCGATGAGGTGGGCCAGGGCGGGATTGTAACGCAGCACACAACCTTCGGCATCCAGCACGATGAGGCCATCGGAGAGATTGTTGATGATGGCCTCGATGTGACGGTTCTCGCGCAGGGCCGAGGCATAAAGCTGCTTCTGATAGATGGCGGCGGAGGCCTGGGTGGCCAGCATGGTCACCAACATCTCGTCGCGCCGCGAAAAAGCACGGGGAATGTTGCTGTTCAGGCTGATGGTGCCCAAGGGCCTGCCCTGGGCGTGCAACGGCACCACCATCAAAGCCCGCAGCTCGGGGCTGGATTTGAGGGGCAAAAAACCCGTCGCCCGGCGCACATCGGGGACGACCTGCGGGCGCAGCTCCTGGAGCGCCTTCCCCGCCACGCCCTTATCGGCCGGCATCCCCGCGGAATGGGCCCATTCAGGTTGCGAGGAGTAACGCGGATAGAGCCTGCGGCCCGTCTGATCCAGGAGATGGATCACGCATTTGTCGGCCCGGGGCACCGACTTCAAGATCGCTTGGACGATAAAATCCAACAGATCATCCAGCTCCGTGCGGGCGGCCAGGCCCTCGCTCACCTTGAGCAGAATCTGCCGCTGTTCCTCCTCGCGGGCCAGCTCCCGCAGGGTGATGGCGGCGCCAAGGCCGAAAAGAGCCAGCGTGGCCACGTTCAGCCCCAGGAGCCACGCCGGACGGTAGACGGCCACCAGGGCCGTCGAAGTGATCAGGACAAGGAACAAGATGATCACTCCCAGAACCAAACGAGACAGGGTATGCGGCATGTTGGCCAACCTTCCTCTCTCCTGGAAGGGTCGGCCCGCCAGTGGCTAACCCTCCCCTCGGCCTCTAGTATATACAAGGCCCGGCCCCATGCAAGCATAGCATCACTTGCCAGCAGTGCAAGATTTGCTATAATAGCCAGCAACCTCGTCCCGCTTGGGGCAGGAGTCTTGCCTCTGCGGGATGGTCGGGCGTCATTTTGCTCCTCGGGCGCTGTTGCCTCCTCCATCGCTGGCCCCTGGCCACCGCTGGCGATTTTTCCATCGTCGGATATTCCCTGCCTTGCCGCCGCTTCCTTCGGCGGGCCAGTTCCCCTTGCGGAGGAGAAAACCCCATGATCGTGATGAAGTTCGGAGGCACCTCGGTCGGCACCGGTGAGCGCATCGCCCATGTGGCGCGCATTGGCGCTGAAGTCATGCAGCGCACGGGCACGGCGCCAGTGATGGTCGTTTCAGCCATGAGCGGCGTCACCGATAGTCTGGTCAAGGCCGCCACCACTGCCGCCATGGGCGACGGCCGCACCTTCCGCCTCATCCGCGAAGAATTGCAGACCAAACATCATCAGGCCATCGCCGCCTGCGTGAACGATGCAGAACACGGCCGTGGCCTGCGGGCAGAGATGGATACGCTCCTCCAGTGGTTCGAGACCCTTTGCACCAGCATCTATACCTTGGGCGAGCTCACCCCGCGTGGGCTGGATGCCGTCTCGGGCTTGGGCGAGCGCCTTTCGGCGCGGATCACCGCTGCCGCCCTGTTGAGCCAGGGCGTCAAGGCCCAAACGGTGGAGGCCACCGAGCTCATCGTGACCGATAACCATTTCGGCAGCGCCGCGCCCCTGTGGGAGGAGACGACCGCGAAAACCCGCGCGCGCCTTTTGCCTTTGATCGAAGCGGGGATGGTGCCGGTGGTCACCGGGTTCATCGGCGCAACCACCGGCGGCGTGCCCACCACCTTGGGCCGCGGCGGGAGCGACTATAGCGCCACGATCTTGGGGCGATGCCTGCCCGCCGACGAGGTGTGGATTTGGACCGATGTGGATGGCGTGATGACCGCCGAC
>Ga0068707_1002833_pt1 | contig 12171 bp, 9 predicted proteins | sample YNPNPMetaG_FD_66600 | JGI IMG/M metagenome (GOLD analysis project Ga0068707, IMG submission 66600) | Anoxygenic and chlorotrophic microbial mat microbial communities from Yellowstone National Park, USA - YNP NP MetaG | ecosystem: Environmental > Aquatic > Thermal springs > Hot (42-90C) >... | reverse complement strand
CCTTGCCCCCAATGGGAAGTGCGTTAGATAACGGAAACCCATTGATTCAGTCAACATCAAAAAGCGGCGCACGGAATATGGTCGCCAGATTTGCAAGTGAAAGGTGATGAGCAAAATGGAGGGGCGAGATTGTTACACCTGTGCAGAAAGGCATGCTCGCCGTGCCCGTCGAAGCGAAATGGGTCATCCAACGTTGGGCGGCGGACCTGACAAGCAGGTCCCTCCGAGAGGCGGACCCGACAGGCGAGTCCCTCCGAGGGGAAATTCGGAGCTGGGCAAATATGGCAAGCAGATCATTTCGGACAAGCTCTCGAAGTCACCTCGTTCTGAGCGAGAGAACCGAAAATCCGGATAAACCTTGAAAAACCAAGCAAGACGACGAAACGTAACAAAACAATAGTGCCTATTAGGTTATGGACACCGAAAATGACGAAGATATAATGTGATCAGAGATTTCTCCTCTGATCGTGCCTCCGTCGTTTGGGTTGCGTTGTCGTTTGGTTCTTTGACTGGGAGGTTACCACTTGCTCACCGAACAACAGGTCGCCAAGAGTTGGTACTCGTTGTTCTCGAAAGGGCCAATTGATCAAGCGACGATCGAACGCGCAGAGTCTTTGTTGCGTCACCTTCGGCCCGAAAGCCCCTTGCATTACCGGCTACTTAAAGAGCTGGAAGAAATCCGGTCGCGGGTTCTTCAGAACACCAAGACCTGAGGGGTCTGGTTCTAGCTGGGACAGGTACATCCCGGTGTGCTATGTTGTCAATCCTTTTCAAGAGAGGATTGACGGTGGGTGATATTCTTGCGCCTGCATTACCGTGGAGTTATTCCCACCATGCGTTTTTTCCGCATTTTAAATGGCATTCCGACATCACACTGACGGCGCACCGGTTCGGGTAAGACATCGCCCGATCTGGCGGACGGCCTGTTTGAGACGTTGTTCATTTTCGACAAGCGCCAGTCGAAGGAAACCCTCGCCAGCCGGGCCAAAACCGCCGCCCGGACTGACGGCAACGTCGGCCTCCTTAAGAAGTTTCATGGCAAAGTCGAAAGAACTCATCTGGCTGGACCATGGCTCCGGTATTTTTGCCCAAACGAACATGGTCGCTTTAGGCCGTTGGATCGGCCAACCAAGCCGTTCCAACCCTTCACACAGAACATCGCGTCGCCGCTGATACTCCCTCGCCTGGGCTTCCACGGCGGCGTCCGTATGTCGAAGCGCCACGATGGCCGCAATCTGAATAGGGCGAAACATCCCGTAGTCATAGTAGGTCTTCACAGTCGCAAGGGCACGCACGATCTCTGCATTGCCAGCACAGAAGCCGACGCGCCACCCCGCCATGTTGTACCCCTTGCTCATTGTCGTCAATTCGACGGCAACATCGAAGGCACCGGGGACTGCCAGGATACTCGGGGCCCGGTATCCGTCAAATGTGACATCGGCGTAGGCCAAGTCACTCACGATCAGGAATCCGAACTTTTTTGCCAGTTTGACCAACTCCTGGTAAAAGGCTGGCTCGACAACGGTCGTGGTGGGGTTGTGGGGAAAATTAACAACAACCAACTTTGGCCGGGGAAATAGATTGCGGCAGGTGAACTCCAGATGGGCCAAGTACCGGTCGGGTTGGGTCACGTCCAGACTGATCACGCTCCCACCGGCGAGGATGACGGCATAGACGTGCGGGGGGTAGGAAGGCGCAGGGACAATGGCGGTATCGCCTGAACCCAATAACGCCAGGCACAAATGACTAAAACCGTCTTTCGACCCGAGACAAACTATGATTTCCGACTCAGGATCGAGTCGGACCCCATACTGTTTGAAGTACTTTGCGGCGACTTCCCTCCGCAGGTTGAGAATCCCCCGCGACTCCGTATAACCGTGGTTATCGGGGTCACGTGCCGCCGCGGCTAGTTTCTCAATGACAATGTCTTCCGGTGGGTCACTCGGATTCCCCATGCCAAGGTCAATGACGTCGGCCCCCGACCGCCGTTTCTGATAAAGCAAGCGATTGATTCGTGCAAACAGATAGGGTGGGAGGCGATTCACCCGGTCAGCAACGGGGATCCGAAATCCTTGGCCTGACTCCGTTGGTTCAATCGGTCCGCGAACTTCTGACGTTTGGTCGAACTTATTCATGTGAATTACCAAATCAAAAAGAAAAAAGCATAAATAACTTGACAATATATGCCATCGTTACGCATTTACTCGGTCGACCATACCCTATTTTGCTAAGTTTACCGAGTGGGACCGGAGATGGAAAAGGGCGCGCATCAGATTTGATCGGATTTCCCGGTGAAGAGTTCGCTCTTTTGTTAGAAAAACACGTTAGGCCGGAGTCCCTTTACTACAAAATAGGGGCGTTTCGTCTTGAATAGGGGCGTTTCGTCTTGATCGGGAGTAGGCTTCCGCGGGCGTGACAAGCACGCCCCTCCAACTTTACCTTTCGGAGGGACCCGCTTGTCGGGTCCGACCCACGACGTTCGATCATCCATCTCGCTTCCGCGGGCACGATAAACGTGCCCCTCCGATTGTACCTTCCGAGATTTTTTCACTTGCCCCCCAAATTGTGAGCTATTTTTGATTGACGGGGGCCCCGCAAATTTCCCCCCGCCTTGAAAAAAACAGGTAACCACAAGCGATATCCCACCCATTTTTTCTCACCTACGGTGGCAGCACCTCCCTTAACCAACCCGGTGAGACCAGCCTATGGATGCTTACCTCAGTGACGACATGTACCAGGAAATGCTGGCAGATTTTCTGGATGAGTCAGGCCAGCTTTTGGACCGCCTCGGCGAGAACCTTCTGTCACTGGACGAATGGATCAAGGATCACCCGCCCGGCTCGGGCGATCAATTCGACGGAGAAATCCTGAACGAGATGTTTCGCGCAGCGCACAGTCTGAAGGGACTGTCCGCAATGCTTAACTTGACTAATATCAACCAACTCACTCATCGGCTCGAGAATCTTTTTGACGCCGTTCGCAAGGGGGAGCTGGTCGTCGAACAACAGTGTGTGGATTTGATGTTCCAGGCCACCGATCGTTTGCGGGCGATGGTGGATCTGTTGCGCACCCAGAATTCAGACGCGATCGATGCTCAAGACATTGTCTCTGCCATTGCCGCCATACTCGAGGGACGTCATGCTGGTCCTTCGGTGGCCGAGGTTCGGGCGAATGAAGCCCTCTCCAGGGCTGAGACCGCCCTGGCGGAGGTCTTGAACGAATCATCCCACCAGGGTAGCGAAACCCCTCCAACAAACGATCAACAATCGTCTCCCGGGGACGGCCAGTCACAATACCTGGAAGAAGCCGCCGCACGATTTCGCGATGTGCGCGACGAAGCTGACCTTTCTTCGTCGTATATTGCGCTCTTTGTTGACGAACTGGCTCAGGGCTTGGACACGCTCACCGAAACGCTTCTTGAAGCAGAAGGGGCCGGGACATCCTCGCAGCTTGAGAATCTTCTGTGCACAGCCCACCGGATCAAAGGATCGGCGGCCTCTGTTGGTTTCCACAGGGCATCCAAATTGGCCCACCTGATGGAGGATATCCTTCAGGGCCTGCGGGAAACAGGAAAACCATTGACTCCGGAGCTGAATGATGTGCTCTTCAAGTGTACGGATGGTTTTCGTGCGTTTCTGGAGCAATTGCGACAGGGCCAATCACAGTGCGATGTGGATTTTGTAAGTCTTGCCGCTCGACTGCTGGCTTGCGCCGCCGCTATCGAAAATCGTCCTGGGGAGACACAGTCGCAACAACCCACCACGGCGAGCGAGACCCTCCATAAGTGCGACATCTGGCCGAGCGACGAATTGCTTCAAAAGGCCCGCGAGCTAACCGGCCCTGGGTTTGTCGGTCGCGTGGAATTGCAGCCGAATCTGGACCTGAGCGGTTTAAAGGCTCGCCTGATTCACGAGAAACTCTGCCACCTGGGGCATGTCGTGTGGTTTTCGCCGCCGCAAGAACAACTCGAGGAAATGGAACGCGTGGAAGTGGTCGATTTCATCCTCGAGACCGCACAGCCCGCCGATGTGGTGTCACGTGGACTTCGAGTCGGCGGTGTAAGAGAGATTCGCCTGGAGCCGGTCACGCAAAACAAGGAAACAGCCGGATCCATGTCGAAAACACCGGCATTCACATCGCACGGTACCGAAACACAGAGCCAAGCCTTATCACAACCTGAACGTTCCGTAACCAACAGCCCGGCCGCCCAGGAAAAAGGCCGTTCTTCGGGCGAGGTCGCAAAGGCCGTCGAGACGCTCCGCGTCGATATTGAACGACTCGACCAATTAATGAATCTGGCGGGACAATTAGTCATCACAAGGGCAAGGTTGACGGAGCTGACCGACAAGCTTAGATTCCACTTTCACGAAAACAGGGCGTCACAGATTTTCCGCGGCATCCGCGATTTGTTTGCACGGATGGCCTGTCTGTCCGGAGCCAACTCGTCAGGCGGACCAGTAGCACGATTGGACGGCATGTTTATCGACCGTTTCGAAAAGGAATTCGACGTCCTTGCTCATGAATTGGAAGTTCTCTCTGAGGCAAGGAGCGCGGTCAATTACTTAACAGAGGCGGTCCATCAATTGGAGCGGGTCACAGATGGGATTCAACGGGCTGTCATGGAAACGCGAATGGTTCCCATCGGCCCATTGTTCAATCGGTTTAAGCGCGTCGTCCGTGATGTGACACGCCTCAACGGAAAGAACATCCAATTAGTCATCAATGGCGAGAAGACGGAACTTGACAAACGGATGATCGACGAACTGGGCGACCCGCTTATCCATCTTGTGCGCAATGCCGCCGATCATGGCATCGAAGCCCCCGATGTTCGACGGCAATCTGGGAAACCTGAACAGGGAACCATCACTCTCAACGCTTTCCACCGGGGGAATTCGATTGTCATTCAGGTCAGTGATGATGGCAAGGGTCTTGATACTGAACGAATTCTGAAGAAAGCCCTGGATCGAAACCTCATCACGTCCGGCCAGGCAGAGAGAATGTCTCGCCAGGAGATCTTCCAGCTCATTTTCCTGCCCGGTTTGAGCACGGCGGAAAAAGTCACGGAAGTGTCGGGGCGTGGAATGGGTATGGATATTGTGAAGGCCAAGATTGAAGAACTGAGCGGAACAATTGAACTCGATAGCGCTCCCGGCGCAGGCACGACCGTCACCATCAAACTACCTTTGACACTGGCGATCTTGCCCAGCTTGCTGGTCCAGGTGGACGGCGATGTTTACGCGATGCCCATCGAGGCCGTCAACGAGATCGTGGCCGTTCGCTCGGAACACCTCGTGACTGTTCACGGATTGCGAACAGCGCGGATCCGGGAACGCGTCATCTCGGTCGTCGAATTGTCGGAGATCTTCGGCTGCATGGCTTATCAGAGAAATGCCACAAATCGAGAGCAACGTGAAACCACCCTCGTTATTCTCGGTGATAAGGACCACGAAATTGGCCTGGTCGTTGACCGGGTCCTCGGAGAGGAAGATGTCGTGATTAAGTCCATCGCCGAGAACTACCGGAACATCCCGGGAATCGCCGGTGCGAGCATCCTTGGCAACGGTCGCGTCTCGCTCATTCTCGACGTGACGGCCATCATCGGGATGGTCACTCGCCAGATGGGGACCCATGCGATGTAATTTTCCGATTTTTGCCAGAACCGAACGTTTTTGGGTGAGAATGACATCTCAAAGTCAGTATGGGGAGTTCAGCAGGTAAAAGATTAAGCGGAATCTTGATACTCAGCACAAAGGAAAGGTGACGATGTGCCCGACAACGATTAACCGTGTGGAAGTGCTACGACCACTGTTTGCCGCGGCCACTCATGAAGCCTCAGCCGCCATGTGTCGATGGACTGATGGTGTCATCTCACTGACGCTCGATGACATCTGTGAATTACCCCTGGACCAGGTCACAGCCGAACTGGGGTTTTCCGACGATCTCCTGACGATGGTGGTTTTGGGAATCGAGTCGGAACCAGGAACAGTCCTGATTCTTACCTTCGATGACGATAATGCCCGTCAACTGGCGGCAACACTCACCCGTCGAGAACGCCGCACCGATCCTGAGTGGGATGAACTGGAGATGTCGGCACTGACCGAAACCGGCAATATCCTCGGATGTGCCTACGTCAATGCCCTGACACGGCTGACCGGACAGATTCTTATTCCTTCGCCTCCCTATTTCCTTCGCGACTATTTTGCCAGCGTTCTGGAGCAGGCCCTGGTCGAACAGGCCATGTCCTCGGACACGGCGCTGATTTGTCGCACCGGCTTCCACCGGGAAGGCGAAAATCTGAACTGGCACGTGCTGTTCGTCCCTTCAAGAAGTTTACGGGAAAAACTCGAACGCAATGTTGCATCAAGCTCACATCAGCGAACCCGCAAGTAACCCATATCGGAAGACCTGAACCGAGAAGGAGTTTTGGCCCCGGGACATCGTGTTCATCATGCGTTGAGACGCACGCTCAGACATCAGGAGTCACCCATGGCTATCTCGGCATCGACCTCATCATCAACGGTCAAGACCATTCATGTCGGAATGGGTCAGACTGCCGTTGGAGATAAGGACACTGTTTTCACATCCGTTTTAGGTTCCTGCGTCGGTGTTATTCTCTGGCATCCTCGCCTCGCGATGGGAGCCATGGCGCACGTTGTTCTGCCGGCCTCGCACGGCCAGAATGGCCAACCAGGAAAATTTGCCGACACGGCAATTCCCCAGTTAATCCATCAACTCGCTGACATCGGCTGTCCCCGCGCCGGTCTGGTTGCCAAGATCGCCGGTGGAGCCTGCATGTTCAAGGGAGGTGGTCCCCTCCAAATTGGCGACGATAACATTGCCGTTGTCCGAACCATCCTCCATCAGCACGGCATCCCTCTCGCTGCCGACGATCTCGGCGGCACATCCGGACGCAAGGTCACATTTGAATGCGCAACTGGGCGTCTCACTGTGGAAATCGCCGGCCAAAGATCCCGCGTCCTTTGATCTCTACGGCAGTTGGGGCGGCTCAATAACCGGAAACTCCCCCGACAGGGCCTTCAAGAACTCGACCAGGTCTTTCTGCTGCTCCGCGGTGATTTCGGACTCACGAACGGTGTCAAAATCGGCAGATCGATGCGGATTATCGATCCCCCCCTTCGCCATGATGGCAACGGCCTCCTCCAAAGTTGCGACACTGCCGTCGTGAAAATAAGGCCCCGTGTTAGCAACCTCACGAAGACTGGGCACGCGAAAAGCTCCCATATCTTCCTCTTTGCCCGTCACACTTTTCCGTCCCTCATCAGGCTTTTCTTTGTTCATACCGATTCCGGCATTGTAGAATTCGTATGTGCTGAACAAGGGCGGCGCGTGACAATCGGCACAACCCGATTCCTCAAAGACTTTGAGTCCCCGCTTTTGAGCCTCGGTCAAGGCATCCCGCTCACCCGCCCTGTAACGATCGTAGGGCGAATTCCCACTGAGAATCGTCCTTTCGAAGGCAGCAACCGCCTTGGCAAAATTCTCAGCATTCACGCCTGTTCCAAATACCTTCTTGAAAAGCTCCTGATACTGCGGAATATTGTCGAGCGTTTGGACCATTCCCTCAATCGTGTGCCCCATCTCGATCGGGTTAGCGACGGGACCCACCGCCTGCTCTTCTAGGGTCTTTGCCCGACCATCCCAAAATTGAGACGTCGCATAGGCCGCATTAATGACCGTCGGGGCGTTTCGTTCTCCCACCTTCCCATGAATTCCCTTACTTGTGGGCAGATGTTCTGCCCAGGCCATTTTCGGATCATGACACGTGGCACACGAGATCGTTCCGTCGGCGCTGACCCGCTTGTCGAAATACAACATTTTGCCTAACTCGATCTTTTCTACGGTCATCGGGTTATCCTCGGGGATGGGCACTGGCGGCAAGCCAAGAGGGACTTTCACCTCAAACGGCGTCCCTTGCGGTACTGTTTGCGACTCTGCTGCCGCTGCGGGGGCCGTTTGTTCCTGACCAGCGGCCGCACCTTCCGGTGCCGCGGCCTTCATCTCGCCCCCCGGCTGCTCCTGAGGCTTCTCCTCAGCGGGAGGTTCCATCGACGGACCTTCCTCACCCGGTTGTGCCGAAGAATCAGCTTGATCCGCGACACCTTCCGCTTTACTCTGCGTCGCTTCTGGCGTCTCGGCTGCGGTCTCCGTTCCAAAAGCCGGGCCTGTTGTGCTAGGCCGAGCTGCCTTTTCTTCCACTGGAGGTTTAGGACAGCCACTCATCAGAATGGCCACACTGACACCAAAGACGAGACAAAACGTCTGTTTCCATGGCAGTGCAAGCATCGAATCTTCTCCTTCTCTCCCTTTCTCAAAACCAAACCCTTCCACCAAACTTGTTGTCGCCTTTACAAGAGCATCATACAATCTTCACGCTGGCAAATCACCGATTTCCCCACGCAGACCGATCCAACACACCGATTTTTTAGAAATATCAACCCCTATCACACGCGCGACGACTGACGCTCGTCTTCCAAAGTAACGATTGCACGGTAAGCACTATTCAACCTGTCATAATTGGCCAATAATTTACCACACGAGCAACCTGCGATGCAATCCCCCGAAACGGGCGTGCACCAGATTTACGTGTTGCGCAGCGGACGCGACAAGCGCGTCCCTCCGAAAGGTAAACTCGGAGGGGCATGCCTGTCATGCCCGCAGAAGCAGGATAGATGATCAAGCGTAATACAGCGGACCTGACAAGCAGGTCCCTCCGACAGGCGGACGCGACAAGCGCGTCCCTCCGAGGATTAGGAAAGGATTAGGATCAAAGCGGCAAGACACGAAAGAGTTTCTTGCAACCAGAGCACAAAGACCGAAAAAACTCGATTGCGGTGGCAGTGGACAAACGATGGGGTTTCTGCCGACAATAGGGTTTTTTGCGTTGACAATGGGTCGTGAATTCCTGTGACGGGTTCTCTTATCGAGACATAGGTTGATTCGTCTAGCGGGGCGCCGGCATGCGACTGGTGATGGTCGGAACAGGCCCCTTTGGGGTGCCTACATTTGAAGAGCTGTATCGTACCCATCATTCGGTGGTATGCCTGGTGACTGCGCCGCTTGTTCGTCAGGGCCGCCCTGTCCCACCCAGCCCGCTCCGTGCCATTGCCAGTTCCCATGGGACACCGATTTATGATCCCGAGGATATCAACACTCCAGCCGCCCAGGAACACCTGAGAAACCTCGATGCCGACCTGTTGGTCGTCTGCGATTATGGGCAGATCCTGTCGCCCGAAACGCTGGCCACCGCCCGACTGGGAGGGATCAATCTGCACGCCTCATTGCTGCCGAAGTACCGCGGTGCCGCTCCCATCAATTGGGCAATTTACCACGGGGAAAAGACCACCGGGATCAGTGTCATCCACATGACACCGCAGGTGGATGCGGGGCCCATCATTGCTCAGGGGGAGATCGAAATCGGTCCAGACGAGACGGCTCCTGAGTTAGAGGCAAGACTTGCGCAGATCGGCGCCTGGTTCGTCCGCCGTGCCATCGACAACCTCGAGGCCGGTCTCCTGGAGGCCCTGCCCCAGGATCCAGCATTGGCCTCGAAGGCCCCTCGCTTGAAAAAAAGTGATGGACAAGTGAATTGGAATCGACCGGCTGAGGCCATTCGGAATCAGGTTCGGGCCTTTGAGCCTTGGCCTAAGACCTACACCTATTGGCATCGACCAGGAAAGCCTCCTCTACAACTCATTCTCGGCCCTGTCTCCGTCACAGACGATGTCCCGTCAGACGCACCGCCGGGTACGGTCATCAAGGCCGACAAATCGGGGATCATTGTGGCAACTGGACAAGGGGGAATCGTCATCACCCAGATTCAGCCGGCAGGACGACGTATGATGACAGCCGACGAATTCCTGAGAGGTTACCACCTTCAAACCGGAGATCGTTTCAGCTCCGAGCCGTCGCCTTCCCAGTGACTATTATGGTGGACTCGGCCGATTCCTACGGTCCCGAAGCAAACTGCCAACCCCCGAATCCCGCTTGTTGGAATCCGACGGATAACCCCCTGTGGTCCAAGTGAGTTGCTTCAAACCTCGGTTGCTCTACGAATCTTTCGCTCCGCGGGAAAAACACCACGTGCCCATCGGCAAAGAGCCAATTCTCACCCCGCCCTTCGTGATTCCAGCTCCATCCACCGCAGTCCCGCGGGTGGGGATAATCATGCCAAAGCGGTAGGGCTGCCAGTGAAACTTGCTCGGCAAGAGGAGGCACGCTCGCGGAACCAGCCGTGAGCGGTGCGTAACCAAATAACCCCGCGGCGGCATCTTCTGTAATCAATTCAAGTGGTGTAAATAATAAGCTGTCACTTTGAAAATCATCCACGCGGCGATCACGATCCGTTCTCAACACCGCGCCGGGACAGGGACGAAACGTCGGGCGCCAGGGAGAGTTCCCCGCCAACTGGGCCACCATGGCCATGTTCGCCTGGGCAATACCGGCTGGCCCTTGCAGATTGCGAACGTTCTGATAGTGATGAATGGCCTGGAACAATTCCCGACAATTATCGCGACAGGCAAGGACCCTGGAACGGAATCGGACCTCGGCCAATGCCGGAAAGAGCAAGCTGACCACGATCAACACAACCAGCCCGCCCACCGCCAGATCGGCAAAGGACCAACTCGGCCCCTGGCCTGCCCAGTAATCAGCCAGGGGACTTAGGCGAAAGCCACAAGCCCGGTAACCATCAGCAGAGAACCGCCGGCCCACGCCTCCCGTGCTGACAACAGCACACCCGGGCGACGGGACGTGCCGATCCTTCAGCACTCGTTGACACGTCCGCTCAGCCAGTCCCCGAGGGGGCAGGACCTCGACCCGGCCAAGCTCAAGGATTGCTAACCGTTCTTTCAGTCGCTGAAGTCTCTTCCTTACCTCCGGTCGTCGCTGTAGTTCTTGCTCGATTTGCTCCCGCTCTTCCTCTTCCAGAGCGTTCAACAGATACCCGATGAGTTGGGCTGTCGAGCAATCAAGCATGGCTTGGTGACCGCGGAAGTTTCAAATAATGCTCTAGCCTGCGAATGGCAGCATGCAAACGACTCTTGACTGTCCCCACAGGAATACTCAACACATCAGCGGCTTCGCGATACTTCATCCCCTGATAGTAAACCAGCAGCAACACCTGCCGCAGGGTTTCTGGCAACTGTTCCACCGCTTGCTGGACATCTTCTTTACGCTCGTTGAGTTCGACATGTTCCTCGGGATCGATTTCTTGCCCCTTCACCAGGTCGATCAAACATCCGAGATCATGGCTTTCCGAGTACATTCGCGACTGCTGATCCAGACTGACAAGGCGATGCCGGCGATTCCTCCGCTGGGCATCAATAGCCTGATTGGTAGCCACCGCATACAACCAAGGACGGAACCGCCGCTCGGCATCAAATTGACGACACTTACGATGGACCTGGAGGAAGGTCGCCTGGAAGGCATCCTCCGCCATTTCGGGATCACCGAGATATTGGCAGAGATAGTTATACAATTCTCGTTCGTAGCGGTGGACAAGCTCTTCAAACGCCCGCGGCTCACCGGTCGTCTGATATTCGCGCACAAGCTCCTCGTCGGACCACTCGGCCCGAGGAGCGTCTTGGCCCAACCATGTCAGACGCGCGTCTGCATCCATCGAAAAGACTCTCGCGCTCAACTTCGCTTTGATCCGACGCCGACGGGAAGCCGTTTGTTTCTGTTTGCGAAGCTTCCGAATACAAATCATTGTAATCACTCCTCGCTTTGATTGGGTCATTGCGGAGGGTCAAAAAACAGGCGGGATTTCGCTTTTCCGAGATTAGCAAAAATCGGGCCAAAAAGGTCATCGTAACAAAACTCACGGGAAAGACATTTCATAGACGTATAAAACCGACCATCAAACCACCGATTATGCATTTTTATTGTCACAATTCCGCATCGAGTCTCGGCGGTTTGCCGGGGATGGAGCGACCTCACGCTTGCCGGTCACGGATTTCCGCGAGCTGAACAGCCCCATCCCACCAGTCGCCCAGGCCAAACACATCAGATCATTCCATCAACGGGTGTCCAGACCAGATTCACCGGTAAGGTAAATGAAACCAACGACTTGGAGGCGCACGCTTGTCATGCCCGAGGAATCGGGATGGATCATCCAACCTTGCACAACGGACGTGACAAGCGCGTCCCTCC
>Ga0068707_1002831_pt1 | contig 12176 bp, 7 predicted proteins | sample YNPNPMetaG_FD_66600 | JGI IMG/M metagenome (GOLD analysis project Ga0068707, IMG submission 66600) | Anoxygenic and chlorotrophic microbial mat microbial communities from Yellowstone National Park, USA - YNP NP MetaG | ecosystem: Environmental > Aquatic > Thermal springs > Hot (42-90C) >... | reverse complement strand
ACAAAGGGACATCCTATTCCGTGGTCGGTATCCCCCTCTTCGCCCAGGATCAATTGGTGGGGGCCATGGACTTTTTCTCCCCAGCAGGACGCCCCTTCACTCCCCCGATGGTGGACCTGCTGACGACCATTGGCCATCAGATTGGCGTGGCGGTGGCCAATGCCCGGCTCTTTAAAGAGATCAACCAGACCGCCGAGCAGTTGAGACGGGCCAACGACGAGCTGCAAGAGCTGAACCGTCTCAAGTCGGATTTCATTGCGGTTGTCTCCCACGAATTGCGCACCCCCCTGGCTTCCATCATAGGCTACGTGGATTTGATGCTGGATGAGAAGACCGGAGCCTTGAATGAGGCCCAGGCTCAGTACCTGAGGGTCATCGAGCGCAACACCGATCGCCTCAGCCACCTGGTGAACGACATCCTGGACATTTCTCGCCTTGAAGCTGGCCGCATGGATCTGAGCCTGGTCCCTCTGGATGCAGCCGAGCTCATCCAGGAGACCGTGGTCACCATGCAGCCCCAGGCCCAGACCAGGGGCATTGAACTGAGCGCATCCATAGCCGAAGGGCTGCCCCTTATTCGAGGGGACCCGGACCGGATCCGGCAGGTGCTGGTCAATTTGCTGGGCAACGCCATCAAATTCACACCCTCGGGCGGTCGGGTAGAAGTCAGCGCCCGGTGTCTGGCTGCTGGTGAGCAGCCCCCACCCCCCGGACCGGAACTGGCCGCGACCGGCGAGTGGTTATTGGTCAGTGTGATGGACACCGGGGTGGGCATCGCTAAGGAAGAATTGGGGCGGATTTTCGACAAGTTCTATCAGACCGGGGACTTCGCCGAGCGTCGCGCCGGGGGCAGCGGCCTGGGTCTGTCCATAGCCCGTGGGATCGTGGAGGCGCATGGGGGTAAGATTTGGGCCCAGAGCACCGGAACCAACCGGGGCTCGACCTTCACCTTTGCCCTGCCGGTGGCTGTCGTGGGCGAAACGGAAGGACCGGCCCTGAACCGAGGCCCTGAACCCTACTCGGGTAGTGAAGGGCCCGCCGAAGAGCCCGTCCTGAAAGCAGCCGAGGGGAGCGAAGCACTGCCCGAGCCTCCTTTGAGCCGCAGCTCGAAGCCATATCCTGATCGCGAGCCAGGGAGCGGCGCAGAGGCTGTTGAAGGGACGCTCCTGGAGACTCCCAGCCCGGCCGCCGGTACGGCCACGATACTGGTGGTTGATGATGACCCCGATGCCGTCAACCTGCTGCGGTTATACCTGGAAGCAGAGGGCTACAGTGTGACCGGAGCCTGCAACGGAGAGACGGCCTTGCCGTTGGCCGTGGAGCTACAACCAGCCGTCATCCTGTTGGACATCCTGATGCCCGGGTTGGATGGTTTCACTGTGCTGGAGAAGCTGAAGACCAACCCCGTCACCCAGGACATCCCGGTAGTTATTGTCTCTGCCCTGGCCGAGCAGGATAAGGGACTCAGCCTGGGGGCCGTAGACTACCTGACCAAACCCATTGACCGTCAGCGCCTCCTGCAAAGTGTGAGCAGACTCACCAGGTTGAAGAGCCGTAAGGGAAGGTTCCCTTCGGTGTTCATTGTGGATGATGATAAAGAGCTGGTAGACCTGGTACGGATCCACCTGTTGATGGGTGGCAACTTCAAAGTCGTCTGTGCTTACAACGGTCGAGAAGCCATAGAGAAAATGAGGGCACAGAGTCCTGATCTGATCATCCTGGACATTCTGATGCCAGAGATGGATGGCTTTGAAGTGATCCAGACCCTGAAAGACAATCCCCTCACCCGTCACATTCCGGTCATTATCCTGACAGCCAAAGATTTAACCGAAAAGGAGCGCGAAGCGCTCCAATTGGGTACCACCAGGTATCTGACCAAAACTCTCTTCTCCAAAGAGGAGCTCCTGGCAGAGGTAAGAGACATGGTAGGGATGCTGACGAAAGACCAGTAGGAGCCTGGTGTGCTCAGTTGCCCCTCGCTCCTGCGCCAACCGCTTCTTTGTCCCCGTTCAATCTCCTCTCACCGCCCGGCAGTGCTCCATCGGCAGACAGGCTTTCAGCTTTTCGCCTCTTTGGAAGCGTTGCTTGCCATCGGTCTGCACCCGGACCTCCAGCCTCTCACCCAAAGTAATGCGGTAGTCAATCTTGTCGCCCAGGTAGGTCAACTTGTTCACCACACCGTTGAAGATGTTCTCCCCCTCGGGGTGGCTGGCCGGGAAAAGTTGGACGTCGTTGGGTCGAATGAAGACCAGCAGGCGCTGCCCCTTCTCCACATCCGGCAGGCCGGGCACCACCAACTCCAGGTCACCAACCGTCATAACCGTCCGTTGGGCATCGGCAGAGACCACGATGCCTTCAATAAAATCCGAGAGTCCAATGAAGTCGGCCACGAACCGGGACGCGGGGTACTCATAGATGTCCTCAGGGGTGCCCACCTGCACCAGGCGTCCGGCGTTCATGATGGCTACCCGGTCGGAGAGGGCCAGGGCTTCCTCCTGGTCATGGGTGACGTACACAGCGGTAATGTTCAGCCGGTTGACCAGCTCTCTGATTTCAAAGCGCATTTCCTCACGCAGCTTGGCGTCCAGATTGGAAAGGGGTTCGTCAAGGAGCAGGACCTTGGGGTGGTAAACCAGGGCGCGGGCCAGGCCCACCCGCTGCTGCTGTCCGCCGGAGAGCTGGCGTGGGTAATGTTTCTCATAGGTTTCCATGCGGATCAGTTTGAGGGCCTCCATGACCATTTCCCTCCGCTTCCCTTTGGGCAGGTTGCGGATCATCAGGGGAAATTCCACATTCTCGAAGACGGTCATGTGAGGAAACAGGGCAAAGTTCTGGAAGACCATGCCCAGCTCCCGTTTGTGGGTGGGGACATCGGTCACGTCCTGCCCGTCAATCCAGATCCGTCCCTCATCAGGGGTATTGTGGCCGGTGATGCAGCGCAAAGCCGTCGTTTTGCCGCAGCCCGAGGGTCCCAGCAGGGTCATCAGTTCCCCACGGCGAATGCCCAGGTTGATGTGGTCGTTGGCCACAATGGAGCCGTAACGTTTGGTGACATTGCGTAGCTCGATCATGTAATCTGTCATGGCCTGTTCTCCCGCATGGATTCGGTACAGAGCTGTTATCATAGCTATTATAATGTGAGCGATACGAGCTGTCAAATCCGGGTACGGGGCAGGGCTTGTGGAGCGAATGCTATGGGTAGCCGAAGGCATTGGTCCTCCCCTACTCCTCATGAGAAGATAAAAATTGACGGGGTGATTGACTTTTCGGCCTATATCTAGTAAAATATGCCTGGCTCCAAGCCAACCGTCAAAATGCCCGGTGTGGGGCAGCAAAGGGGCTGAAAACAATTCTAAAAATGGAGGAAGACATGACGGAACTGAGTGCTATAGAACAGGGGATGCTCTCCGGAGTCATTGTGGTGGCCTTCATCAGCCTGTTGTATGCCTACTGGCTCTGGCGTGACACCCTCAGGCGAGACAAAGGTACGGAGAAGATGCAGGAGGTGTGGCGGGCCATCAAGACGGGGGCCGAAGGTTATCTGCGGCGACAACTTCACACCATGGTGATTGTCCTGGCCTGCCTGACGGTGATCCTGTTCCTCAGCGTCTATGTGGTGCCCCCTTCCAAGGAGGCGCTCGAACGTTTTGGCCAGAACGCGGTGATCGTTGTGGCCATCGGCCGAACCATCGCCTTCATTGTCGGCGCATCTTTCTCCACTCTGGTGGGTCAGCTCGGTATGCGGGTGGCGATTGAGGGCAACATCCGCGTGTCCGCCCAGGCGGTCAGGGAAGACTACAACACTGCTCTGACCGTCGCCTATCGGGCCGGGACCTTCACCGGGATGCTGACCGACGGCCTGGGGCTCTTGGGCGGTACGGCCATCTTCATGATCTTCGGCAAGGCTGCCCCTGATGCACTGCTGGGATTCGGTTTCGGCGGGACCCTGGTGGCCCTTTTTATGCGGATCGGAGGCGGAATCTACACCAAGGCAGCCGACGTGGGCGCTGACCTGGTAGGCAAGGTGGAGCAAGGCATGCCAGAGGATGACCCCCGCAACGCCGGAGTCATCGCCGACCTGGTGGGCGACAATGTGGGTGACTGCGCCGGGATGGCTGCTGACATCTTTGAATCTTACGAGGTGACCATCGTCTCCACTCTGATCCTGGGCCTGGTCTTACTGCACATGACCGGCGATACCTTCTGGATCGTCTATCCCCTGGTGGTGCGGGCCATCGGCGTGATTTCCTCCATCCTGGGCACTTTCACCGTACCGATATGGGAGAACTTTCCCCTCAAATTCCTCAGAGCCAAAGACGCCGAAGAGGCCATGTTCCGTTCCTACGAGGTGTCGTCCGTGAACACGGTCTTCTGGGCCTTCATCTTCTCCTGGTTTTACGCTCACGAGTGGCAATTGGCCCTGCTGAACGCCGTTGGGGTGGGCCTGGCGGTGGCCTTTAACCCCCTGACCTCGTACTTCACCTCCTATAAACACCGTCCCGTTCAGGAAATCGTCGAATCCACCAGAACCAGCACAGCGACCACCATTCTATCCGGCATTGCTGTCGGCAAAGAATCCAGTGTATGGAGTGTGGTGGTCATCTGCATTGCCCTGGGGGTAAGCTATCTCGTCTTTCATGGTATGCCAACCATTTATATGCTTTACGGGGTAGCTATGGTCGGCATTGGGATGCTGTCCCACACGGGCAACAACGTGGCCATGGACTCCTATGGGCCTATCGCCGATAATGCCAACGGCATCGGCGAGATGACTGGCGTGAGTGAACGGGCGTGGGCTATCATGGCCGAGCTCGATGCGGTCGGCAACACCACCAAAGCCATCACCAAACAGGTGGCTATCGCTTCGGCGGTGGTGGCTGCCACCAGCCTTTTCTTCTCCTACGTCACCGACATTGCTGTAGTACAGGCGCGGTTGGGCATTCCACAGTCCGAATTCATCACCGCCATCCGGGTCTCTCTACTGGAAGGCACCATTGGTTTCCTGCTGGGCGGGGCTCTGCCCTTCCTGTTCTCTGCCTTCGCCCTGCGAGCGGTGTCTCGGGGAGCCATGTTTGTCGTGCAAGAGGTACGGCGGCAATTCCACATCCCCGGCGTCCTGGAAGGGAAAGTAGCGCCCGAATATGACAAGGTGGTCAGCATTACCACTGCGGCGGCCCAGAAAGAGTTGGTCAGTCTGGTGGCTCTTTCCGTGGCTTTGCCTTTGCTGGTGGGCATTATCTTCCAGGTGGAAGCCCTGGGTGCTTTCCTGGCCGGCGTTATCCTGTCCGGCCAACTGCTGGCCGTCTACATGGCTATCGCCGGTGGAGCTTTGGACAACGCCAAAAAGTATATTGAGGACGGCCATCTGGGTGGCAAAGGCTCACCGGCCCACAAAGCCGGTGTGGAAGGAGACACGGTGGGTGATCCTCTGAAGGACACCGCTGGCCCGGCTCTGAATCCCATGATCAAGGTCGTCAACCTGGTCAGTTTGTTGGCCGCCCCCATTATTGTCCAGTACCGGGGAACTGTTGGTCTTTGGGGAGCTGGCTTGATTCTTCTGGCTATACTCGTGTGGGCCATCAGGCAGAGCAAAAAGGATGTGGGGGAGACGCTACGGCCTGCCGAGGCTGTATAGTATTGCCCGCGAAGAACTATCACCATCGCGAAGATGTTTGTCGCAGGTCGGATTGCCAATCCGACCTGCTTCGGCTGTGACTTGCCGCGCTATGAGGATATCGCGTTACAAAATCTTCGCCTACCTCCTGGCCCCTTCCCGTGTCAACGAATTCGGCGAATTCGTTGACACGGGGCTTGCTTCCAGCACGGAAATGTGGTATCATAAATGATGACGGGAATCCCCTCAAATTTCGCAGTCGTTACCTGGGAACAGCCCCTCTCATCCCCCTTCCCCTTTCTTTCCCCACAAAGCGGGGAGAGAAGGGGGAGGATAGGAGTAGGGGTGTGGGTGGGCGGCGAAGCCGCCCACCCACACCCCTACTCCCTTAGGAGGGGGCCAGGGGGTGGGGCTATTTCCCAGTAAAGGTGCGAAATCCAGGCTCAGGGCTGAGTTGCGCCAGAAGGAGGTGATGTCTATCGAAGGTTGCCTTCAGGGAGCAGACAACCATTAAGCCAACCAGGGAGGAAAAGCATGAAAAAGACAATAGGGGTGATGTTGCTTATTGTGTTAATCGGGGCGATTCTGCCCGGCGCAGTTGTTGCTGCGCCTCCAGCGGCGGAGCAGACCTACACCGTCCAGAAGGATGACAACCTGTGGAACATTTCGGAGAAGTATCTGGGCAACGGCGCGCTCTATCGGGCCATCGTCTATGCCACCAACATTGCCAGTTTTAAGGACAAGACGATTGCCCGCATTTGGAAGCCAGCCTTGATTCAGCCGGGCCAAAAACTGATTATCCCTGATGCCGAAACGGCGGCCAGGCTGTTGGCCGCGCCAGCCCCTGGTGAATTAGGTTCAGCCGAAAAGCCGGTGCAGATTTACTTTGTGCCTTCGACGGAGGTTGGCAAGATCGTCGCCGGCGGCGAAGTCATGCGCCAGGCTTTTGAGAAAATCACCAACCTCAAATTCAAGGTCTTTGTGCCCACCTCCTACGCCGCTTTTGTCGAGGGCATGTGCGCCGCCCCTGGGGAATCCATGGGCTTCCCGGCTACTTTTGCTTATGTGGTGGCCAATGCCCGCTGTGGCGTTGATGCCTCCATCAGGTCCGTTCGGTATGGCGATAGCTTCTATTATGCCCAGATCCTCGTGCGTCGTGACAGTGACATCAAAACCCTCCAAGACCTGAACGGCAAAAAATGGGGCTACACTGATCCCGGTTCTACCTCCGGTTACATCGTTCCTCTGATCCAGCTCAGGGCCGCTGGAGTCAAAGTGGCTGAAGCCGTCGCCACCGGCGGGCATCCACAGGCCGTCCTGGCCGTCTACAATGGCGAAACCGATTTCGGCACCACTTTCTTCAACCCACCTCAGCCAGCGGTTGCGGGCATCCCCAAGTGGAAGGCAGGCGATGATCCCGAACCCTACGCCAGCGTCGCCGACGAGTGCACGCTGACTGCAGACGGCAAAGACATTCAGTGCGGGAACTGGCTGATCAAAGATGCCCGCCGAAATGTCCGGGACACAATCCCAGACGTAGGGCAGAAGGTCCGCATCCTGGCCATAAGCCAGCCCATCCCCAACGACTGCATGGCCTTTGGGCCGGACTTTCCCCTCGAACTGCGTGTCAAGATTGAGCTGGCCCTGATGGAGTTCAAAGAGACAGCGGACTGGATGAAATCCATCGGTGATTTTTACACCTGGCAGGACATTATCCCCACCAGCGATGCAGACTATGATGGAATCCGCAGCCAGATCGAAGCAGCCGGCTTCTCCATGGATGAGGTCGTCGGCCTCTTAGGAAAGTGACGGCTCAAAACGAGATTCAACACAGGGCGGGGAGAACCATTCTCCCCGCCCCAGTCTATGGGCCTGTATAGCCCAGGCCCCATATGCATCAACTTAAGGGGCGGGCGATGGGAAATCGCGGGCCGTCCGCCTGCGCGGACGGAGGCGTCCACGCTGGTGGACGCCCGGCTGCAAGCCCCTGAGCCTGAATTTCGCGGTCATTGCCTGGAGCCTATCCGAAAAAGGTGTAGGACAGCCTTTCTAGGCTGTCCAGGCAGGCTGGAAAGCCTGCCCTACAGTTTTTCGGATGGCTCTTGGGAATAGCCCCTCTCATCCCCCCATCCCCCTTCAAATGGGAAAGAGGGGTGTGAGCGGGCGGCTTCGCCGCCCGCTCACACCCCATTCCCTTAGGGGGCCAGGGGGTGGGGTTATCCACCTGGCGAGGTGCGAAATTCAGGCTGAGATTTGAGGGGCGGCGCTCCGCCCCTACTTGACGCCAATAGGGCCTGTATAGCCCCCAGGCCCCTATGGCCGGGTTGGCTGGTAAGAGAGGATGCTATGCTTCAGGTGGAACATCTCACCAAGATATACGAAGGTGGCACGCTGGCCTTGAACGATGTCAGCTTCGAGGTGCCCGACGGCCAGTTTCTGGTCATCATCGGCCTCAGTGGCTCCGGGAAATCTACTCTGCTGCGCTGCATCAACCGTCTGGTTGAACCCACCAAAGGGCGGGTGATATGGAATGGTATAGACATCACCGCTGCTTCTCCAGAGGAACTGCGCTACATCCGCCGCCGGATTGGGATGATCTTCCAACAGTTCAACCTGGTGAAACGCTCCAGGGTGATCACCAATGTGCTGGCCGGGCGGTTGGGATATACCAACCCGGCCTGGAGCCTGATCAACCACTTTTCCAGGTCCGACATGGAACTGGCCTGGCAGAATCTGAAGCGAGTGGGCATCGCCGATCAGGCCTACAAGCGAGCCGATGAATTGAGTGGCGGACAGCAACAGCGGGTAGGGATCGCCCGGGCCCTGATGCAGAACCCGGAGCTCATGCTGGTAGACGAGCCGGTCTCGGCACTGGATCCTGCCACCTCGCACTCCATCATGCGCTATCTGGAGGAGCTGAACCAAAAAGAGGGCGTGACCATGCTTTGCAGCCTGCACTTTCTGAGCCTGGCCCGCGCTTACGCCGACCGCATCATCGCCCTCAAGGACGGCATGATGGTCTTCGACGGATTGCCCACGGAGATTGACGACGCCCGTTTTCGTGAAATCTACGGCGAGGACGCCGAACAGGTAGAAATCAAATGAGCCCTGCATGGGAGTAGGATGATGAAAAAAAGACCCAGACCCCTGGTCCGCACTGTGGTTTATGTTGTTCTGATCTTTGTCGGTGTCCTGATCTATGCCTATGGCTGGAAAGTCACTGACATCAGCCTGGAAGAGCCCCGGCAGCCTCAACGCCAGGAACAGGTCAGTCGCGCCCTGCATGGCTTGTTAAATCCCGACCTTTTCGAGAGGGAGACCAGGCGTCAGACCGCCTATGCCTACTTCTTGATGCCTTGCGCCGATACCCCACTGGCCCAACCTGAAGTCGTGGCAGGTCAGCCCTACATCACCCTCTCGGCCTATTGTGGTGAAACCAGGGACACAGTGGGCATTGAGGGATTCAACTTCCGGCCCCATAGCGAGGGCTATGTTCGCTGGAGGCAACCTGGCAGCGACACAGCCCGGCCCTTAGGCGCGCTCAGGACTGACGCCGACGGCCATTTCCAGGGTAAGTTCAAAGTCCCCACCGTGGATCCAGGTGACCAGCCTCATATCGTCGAGGCCGAGATCAGTTGGCCGGTGGGCCTGCCCTGGCCCAGTGAGGCGCTCAAGGTCACCGTCGAAAGAATGGTCGAGACCGTTTTCCTGGCTCTCATAGCCACCACTCTGGCCGTACCCATCTCGGTGGCTATCAGTTTCATCGCTGCCCACAACATCATGCGCCCGGTTCAGATGCCCCTCGGCGGCTTCCTGGCGGCCCTGCTGCCCCTGCCTCTGGGGTGGGTGCTGGGCCGACAGGCCTTCCAGCCGGTCATTAATGTGGCCCTCGATCTCGGCCATCGCGGCTGGCTCAGCGTCCCTATCCTGGCGGCTGTGGCTGGCGGTCTGTATATCACCCTTACCCGGCCCATGCCGCGCCTGAGGCTGACCTCGAATCCCCGGCTGGCGGGCATGGCGCGCTACGTGCAGATGATTGCCGTCTCCGCTTTTGCCCTGTTCGTAGGTGGCCTCGTCTCCGGCGTTGGGACCCAGGTCAGCCTGGCCCTGAGTAGAATACTGGGCGGCATTCTGGGCAACATCCTGGGCACCCTGGCTGAACTGCTGACCCTGCTCCTTCCTCCTTTGGGCGGACTGGCAGGCATCCTGATCCTGGGCTCCCTGGCCGGCACACTGCTCGAAACGCTCCTCAGCCATGTCAATAGCCCGCCTGTCCAACGCGGACTGGGCCTGGTACTGGGCACCCTGACCGGAGGTCTGTTCTTCTTCCTCGCCTACCGGGGTATCTACGGTTTCTATAAGGCGGGTGGAGAGGCCCCCCTCACAACCCCTTTGGCGGTCAGCGGGGCTATAGCAGGAGGACTCCTGGGTCTCGTTCTGGGTGCTGATTACCCGCTACCGGCAGGACTCATCCTCTACTACATGACGCGAACGATCCTGAATGCCCTGCGGGCTGTCGAACCGCTTATCATGGCCATCGTCTTTGCCATCTGGGTGGGCATCGGTCCTTTTGCCGGGGTACTGGCCCTCACCCTGCACTCCATTGCTGCCCTGGGCAAGCTTTACTCCGAGCAGGTGGAGAGCATAGATCCCGGCCCCATCGAAGCCATCACTGCCACCGGCGCGACTGGATTGCAGGTCATTATCTACGGAGTGATCCCCCAGATTGTGCCGCCTTACCTCGCTTTCACCATTTATCGTTGGGACATCAATGTGCGCATGTCTACTGTCATCGGCTTTGTCGGCGGTGGAGGGATTGGTTTCATCCTTCAACAGTGGATCAACCTGTTGCAATACCGTCAGGCTGGCGTGGCGATGCTGGCCATCGCTATCGTGGTGGCCACCCTTGACTACGCCAGCGCCAAATTACGCGAGAAGATCGTGTAAGGGAATTACCCAAACTATGCTCTTGGAGGCTCGATGAAATTGATTGCCACCCTGGTGTTGATTATTCTCATTCTGATGGCGGCGGCCGTACTCGTATTCCTGTTTGCCCTTGGCTTCACAGGAATAGGCTGGCTGCTGAGCCGCATATTTTCCCTCAGCCTTTTTGAGGCCAGTTTCATAGCCGCGCTGTCAGGCCTCGGCCTCGCCTACCTGACTGGCCGGATTCTCTCTGTTCCCCCCAGCCCTGCTTACGAGGAAGACTGGGATGAGGAGGAAGATTGGGACGAAGAGGATTGGGAAGAAGACGAGTACGAAGAACCTGTTCCCTTCCCTCAACGCGCAGGCGGGGGAGAAGCGCAGGAGAGCCCGGATGTGCCGGTGGTGAGACGCAATGACCCCTGCCCCTGCGGCAGTGGTAAGAAGTACAAGCACTGTCATGGGAAAAAGCGGTAAGTTTCCCCATGCACACCAAAGCCCAATTCGTTCGGACGATGTTTGCCCACATCGCCCGAAGCTACGATCCCATGAACCGCCTGATGAGCCTGGGGTGCGATCAGGCCTGGCGACGGTACGCGGCCCGGCAGGCGGCCCTGCCCCAGGGAGGGCTGGCCCTGGACGTCGCCACCGGCACGGCCGACCTGGCCCTGGCTCTGACACGAGGCCACCCTCGTGCCCGCGTGGTGGGCGTTGATTTCTGCCCCGAGATGGTAGAACTGGGTCGGGCCAAAGTTGCGATGGCCGGAGAGAACCCACGCATCCATTTTGTGATGGGTGATGCCCTTCAGCTTCCCTTCACTGATGGCTGCTTCGACGCTGTGACCAGCAGCTTTGCCCTGCGCAATGTGGCCGACATCCCCCAGGCTTTCGCCGAGATGAGCCGCGTGCTCAAAGCCGGTGGCCGGATGGTCTGCCTGGAAATCGCCCGGCCGACCCTGCCTCTTTTCCGCCAATTCTTCCACATCTACTTCTACCGGTTGGTGCCGCTGCTGGGCCGAATCCTCGCCGGTCAAGGAGAAGCTTACCATTATCTCCCCAACTCCCTGACCCATTTCCTCTCGCCGGAGGAGTTGAAGGCGGTGATGGAAAGGGTGGGGTTGAGCGAGGTATGGTATCGGCGGCTGATGCCGGGCACGGTGGCGGTGCATGTGGGGTTCAAGGAGGCTGAGGAAAGTCACGGCAGACGACGTCAAGCCCTTCCCCAGACCCCGACCTGTAGCCAGGTGAAAGCCGCAAACACCGCAGGCGGTGAGTCATGGTGATCCTTGACCGCAGCCAGAGGCTGGGGTATAATGTCCATGAAGTCGCAGGCTTGAGGGGATAGGAGATGTCCACAATACTGGAAAAGGTGCGCCTTTTAGAACAATACATTGAAATGCGGGCTGGCTACATAGATCGGGTGCTGGAAAGCACGCTTGACAAGATTTTGCAGCGTGAGCACGACCAGTTGCAAAGCCAGATAGCTCGTCTACGGGACCAATTGGCCGTTTTTGAGAATCGTTATGGTCTTCCCACATCCGAATTCTACGAACGTTTTGAACGGGGTGAGATGGGCGATGACGCGGACTTTTTCGAATGGTCGGCGACTTGGGAGATGTTTCAGGACCTTCAAAGTGAT
>Ga0068707_1002827_pt1 | contig 12187 bp, 19 predicted proteins | sample YNPNPMetaG_FD_66600 | JGI IMG/M metagenome (GOLD analysis project Ga0068707, IMG submission 66600) | Anoxygenic and chlorotrophic microbial mat microbial communities from Yellowstone National Park, USA - YNP NP MetaG | ecosystem: Environmental > Aquatic > Thermal springs > Hot (42-90C) >... | reverse complement strand
GGTTTGTCGGGGGGGCTTGATTTTTGGGTTAGATTGTGTTATAGTGTAAGCAACCCCCTGGGTGGTGGGGGTTGCCTGCTGTGTACTTACCCTTCGAGTAGTACATTAGTGGGGGAAAAAGTTGAGTCTTGAATATACTTGGGGGGTGTACGATGGCGATCAAAATGAGTCCGCAGGAGGCTGCGGAGAAGTGGGCGCGGCGCTTGCAGCAGGCTACGCCGGACATTCAGCAGGGCATTCAGCGGGTTGATCAGAATCCGATGCAGGCTGCGGCGCGCAAGAAGACTAAGATGCTGCAGCGCATTACGGATGCTGTGAACAGTGGCAAGTGGGAGCGTGGGCTTGCGCGGGTCAGTCTTGAGGATTGGAAACAGGCGGCGATTCAGAAGGGGTTAGGGCGTATCAGCGCGGGCGTCGAGGCGGCTCAGTCCAAGCAGTCAGATTTCTTCAGTGAGTTGTTGCCCTACCAAGCTCAGTTGCAGGCTGAGATCGGCAAGATGCCTGACTTGACACTTCAGGACAGCGTGCAACGTGCGGCGGCATGGATTTCAGGAATGGCCAAGTTTCGGCGCAAGTAGTGTGCGCAGTCGCTTGCGGCTGCAGGGGGGTGACGTATGTATCACCGGTTGCAGTACATCGAATCGCGCCGGACGTTGGCTGACAGCGGGACGCTGACCGACAACATCAATGTGGTGGATCCCGTCAGCGTCTTGTTTCTGGAGATGCGCGCGACCAACGGGAGCACGAGCAACAAGGCAAACTTTGTCGCCGACTGTCTGACGCGGTTTGAGTTGATCGATGGGGGTAATGTGTTGCTGTCGCTGACCGGCCACGAGTTGGCTGGGCTGTACTGGCAGCAAGCGGATGTGATGGGATACCAGCTGGTCACTGAGGCGCCGAACACGGTGGCCAATCTGTATGTGCCCATCATGTTTGGTCGGTGGGTAGGTGATCCGTCGCTGGCGCTTGATCCGCGGAAATTCAAGAACCTGCAATATCGTCTCACCTGGGATTTGGCTGCGGTGCGTGCGGTGGGTGCGACAGGGTTTGCGACGGGGACGGCGGTGCTCACGCTGCTGGCGTACACGAACGAGGGCGGGGGTGCGCCGGTCGGTTTCCTGAGGGCGAAGGAGGAGTACAGCTTTACGACGGCGGCTTCGGGGGTAGAGCGAGTGGAGTTACCGACAGATGCGCCGATTCGTTCGCTGTTGGTTCGGGTGCATGAGGCGGGCACTGCGATCGACAGCAACATCTCGAACGTCAAGATCGCGGCAGATGGTGGCAAGTTGGTGACGTTCGATGGGCGCATGACGGACTTTGTGCGCATGAATCCACGGATGAATCGTCCGATCGCGTACAAGCATGGGCTGTACGCTGCTAATGGTGACACTCTGTCGTTCATCCCGAAGCAAGACGAGATCGTGACGATCAATCCGACATCGACAGACAGCGTGGCTGCTTATGACAACGATGGGCTGGGACAGGGCGCCTTGACGCTGTACACGGCTGGGGTGGCGGACACCAGCAATCGCAGTCTGATGGCGCATGTGCAGGGGTGGTGTCCGTTCGGCTGCGTGTTGCATTCGTTTGGGGATTGGGATGATGTCAACGACTGGCTGCCTGCGCAGGGGTTCAACAGTTTGCGGCTGGAGTTGACGCAGGCGGATGCGGGGGCGACGGTAGGCGTGGTTGTGCAGTCGGGGTACAGCTACTAGGCGCGGGGGTGGTGGCTGTGGTGACGGGGATAGCGTTGTGGGGTGCGCTATCCCCGTGCTTTTGAGGAGGTTGGACATGGGATGGCATCAGGAGATTTTGTACAGCGGAGATCTGACGGCAACGATGTCCACGCGCGCCGTGGACATTGGCGACTACAGGGAGGCGTATTTCGTTGTTCACGTCAATGGTGTATCGGGCACGAGTCCGACGTTGGTGCCGGAGTTTGAGGTTGATGTAGGTGGTGGGCGCTGGGTGCATCTGTACACGATTGTTGATCTGGATACGCAGGGCAATTTGACGCGGTTGACGGCTCCGACGTGGGAGGGGAAGCTAATCGCTGCGGGCACGTGGACGAGTTTCCCTGTCGTGGTTTTTGGACAGCGGTTGCGTTGCACGCTGACGGTGGGGGGTACCAATCCATCGTTCAACGTGTCGGTGGAGGCGTGGTTGCGGTGAGTTTTGTTAAGCACGGGATTGTGATTCCCTATGGCATTAGCGGTGAGGCTGACAGCGTGGGGGCGACGATGCCGGTGCCCGTCGTACGCGACGGGCGGGTTCATTGTTATTATTCGGGGTACTACGGGGGGCGTTATCGTGTATGCCTGGCCGTCAGCGAGGATGGGTTTCATTTCAAGAAGATGGGCGTTGTTTTACCGGAAGGTGCCGTGGGGGATGCTGATGAGGTCGATTGTTGGCTTGCGGGGGTGTGTGTTAGTGGAGGCCGTGTGTGGGCGTATTACCTTGCGTCGAAGAGCGGGGTGTATCGGATGTTTCTGGCGACGTCAAAGGACGGGGTGCGCTTCACGCGTAAGGGGGTCGTTTTTGAGCGTGGGGCTGGTGCGGCCTATGATGCGAATGGTCTATCGGTGGGGTGGTCGGCATGGAGGGATGGACGCGTTGTCCTGTATCACACTGGGCAGAGAGTGTCTACGCAGCGGGGGGCGTTGGCGACCAGTGAGGATGGACATAGGTTTACAAAGATAGGGGTGGTGCTGCCCGTAGGGGCGTCGGGCGAGCATGATGTAACGCATGCTGCTTATCCGTGCGCTTACATGCATCAGGGGCAATGGGCAATTCTGTATTCAGCAGAAACAGCTTCGGGGCGGCGTCTTGCGCTGGCCACCGGCGAGGACGGGATTCATCTGCTTAAGCACGGGGTGGTAGTGCCACTGGGTGCGTCTGGGGAATCCGACGATGTGCGCTTGGCGTATGGGCGTAGTGTGTGGTATGCGGGCCGGTTGTTTGTCTACTATGCGGCGTATGATGGTTTTCGTGAGGCGATCGCGTTGGCCACGAGCGAGGATGGTTTCTGATCCCCATGTTGTACATCTTCAATCTCACGGTGCCGCGTCAGACGAGCAAGGCTGATCCCCGCGCTGTCGAGTTACCGATCTGCGCGGGGACGATCACGCGCATCTGGGTGCGGTTTCGGCGCGGGTGTGGCTGGCTATGCGGGGTGCGGTTGTATCATGCGGGTGTGCAGCGCTGGCCGTATTCGCCCGACGCCTGGCTGACCAGTCATGTTGAGGGCTGGGAGTGGGAGGATGATTACAGCGTAGGCGAGGATGCGCCCTATTTGGTCTTGCACGCGTACAACCTGAGTGCGGTCAACGATCATCTGCTAGATGTGGGCGTCAATGTGTTGCGGGCCGCGATACCGCCCCAATTGGCCAGGTTTGTGGAGTGGGTGGCGGCTGCGGAGGCGTAGGCCGTGTCATTCCGGATTGATCAGCCCGACGACTATGATGTGGTGGCGCCGTCTGACTGGCGACTGCTCGCCGACATGGGGGAGTTGGCGGCGCGGCTGGGATCGCCGATGACGCATGATCGGCGGGGGCAGGTGATGTTCCTTGATGATCTGGAATCCGGCATTGTGCGCTATGGGGAGATCGATGGGGGGACGGATGGGCAGATCATCTGGAGTGCGGATAGTGCGCGGTCGGGCGGGCACAGCCTGAAGGTGGTCGCGTCCACGGATGGCATGAGGATGGCGGGCGTCGATTGGGGGTTGGGCGTGACGCCGTCGCGTCGCGTGGGCGTGCAGTGCATGGCGGCATTCCCTGGCGAGCCGGGCGTCTTTGAGATGGGGATGTATCTCCAGTCCTGGGCGGGGGGGGCGCGGGCGGGCTTGCGCGTGGATGGCGGTAGTTATGGGTTGCAGTGTTATGATGCGGTCGGCGGTTGGGTGGAGGTCGGTGATGGGGTGCGGCTGGCGGCTGGGGATCATGTCTGGCATCATCTGAAGCTGGCGGCGGATTTTGAGCGCGGCCGCTATCTGTATCTGTTGGTGGATGGGGCGGAGTATGACGTTTCCGTCTACTCTGTGGGGGATGTGCCGGAGACGGGTGGGCTATGGTTTTACTTCTACATCGTGCACTACGCGACGAACGCGTACAATACGGTATGTTACATCGATGACGTTGTCGTGACGGGGGCGGAATAGCGCGATGCGTGACGGGTTCTGGGAGTTGGTGCGCGAGAGCGTGATCGTGCAGGCGATGATCACGTTGATCCTGGTGGCGACCGTATCGTACATTTGGGCGATGGGGCGCGTGGTGCCCGACGCGTTGCTCAATATCACCTACGTGGTGCTGGGCTTCTGGTTTGGCCAGAAAGGGCTATTCGCGCGCCGTCAATGAGCGCGGGGGGTGAGGCATGGGATTCGATCCGAATGCTGCGGTGCCCATCGATGCGGTTGAGGGGTATGTGCGGATTCGTGTGACCCTGGCGATTCCTGCGATTCAAGAGAAGGATGCCAGCGAGATTGAGGCCTATCTGATGGACCTGGCCAAGCAGTTTCCGGGGTCCACTGTCGAGTTTCGGCGGTATCCGGCGCTGGCGTCGCTAGTTGAGGCATTGGCGCGGTAGGCCGATGGCTGTCTACGTCCGCGTGAAGAAACCCAACGGTCTCATCTACACGATGGACATTGAGGAGTACGTCCGCGGCGTGGTACCGCGTGAGACTCCGGCGTCGTGGCATCCTGAGGCGCTCAAAGCGCAGGCGATCGCGGCGCGCACCTACGCGCTGGCCAACCGCAAGCATCGTGCGGCCGGGTATGACGTTTGCAGCACGACGTGCTGTCAGGTGTACAGTGATGCGCGCGATAGCCGGACCAACGCGGCGGTGGCTGCCACGCGGGGAATCGTGGGTTGCGCGCGGGGGACGCGCGAGCTACGCAGCACCTATTTCAGCGCGCGGTGTGGCGGACACACGTCCAACAGTTGGGGGCCTGCGTGGCTGCGCTACACGGATTGCATCTGCTACCCGCCGCGTTTTGGCCACGGCCAGGGGTACTGCCAGACGGGCGGTCATCGCTATGGGCTGCGCGGCTGGAAGGCGAAGGCGATCCTCGATCACTACTACAACCTGGACTGGCGTCATGACTACGGCCAGGGTGGGATTTGGGATGGGAGTGACGTGGGGACGGTCGCGCCGTCGCCGCAGCCGTCGCCGCAGCCGTCGCCGCAGCCGTCGCCGCAGCCACCGACGCCGACCGCTCCTGAGCCGTTAGATGAGGACTCGCTGTTCGATGATGCCGTTAACCACCTTTGGGAATTGCATACCCTGTTGTGGCAGTGGGCGGACAAGGTAAGTGGAGTCTGGCTGATCGGCCAGTACTTCGAGGCGCTGCTAGACAACGCCAGCCAGGGGCTACGTAACGTCTGCTTCAAGCTGTGGAATTTCCGCGTGGTCGTACTGCGCGCGTTGGGGTACATCAACCAGGTTCTGGACGGGACGCTGATCGCGGCGGCGATGGAGAAGCTGCTATGGAATTTCGATCTGCTGCGCCGTGATCCTGGGGCCTGGGTGGCGGCTCATATCCGCTACATGTTCCCGGCCTGGGACAGCTTCATTCGCGATCCCGATGGCTTCATTGCGGCGCGGGCATCAGCCGCCGTCAAGCAGGCTTTGGACGTGTTGCGCGAGCCTGGGGCCTGGCTGACGGCGCAGATCGATGCGCTGTGGCCGGCTGTGGCAGCGTTTGGACGCGATCCCGACGGGTACATCCGCGGGGTCCTGCGCGTCCTATGGCCGGACGGCTATGCCGTCCTGCAGAATCCGCAACAGGCGATCGCGGGGATTGTCGAGGGCACCCTCTGGCCGTTGTTGGAATCGGCAGGTGAGCGGCTGGCGAGCCTGGCCGAGCGCATCGTAAGCGAGCGTTGGGATCAGTGGGGATAAGATGAAGCCGAAGATCACGATCCCGCAGCCGAGGCAGCCGACGGCTGGCGAGGGGCTGGGTGCCAAGATCGAGCGCACCCTGTTCAACTTTGTGCGCTCCCTGATCGACGGCCTGGGCTATCAGATAGTCCAACTGGGCGCGTGGGTCGGCACCGAGTTTCTGGAGATGGTTGAGCCGATCTTGATCCAGCGCGGCCAGGGGGTTGTACGCCGTCTGCTGCAAGAGCCTGCGCTGCCGCCCGAACTACGGGCGACGCTGGAGGCCAGTCTGGCGGGAGGGGCCGAGATCGACGGCGTGGCGATCTGGATCGCCTCGTTTCTGGGCAGCTACGGCGCGATCAGCCAGATCGCCATGATGGGGTGGGGCGACTACCTGCAGCAGATCGCGGGCCGCTATCGGCTATCGCGCCCTGACATGCAGGCGCTGACGGCCATGCTATGGCGCAAGGCGATCACCCCCGCACGGTACGAGAAGGCGAAGGCCGACCAGGGCTGGCCAGACGACTACGCCAACGCGCTGGCTGAGGTCATGCGGCCACGTCTCTCCGAAGCGGACCTGGCGGAGTTGCGGCGTCGGCGTCCAGATTTAGCATCAGCGATCCGGGGAGAGCTGGCCGCGCGCGGGTGGCCAGACTATGACATCGGCTTGTGGGAGGCGTTGCGGGTCAGGCTGCCTGACGCGTCGGTGATCGTGCAGGCGTACCTGCGCGGCGAGAAGGATGAGGGGACCGCCCTCGGCGATCTGATGCGGCAGGGGTTCACGGACGGTGATGCGCGCCTGTTGCTGCGGCTGGCGCGGTGGATCCCTGGGCCGTCCGATCTGGTGCGCTTTGCCGTACGCGACGTGTACAACAGTGCGGTCGTCCAGCGGTACGGCTATGACGAGGACTACCCGACGCAGTTCGAGCGCGACCTGATCAAGGCCGGTGGCACGGCAGAGTGGGCGCGGGCCTACTGGCGCTCCCACTGGGAATTGCCGTCAGTCACGCTGGGGTTTGAGATGCTGCATCGCGGCATCATCGGCCTGGATGACATGCGGACCTTGCTCAAGATCGCTGACTACCCCAGCTTCTGGCGCGAGCGCATGATCCAGGCGGCCTATAACCCCCTGACGCGAGTTGACGTGCGCCGGATGTACGGCCTGGGCGTCCTCAATCGCGACCAGGTGAAGCGCGCGTATCTGGACCTGGGCTACAATGACCGCGACGCCACGCTGCTCACCGAATTCACGATCCGCTACGAAGACGACGACGGCGGCAACAGGCTGGCCGAGTATCGCAAGCTGACGCGGTCGATCATCGAGAAGGCTTATCGGCTGGGCCGCCTGTCGCGCACCGAGGCGCTGGCCAGGCTGCGCGACGCGGGCTACCAGGAGACCGATGCTGCGATGTTGCTTGACCTGGTGGACGCAGCCAAACAGGTTGACGATCTGCCTGACCTGACGCGGGACGCACGGAATGACATCCGCAGCATCACCGAGCGCGCCTATCTGAGGGGCAGCATCAGCCTGGAGGACGCCACGGCAGCGCTGCGCGGCGTCGGGTTCAGCCCTGCCGAGGCGCAACTGATCCTCGACACGGTCGAGTTTGGCCGTCAGGAGACCTTGCGCAATACCCACGTCGAACAGATCGGTGAGGCCTACGTCAACGGCCAGATGAGCCGGACTGAGGCAGTCAACCGTCTCAACCGGCTGGGTCTGTCGTCGCAGCACACGTTACGACTGTTTGAACAGTGGGACATTCAGACGACGGTGCGGACGCGCGGCCTGACCGAGGCGCAGTACCGTAAAGCATTGAGCGAGGGCATCATCAGCCTGGAGGAGTACCGCAAGGGGCTGATGGGCATCGGGTACTCAGATCAGGCGATTGACATCCTGGTCCGGCTGTACCAGGCTGGTCAGTCGGCGGAGTAGGAGGACATGAACATGTTCGACAAGAAGGCAATCGATAACCTGGTCAACAGCCTGCGCAACGTTCAGCAGCAGGCGAGCTTGGCCGAGGCCGTGCGGAGATCGTTGCAACAACAGCAGGCCAACCAACAGGCGGGCCAGCAAGCGCAGACGACGCCGCCCCCTCCGGAACAGCCGAAAACTCGCTGAAAACTCGTGCCCGTACCCCCTTGACAGATACTCAAATGAGTAGTATAATAGGGTCGTCGGCAACAAGTGACCGACGAATCCACAGCACAAGGGGGGACCGATGATCACGCTACACGACGACACCACCACTACCATCTACGGATACGACGCCAAACGGCGCCGCCGTGAGCGGGCGCTGCGGCTGTTCGAGAGGCTTCAGAAGCACCCCGCGGCCTTCAGCATTAAGGAGAAAGACGGCATCCGCAGCCTGGTTATCCGCACACCGTGGCGCTACCACATCCTCGTGGTCTCTGAACGCGGTAACGAGCGCGTTCACTAGAACCGAGCGGCCAGGCGAGCACGTCCCCCACAGGAAAGCTCGCCTGACCACAATCACCTGACGGAGGTACCCCATGACCACCAACGACTTGCCCCGGCCTGTGGGCAACCTGCGTGAGTACCTGATCCCCAAGATGAGCATCAAAGATGCCATCGACAAGCCGCTAACGTTTATCAAAGCCGAGCGCGTCGCCCCCGATGGCCAGAAACCCTACTGGAAGTGCCAGGTGGTTGACGAGCATGGCACGATCTTCCTGCTCATCCTGAGCCAAACCGTGCTCGTCCAAGCGCTGGAGGCGGCGACCGCCGCCGGCGCCCTGCCTATCAAGGGCGTCATCCGCAAAGGGCAGCGCGCCTACTACTTCGGGGAATAAGACCATGTCCCCCAAGACCAAACGCGACTTCCTGAAGCGGCGACTGGCACAGGCGTACAATCATTTAGACTTGGCCATGCAGGATTGCTTGGAGATCGGACTAACCATGCAGGAGCATCACCCTGAATTGCACGACGCGATGGAACGCTTCGCCGAGATGCTCCTATACATCCAGGAGGGGTTCGCCAGGTTCGCCATCGTCGTCTGGGGCCACGCACCCCAGGATTGGGACGCATGGCGCAACCCCGGCTATCGTACCGAGGAACGCGAAGAGGAGGCGGACGATGAACAAGCCGCGGCATGACGAGATCGCATTGGCTTGGGACTGGGCTGTCTTCGATACCACCAACTACGTGGACAACCACCCCGACCAGGCCAAAGGGGTCGCCGAAACACTCCTGAGGATGATCGAGTCTATCGCCGATGATCCCACCCTGGCCGATCTGGCCATCCAGCTTACGCAGCGCTACTACGAAGCTGAGCAGTAGGAGCAAACCGCGCCGTGTCCCCCCTCGAACGCTGGACAGAGTCCATGAGAAAGGCAGTCTCCTTCGTGGAGGCTGCCTTCACTCAGTCGCTCACCCCCACATCCGCACTGGAACAGTACCGGGAGGGCGGTGGACGTATCCGAACCCAAGACTGGTACCGGCTATGGAATACCTACGCCGACGCTATCCCACGACAGTCACTGATCGAGAAGATGCCAGAATCGTTCACAATCCCGCGCACCTGGTACATCGAGAAGGACGTCAACTTCTCCGAGCGCTACGTCCGAGCCGTCAGGATCACCCCTATCTTCGGGGGCGAGATCGAAGGCGAGGACATCTGGCGCTATATCGAGTCTGACCGCGAGCTAACCAAACAAGAGTGGGATGAGCTCACCAGCCAGGCGCTGCTTAGCCAAAATCAGTACCTGGGCCTGACCGGATTCAAGATCGTCGAGTCCTACTGGTACACACGCCAATGAACGAGCCGACGTTCACGTACCGCGGTCACCTGCTGCGGGGGAATAAAAAGAACGAGATCCCCAGCCGCTTCGTCGTCTTCGACACGGAGGGGTTCACCCGCATCGACGACCGGGGGCGCGTCACGCTGTCCCCGTTCTTGTGGTGCGCCAGCTACTACCGGATCGGCGGTAAGGCGATTCCCGCCCCCGATACGCAACCAAATCAGTCCGCCTGGTCAACGGTGATCCCGGAGCTATGGGACTTCATCACCGGCAGGGCACATGCGGGTACCAGGTTGTGGGTGTTCGCTCACAACTTGGCCGTGGACTTCGCGCCCACCCTCGGTTTTGGGGAACTCTCCAAACGAGGATGGACCATCGCGCGCATGGTGGCGCACGATAGGCTAGCCACAATCACCTACCGCAAGGGCGAGGCAACCATCGTCTTTTCAAACACAGGCAGCATCTTTCCGGGGAGTATAAAATTATGGGGGTACGCGCTGGGGCTGCCCAAACTACCCCAGCCAGACTACAACGATCATGTCGCGCGGTGGGTGGAGTACTGTCAGCGCGACGTGGCGATCTTGGCCAGGATGCTGCTCACCTGGTTCAAATTCCTGCGCGATCACGATCTGGGGAACTTCCAACCCACCATCGCCGGTCAGGCATTCAACGCCTTTCGCCACCGGTTCATGACACATAAGATCACCATCCACGACGAGCCAGATGTGATCGAACTGGAGCGGCAAGCCTACCACGGCGGACGCATCGAGGCGCTCAAGACGGGCGACTTCACCCACGAGCAATTCTACCTCGTAGACGTAAGGTCGATGTACCCCACCATCATGCGCGATCGTGAGGTGCCCGTCGAGCTACGAGGGTACCAAACGCGCCTGCCCGTCGAGGCGCTAAACCCCCTCCTCGAACGCTACGCCGTCATCGCCGAATGCGAGATCTATCCATCCGAACCAGCTTGCCCCCGGATGAACAACGACAAGACCGTCTACGACGAGATGCCGCGCGTGGCCGTCCTGGCCACCCCTGAACTGCAATACGCCGCAGCAAAAGGGTGGATCAATAAGGTCGGACGCGTGGCCTGGTACAAGAAGGGGTATGCACTGCGCGCCTACGCCGAGTACTTCATGGCACTCCGACACCAGTACGAGGCAGAAAACAATATCCCCTACACCCTCATGGCCAAGCTGCTGGCCAATAGCCTGTACGGCAAATTCGGCCAGTACGGCCACCTGGACCTGATCGCCAAAGACGCCCCCCCTGACCTGGTGGCCAGTGAGGAGCACTGGCTGTCGCAAAAGCAAACGTGGGTCACCCTGCTGGCCTACGGCGGCCACTGGCACATGATCCGTAAAACGCCACGCGCCTACAACGCCTTCATCGCCATCGCCGCCCACATCACCGCCTACGGCAGAATGCAGATGTGGCACATGATGCGAGCCGCCGACATCAGCAACGTCTACCACGTCGCCGTGGATAGCATGATCGTAAGCCGCACAGGCTACGAGCGACTGGTAGCCGCAGGCTTCATCGGCGAACAGCCGGGACAGGCACGCATTGAGCGCATCGCCACCACCCTCACCGTAAGGGCACCCAATGACCTGAGGATAGGCGATGCAGAACGAATCAAGGGAGTGAGCGACAAAGACGAGCAGATCGACGCACACACCTACCGCCAAATGTGGTGGCGCTCACTGCACAGCATCGTCAGCGAGGGCGAACACGACGTAGTAGCCAAAATCGTCGTCAAACACCTGGAACGCGCCAGGTACCGCGCACTGAAAGAAAGAGAGGAGAGATAACCCATGCCAAAAGTAGATGGGGTCGAGATCACACGCTACACAGGTGACAAGCAGGTCATGCGCTGTAACGCCTGTAACCGGATCTTCGTCAGCAACAAGATCGTCACCCGTAAGGTGCCAGGCGGCAACTGGCACCCCTGGTGGCTGTGCCCCGAATGCTACGGCAAGGGCACCCAAGAAGAGCTGCACAACGCCATCAACAGGGCAAAGCAAAGAGGGCACTGGTAACATGGCCACCAGCCGCAAAAAAGCCTACCGCATAACACCCAAAATCAAAGCCAGATGCGCACTGTGCGGACGCGTCGTCTGGACGTACCCAACCAAACAGTCGCAACACATCGATCCCTACGGCATAAACCAACCACCCGTACGAGGCAGTCACAGTGGACCAGACAATCACATGGTTTCGCCAGGAGAGGAGAAAATGCCGCCCCGAACCCCAGGGCCTGCCTTTTGGTTGATCCATGAACCAACCGGTATCCCACGCTGGTTCGATTCGGCTGACTACGCGTCAAGCAGAGAGGCGTCAACTAACCTGACGCACTTGCTCACCAAAAAGGGATACCGTATCGCCAGGCCAGACGAAGCAAGACGCATCGAGCGCGGCGAGGTCCCCCTGCCCGCCCGCCACCAACCGTAACCCCAAGACCACGCCGACCGGAGCACGAGACACCAACCGGTCGGCGGCCTTTTTCTAACCCCGACCGCCGCCCCCGTCGCCAGCGCAATTTCGCG
>Ga0068707_1002826_pt1 | contig 12189 bp, 6 predicted proteins | sample YNPNPMetaG_FD_66600 | JGI IMG/M metagenome (GOLD analysis project Ga0068707, IMG submission 66600) | Anoxygenic and chlorotrophic microbial mat microbial communities from Yellowstone National Park, USA - YNP NP MetaG | ecosystem: Environmental > Aquatic > Thermal springs > Hot (42-90C) >... | reverse complement strand
GAATGCCATCCTTCCCGGCGCTTTTGCGAAGAACAGCGCGCCCATCTGGTTCATCCTCCAGCACGGATTCGAGCCCCTTGCGTTCGATCTGGTTGAGAAGTTTTAAGGACGGACCACTGGGCTTCTTGTCGCCCGCCTCCCACTTCTGCACCGTTAACAGACTGATGTTCAGCACGGCGGCGAGCACGGCCTGGCTGATACGCGACCGCGACACCCCTTCACGATCTCACCCGCCTTCAGAGCGGTCACCAGTTGTCAGTCATCGAAACTCAACAGTTCCTTTGCCATCTCCCGGAACACCTTCAATTCGTCCTGGTTGATGGTGGCACGCTCGTTCTTGCCAAACCCGTATAGAAAAAACCACCGCTCAGCCAGCTTGGTCGCCACGATGGTCCTCGCTCCTCCCCGCTTGCCCTGGCCAGGCAGCGCAACCCACTTCTTAACCACATGGCCGCCCAAGTCCACGTTGATAAGACCCTGACTCATCTCGGCGACGGCCTCACACAAGGCTTCGTCGGTCAAACCCACCTTAGCCATCCAACGGGTGAAGGTGCGGGTTCGGAATACCCTTATCATTAATAAAATCATACCACTTATTGCAATAGATTGCCAGTCTGGAAGCACGAATAACCCGATGCTTGTGAAGACCGGCAGCATTGGCCTCAAAGCGCCAGCCACCCATCGTCGTGCAGTGGATTCACCACTTTCACACATTGCACGGTATGGGTTTGCGCGCCATTGAAAAGCACAATGCCCTCGTTCACGACCTCTGCCCCCACGGCCTCCTTGAAACGGCGCATTCCCGTGAGAAAATCCGGCGTAAAGGTATTGGCGGACTTGATTTCTATGGGCAGCCACCGCCGCCCCTGGCGAATCAACAGGTCGACCTCGTTGCCATGCGTATAGCGATAGAAAAACATATCGGGACGGCGACCTACATTGCAGAACCGCTTGAGCACACCCGCCACGATCAGGTTCTCGTAGAGAGCGCCGCGCAGCGGGTCGCGGCTTGCCTGCTCTGCGGTGTGAATGCCGAGCAGGAATGAGGCCAGCCCCACATCGGCAAAATAAGAGCTTGGACGACTTGATCATCCGTTTGCCGATGTTCTCGAACCAGGGGGGAGAATTCAAATGTCAGGTCCCGGATGATTACGTGGTTTTTTAACGAACAGATCAGGTTTTCGAGCATACCACTGTTTCATGGCCTCCGTGGGGCAGCGGTAACCCAGCGCTTTCTGGGGTAGATGATGGTTGTAGAGCCAGACATAACGATGCAATGTGGTCTCGAGGTCATCCGCACTGTTGAGGTGGTGCGTAGTCAGTATCTCAGCAATTCGGCCATTGAAACGTTCCACCATGCCGTTGGTCTGCGGCGCGCCGGGCGGTATTGCCCTCGGTTCCCTGGCAGCACTGCCAGTTCCATCTGCAGCAAAACGCCGGACAGTTTGTGGGCCGGCAGGAGGCGAAAAAGACCGTCGCCGTCACCTTGCGCGCCATCTTCAACGCGCCAGACCGGGCGGAGGCCGAGCGGCTCTTGACACCAAAATTAAGGCTATTGTATTCTGGCCGAGTTCGACGACGAGTGGATGACCGGCAAGGTCTACCTCAACCCGTAACCCCAGCGTCATGACCAGCACCACGAAGATTTACAGAAAAGGGGTTGCACAATCCGCACTCAAAGGACGAACACCGATGGCGGCAATGAAAACGTGGTACCAAACCCACCCTTATCTGTTTCATAAAAGGCCTCATGATATTCGTGACATGGCATATCACTGGAAACGGGCTCTGCTCCATCGACAAAACCTTGATCGCCCGGATGGACGCCCGCTTTATCGCTACCGTCTGTCCAACGAGGAATTCGACGAGCTGGAGGCCTTGTTGCGCAAGTGGCTGTCCATCATTGATAGCCGCCACGACCTTTCTGACATCGCACGCCAAAGCGGCTTTCCAGCGTTGTTCGTCCTTTATGCGGCCGAATGGTGGCGCCGGCGCTACAACGGTTCGCATTGGTCTTGGGAACCCATCCTCAAAGCCATCGGCGCCAATCTGTTGCAATGGAGCCATGCCCAACGCAGCGCCTATGTTGAGCGTGGGTTTCAGGAGTGGTGTCTCAAGCTCTCTAAAAGTGGAGGACTGCGCTATCTCGGCAGCATCGCGGTGCAGGGCGGCCTCCCGCTCTCTTTGCTGGCGCAGGCACGCGGTGGTATCGGCCAGGTCCTGAGCCGGGTATTGCAACTCGCTGGCAGCTCCACAGAAGCGGATTTGTATGCGCTGGACTGGGTAAGAAGCTTGCAGGATAAACTGCCCAAGAGTTATCGCCAGGATGCCATCTTCGTTCTCCTAGCCGAGGTCGCCTGCATCGTGTTGCGCTTGAAGGAGGAGGCCCATCTCGATTCGAGCGCCGATGCCATCGCTCGACTCGACGAAAAGCTCGGCCCCCAGTGGCGGGAGCGTTTTCCCCTGCCTATAGATGATCATCATGCACAAGGCTTGATCGAGCAACTGATCCGAGATGTCGCAAACAAGCGCTTTGAGCGGCAAACCGCCCGCTTGCGGCTGGAGCGTTGGATCCAGGCAGATAAGGATGGAAGTTGGACGCTCAATTCCAGACTGGCCCTGCCCGATACCCTCCAGGACGTTCAACTCGCAGATGTCTTCGGTGTTGCAAAGGAAGAATTGCCTCGCATTGCAGAACTCGCCCTGTCTGCGGGAGCGCAACGACAGACTACGGCCACGCGTCGCCTAGCCGGGCGTGAGACCTATCGGATAGAGCGTAAACCTTTGGGTTTCTCGGGTACGGATACTGGCAGCGAGCATCTTCTCCACCTCGATGCCTCAGATGGCCGTTCTTGGTCGGCCAGCGTCGCAGGCAGCCTGGATGAAGACTTGCCCTGGGTCTTTTCGACGGAAGACGGCCGTCTTCTGCGCCAAGGCAGCGGTGGCGTGGCTGCCAGCGAGGCCTTCCTGGCACTACCGCCGCACTGGCACATCGTTTCGTCAGACCATGCCGTGTCACAGGGCACTCTGACAGAGCCTCAACGCACGGTTTTCCGTATCGATGGAGACATTCAGCTCGTCGATGGCGAGGGAACAAACTACCGGATACGCACTGGGCAGGCCGACGCGGAGGCAGAACAGTACGAGTGGCATGGTCAACGTTACTGGCTAGACTTTCGTCAACCGGCGATGGCGTTCAAAGGAAGACCTCGTCTGTACCGACGGAATCCGCAAGGCGTTCCACACCCGGTCGCTGATCAACCCAGTTGGATACCCAGTGACCATGATGTCGGTCCGGTTACCGCTCGCTACCCGGCCCACGGGGACGTCAAACATCGCGCCCGCATGCTTATCCTGCCGGCCGAGGCCGCGCTAGTCCTGGAAGGCCGGGATCCCCTATCAGGCACTATCCGCCTGCAAAACTGGGGAGTTGCCAAGGCGCGGGTGGTGACTCCGGGCATCCAACAAAGATCGCGTCACGAAGCTGGCAGTCTGATTCTGGAGCTGTCTTTGGCAGCCAATGTGCACACACCTGAACGGGTGGAGATCGAGGCAATCTGGCCCCATGCAACGGCCAGGCTGGTATTGCCCTACCCTGCCGTCGGGGTGCGGGCCTTCGACGGCAGCGGCAAGGAGCTGAATGCAGGAGCCTTGCTGGCCGCGCATCGTTTGGCAGGGGTACGCATCCAAGTGCTTCTGGGCCACGAACAGCCGCCAGTGGAGCTGGAATTGACTTTGGGTGGCAGGCAACGAACCCATCGTCTGCAAGGGATGCCCGGCTCGCCAGTGCTGGTCATTCGCTTACAGGATTACGCTGCCGATATCCAACGCCTTCTATCGACCAACGACAATCCCGATGCCGAGGTTGTCGCCATCATCCGCGTCGGCGCGGTCGAACAGTTCAAACTGTGTCTGGCCAGATACGCCGCCAGACTGGAGAAAAGCGGCGGCGCGATCGGCCTCGATCGAGTGAAAGGCATTCCGATAGAGACCCTGGCGTCACTGCCAGTGCTGGCCCTGCGTCTGCAGCGACCTGGGGATGAGGCCATTGCCCTGCCCAGCCGTGACTCCGAGGGTGTGGCGAGCGGCATGTGGGATTTCTCGCCGGAGAAGCGGGAGCCTGGCAGCTGGCTGATCTATCCGGGTGTGGACGCCGCCTTGCCCTTCCGTCCCACGCTCTGGCCGGTGCCCGGCGAGGTGAACGCAGATAGCCGCCTGGCACAGGCCATCGGCATCGCCGATCCGGATGAGCGGCAAGCCGCCCTTGATCAGGTTGTTGCCGCGATGGCGGCGAACTTTCTGGAACCCTGCTGGCTGGAGATAGAGCATTTGGCTGAGCAGATCCATTATTTACCCCTAACCACCCTCGACCTGTGGCGACGTCTGGCGCGAAGCCCGCAAGGCATGGCGGCGCTGGCCTTGCGTTTTGGCAATCTGCCGCAAGGTTTCCTCGACCGCTTCGATCAGGAACTGCCTTTCGCCTGGGAAACCATCCCATTCGTCACCTGGCGTCGGGCGATGGAATGCCTCAAGAGGCAATACGAGGAGCAGTTCGGCGTAGAAAAGGGCACAAACCTGTTTTCCATTTATTTGAGGGACCGAATAGAGGATTTGACAGCAAAACATGGTGCATTAGCCTATCTACTGGGTATAGCCAGTTCGGCTTTTCTCTCAGCATCCAAACGCCAGGTTGAAGCATTGAAACATGTGGGACAGAGAGCCTTAGGACAGTTATTCGATGGCCCCGATAGCCTATCGATGAAACTACGCCAACATCATGCTGAGGACCAGTGGCCCACCGGGTTCAACCCGATCCTTGAAAGCGCTCGGTCTCAAAATGTGGTTGTCAGAATGATCCGTCTCCAGACGCCTGGCTATCTGAACGGCGCCATCAACCTGCCTTTGTTATTAGCTGCCCAAGTGGCGACTGATAAGACGTGCGACTGGTTTCTCCAACCCACCTTTATCGATGTGCTACACATCCACCGCGACTTCGATCCAGAGTGGTTCGATGAAGCCTATAACCTGACCATTGCCCACTGCCTGGCAGAGGGGCTGCTCGATGCCGAGGGATGCCCATGAGTTTTACCTATTTTTCCGACCTTTTACCTGTCCTGGCCGAACGGGCCAAACTCGCTGCCATTAGCCGGTTGGGTTTTGCCAATGTACCGCTACGCCGCCATCTGGCTGAGCTCTTTAGCCGCCCTTATGGCGAGCGTGGCGCGTTTCTCGCCGATCTCACCTTCGAGGCGGTCTTCGGCTGGCAGTCGGGAAAACGCACCATGGCCGATCTCAAGGGTTCACTGCTGACCACGGAGTTGGTGCAGGCGATGGACGAAGTGCAGGGCGAATTGCGTGAGGAGTACCGTTTTCCCCGAGACCGCTGTCCTTACGAACATCAGCTCAAAGCCTGGCAAGTACTGGCGCAAGATGAACCGCAATCTCTCGTGGTGGCCAGCGGCACCGGTTCAGGTAAAACTGAATGTTTCATGGTACCAATCCTTGATCAGCTAATTCGCTACCGAGCCAAATGTGGGGGCAAGTTGATTGGGGTACGTGCCCTATTTCTCTACCCGCTCAATGCCCTCATCAACAGCCAGCGGGAACGTCTGCGCGCTTGGACCCAGGCCTTCGGCGGCGACATCCGCTTCTGTCTGTACAACGGCAACACCCCGGAAGAGCTGCCCGCACACGAGACTCGCGCCCACCCTAATGAAGTACTCGACCGCAAAACCCTGCGCGCCTCTCCTCCCCCCATCCTGGTAACAAATGCGACGATGTTGGAATATATGCTGGTGCGCACGGTGGACAAACCCATTCTCGACCACTCCAAAGGCAAGCTGGAATGGGTGGTGCTAGACGAGGCGCATACTTATGTCGGTTCGCAGGCGGCAGAAGTAGCCTTGCTGATTCGGCGAGTGTTGTTCGCTTTTGGCGTTGCGCCGGAACAGGTTCGTTTCGTCGCTACCTCGGCCACAATCGGCGACCCGGAAGGCGAGGCGGGACAGAAACTCAAGCGCTTTCTTGCCGATGTGGCAGGTGTTTCGCTGGAGCGGGTGCACCTGGTGGCGGGCCAGCGCCAAGTGCCCGATCTGGCCTACTTCCCAACGGACGATTACCGAACGCTTGAAGCCCTCGAGGCCATCGATCCCGATCAGGAACGATGTGACGCCCGCTACGAGGCCTTGGCACGCAATATCACTGCCCGCCGTTTGCACGGGCTGTTTGTCGGCAAACCCAAAGCACCTTCGGTGGCGCGACTGTCCGAAGTTTGCCAGTTACTGTTTCCAGTGCATTCTGCGCCCACGAAAGAGATGCAACAGCACGCCTTGCGCTGGCTCGATCTGCTCTCGGGCACAAGGAACGCCAAGGGCGTACCCTTTTTGCCGTTGCGCGCACATCTGTTCCATCAAACCTTGTCGGGCCTGTGGGCATGTACTGACCCGGCCTGTCCTCACAAGAGCGGTACGGCGCTGGATGACCCGGTCTGGCCATACGGCCAGGTCTATTTGGAACCGCGCAAACACTGCGATTGCGGCTGTCCAGCCTACGAGGTGGTGACCTGTGACGATTGCGGCACGGTCTATCTGCTGGCATCAGAGTCCCAAGGTAAGTTGCTCCATTACCAGCCCCAAGCAGCCCCGGACGAATTCGCACTAGAGGTTGAACCGGACGAGATCATCGAAGAGACAGAACAAGAGGATGACGTCGGCGGCGGCTATAAGGTGCTGATCGTCAATCGTCCGCTGGACAAGGTTGGTCGCGTGGCCATCGACCGGCACAGCCGCCGCATCGTGGAGGCCAACGACAACACCTTGTGTCTGGAGATCCACGAAGACGACGGGACTGGTCTCATCTGCCCAGCCTGCGGCGGACAGGACAGCGCAAGACGGCCGCTGTTCAAGCATAGTCGCCTGAGCGCGCCATTCCTCTTGGGCAGTATCTTGCCCACTCTGCTGGAATATGCACCTGATGGCGAAAGGCCTGCCGACCATCCTTACCGCGGCCGGCGTCTGCTCACCTTCAACGACAGTCGCCAGGGCACTGCGCGCATGGCGGCCAAGCTGCAACAGGATGCGGAGCGCAATCGGGTGCGTGGGCTGGTCTATCACTTGGCACTGCAATACGGGTTGGCACAGGCAGGTCAGAAGGCCGAGGAGCTACGTGGGGAAATCAAGACGCTGGAGTCCATCGCGGCTTCTGACCCGAACCATGCAGCACGGCTGGAGCGAATGCTTGCCGAGAAGCGCCAACGTCTTGCGGCGATGGAGCGCCCAGTGCCCATCCCGTATATCGATCTGGCCCAGCACCTCGCCAATCAGGGGCGTGACTTCGATCTGATGCTGAAGCACTATCGTCGCCAGGCGGGCAGGGTTTTCAACGCCGCTGAAGGGCCTATCGAACTCGCGCGCATGTTCCTGATTCGGGAATTCGGTCGTCGCCCTAAACGCCTCAACAACCTGGAAAGCATGGGTCTGGTGGCGGTCCGTTACCCGGCCTTAGAGCACATCACACAAGTCCCCGCCGCAGTAGTCCAGGCAGCCGATTTCGACCTCAACACCTGGCGGGACTTCCTGAAGATCTGCCTGGATTTCTTCGTCCGTGCCATTGGCTCTTTGGCTATTCCTGCCCACTGGCGCAACTGGCTGGGCATGCCCTTTCCGCAAAGGCGGTTGCTACCTCGCGACCAGCAAGAAAAGGGGCCGCACCAACGCTGCTGGCCACGTGCGCGGCAAAGCGGCCTGCGCGCCACCCTGGTACGCCTGCTGGCACATGTCCTACATGCCGACATTGATACGCCGCAAGGCGAGGATAGAGTCGATGCCGTGCTTGGGGCCGCTTGGGAAACACTTATCCATGTCGGTTTGTTGCAACAGACGGCTGATGGCTGGGTATTGCAACCCGATAGCCTGGCGTTTGCACCGATGGATCATGCCTGGATTTGTCCCGTAACCCGGCGTTTTCTCGATACCACCTTGTGCGGCTATACGCCTTATCTGCCACTGCGGGCCGAGGCAGGCAACAGCCGGTGCCGGCCTATAGAATTGCCGCTTTATTCACCGCCATTTGGTGGCTTAGTGGATGAGCTGGAGCGCATCCGCCGTGGAAGAGCCTGGCTGGCAAGTCGCTCAGACATCGCCGATTTGCGCGAACAGGGCATCTGGCCGGCACTCAACGACCGAGTGATCGAACTTGCCCCGTATTATACGGCCGCCGAACATTCCGCGCAGCAGGATTCGAAGACGCTCGCAGAATACGAAAAGGCGTTCAAGAGCGGCGACATCAATCTGTTGTCTTGCTCCACAACGCTAGAGATGGGCATCGACATCGGCGGCATTGCTGTTGTCGGCATGAACAATGTGCCGCCGCATCCGGCCAATTATCTGCAGCGGGCTGGTCGAGCCGGCCGGCGCTGGGAAACCCGTTCTGTGGTCATGACCCTGTGTAAGTCGAACCCTCTCGATCAGGCGGTCTTCACCAACACCCGCTGGCCCTTCGACACCCCACTCCCTGCGCCCAGCGTCAGCCTGAACAGCCCCGTTTTGGTGCAACGGCATGTGCATTCCCTGCTGCTGGCGCGTTTTCTGGCAAGCCGCCTCAATGGGCATGAGAAAAGCAAACTTACCTGTGGGCACTTTTTTCTCGGCGACCAACCCTTGGCGCAGCAATTTGCCGACTGGTGTCGCGCTTATACGGAAGGCCAGGATGCGGAGTTGGCACGAGGTCTTCGTCAGTTGCTGCGCCACAGCGTATATGAAGGTGTTGATCTGCACCGCCTGCTCGACGCAGCCGCTCAAAAGATGGATGAAATAGCGCGCGACTTTCAGAGGGAATGGGAGCAGCTCGAAAAAGAGGCCACTGAGCTGCGCCAAGCTGACGAAAAATCGCCAGCCTATAAGGCTGTCCAACTGCATCAGAAACGGCTAACCGATGAATACCTGCTACGGGAGCTTACAACGCGTGGTTACTTGCCCGCCTACGGTTTTCCTGCCCATATTGTCTCTTTTGACAACCTCACTATCGGCCGCTGGCAACAGAAAAAGCAGGAGCGGGAGGACAACCCCTATCGCCGCCGCGAATTGGCCAGCCGCGACCTGATGACGGCGCTGCGGGAGTACGCGCCAGGCTCGGAAGTGGTCATCGATGGCCTGGTCTATCGTTCGGCAGGTGTTACGCTCAACTGGCACATACCCGCCGACCAGCTGGAGGTGCGTGAAATCCAGGACATTCGTTATGCATGGCGTTGCCGACACTGTGGTGCCAGCGGTTCCAGCCACAGCCGACAGGCAGCATCCACCTGCGAGGCGTGTGGCAAAGAGATTTCTTCTTCGGACATACGCGAATTTCTGCAACCGGCCGGGTTTGCCGTGGATTTCTACTGGGAGCCAAGCAACGACATCACTACCCAACATTTCGTTCCAGTAGAAGCGCCCTGGATCGATGCACAAGAAGATTGGTTCGCACTGGCTGACCCTGAACTGGGCCGTTTCCACGCCACGACACGCGGCCATGTCTTCCATCAATCGCGTGGCATCTATGGAGAGGGCTATGCACTATGCCTGCATTGCGGTCGCACCGAACCCATGTTGCCCGATGGCCGCAAACCGGAGGCGTTCGAACGACCGCATTACAAATTGCGCCGCGCAAAAACGGACGGCGATGCGCCATGCGAAGGCAGCGCGAACGAATGGAAGATAAAATACGGTCTGACATTGGGGTATGAAACCTGGACGGATGTCTTCGAGCTACAGCTAAAGACGGAAAACGGCACCTGGCTTACCAACGAGCGCGCCGCCCTGACTCTGGCAGTTGCCTTGCGTGACGCCCTGGCTGAAGCCATTGGCGTTCAGGCCAGCGAGATGGGTTGCACGACCAAACCCATGCGACCCGAGGGCGAACCGAAACGCCAATCTATTCTGATCTACGACCGCAACGCTGCCGGCTACGCATCCAGCGCAGAGCGGTATCTGCCCACGCTGTTCCACCGCGCACGTGAGCGCCTCCTTTGCCCTGCAAACTGCGATAGCGCTTGCCCGCATTGCATCCTCGACTTCGATCAACGGTTCGCCGCAGACGACTTGGATCGCCGTGAAGCCTTGTCTGTTCTGACCGAGGGCTGGCTCGCCAGGCTGCAGCTGCCTTCCCATCTGGCCTATTTCGGTCCCGCTTCGCGCGTGGAATATCGGCGCCTGCCTGAAGCCATCTGGAACGCTGTCACCCGACATGGCGCCCGCGGCATTCGTCTGTACGCAGGGTCGGACGCAAGCCGATGGGATATCGGCCCCTCTCCCTTGCGCGAACTCGCTTATCGGCTGGCTGGCCAAGGGGTGGCAGTAGAGCTCGTAGTAGCAGGCGTGCCCCTCGACAGCTTGGACGATGCCGACCGGTATTTGCTCGCCAAGCTGGCCGACCACCCTAACATTCGAGTGCATACGTTACCGCAACCAGCGCGCTATGGCCAAGGCTGGTTGGTGGCGGAGACGCTCTCCACACCAACTCGGCGCTGGGCTTTGGGCAGTGCGGACGCCATCGCCTTTGGTCCCTCATGGGCGAACAGCGAAGGACCCCTGGTCGTATCCGAACAGGACACTTCTCCAACGCCCCTTGGCGAAACCCTCGCCGCGGAAGCCATTCGACCACAGGTGAGCGATCAGGGCGACCGAGAAATCGAAATCCACCATGAATTGGATGGACCGCTACAGGGTTTCGGCAGACGCCTCTGGGATCTCCTTGCCAAAAACCATGCTGCCACCCACAATTGCCTGACCAATCACGACGATGATGTCTGCGCGTTGACCTATCGCGATCGCTATCTATTCACACCCTTGTCCATTGCCCTGCTGCTCGAAGTGGTGCAGGGCTTACGTGACACTGTTGGCCAGGGGAGATGGGCACTCGACGAACTACTGGTGATAACCACCAACCGACGGGCCACCGCGGATAACTCAGCCAGAAATACGGTTTGGGCGGATTGGCCAGATATGGAGACCCGTAACCAGGTGTTAGTGGCAGCCTTTCGCCATGTTGGCATCTGCGCCTCTCTACAGCTAGCCGATGCAGCAACCACCGGCCATAGCCGGACTCTGGAAGTCACATGGACCTCGGGTAAAAAGTTAATCCTGAGGCTTGATCAAGGTGTTTCCTATTGGCGTGCTGCGCATGACTCCAGCCGCCATCTCTACTACTTCGATCTGCGACCAGACAATATCGAACAATGTGGAAGAGAACTATTGGAACTCGCCGTTCGCATCGAAGGTGCCCGACTGCCGACACAGCTATTCCTCAAAGTCCGGTAGATCACATAAGCCCCTCGAAAAACCTACCAGTTGACCTGCCCGCAGTTTTTGGGGACACGAAATTGGGATAAATTGACGTGTCCGAGAAAGGAGTTGTCGGCGCACCTCGCGCCACGATTTTGTCGCATAGTTCCCGAAGATCTTCGTGGCTGATCTCCGTCATCTTGAGTCGGCCAAATGGTCCCTTCAGGTCACGCTCATAGACCGACCGGCGCATGTCTCTCGTGGACTCAGCCATCGGGTAATGCTTGAGCCACAGCTCAGCCCACGTGCTGAACGTTGCGGCGTCTCTGATCTTTTGCCTCTCCCTGGACTTCTGGCGCGCCGGCGACTTGCCTTCGCTGACCAGCTTTTTTGCGGCCAGGAGTCTTTCCCGCGCTTCGGCCAACGTGATGCCATCGGGTTCCATAACAGCCGACACCAGCGTTTCCTGGCGACCACTGAGCCGGTAGTTGTAGCGGAAAGAGATCGTCCCCGTGGGTGTGACGACCACATACAGACCATCACGGTCGGCGACCTTGTATGGTTTCTCCCCGGGTTTGAGGTTACGAAGCTTGGTGCCGGACAGCATCCTGATACCATCACAGAAAAAACGCTGAATTCAAACCTTTTTCTTTGTTTATCAACAAGTTAATAGATTTCGATACCATCATGAGTCCTGCGCGCGGTTGATGGTATCTGATGAAAACTATGATATCAGATCGCGAGATGCCAGCAAATATACCAGCAAAAATTGACTGCTTGCCCCTGCTTGATGCTGCCAGACCTCTACTCACTCCCATTCAATGGTAGCCGGTGGCTTGGAGCTGATGTCATAACACACACGGTTTACGCCCCTCACCTCGTTTATAATGCGGTTTGAGATGGTGCCCAGCAGGTCATAAGGCAGTTT
>Ga0068707_1002822_pt1 | contig 12193 bp, 12 predicted proteins | sample YNPNPMetaG_FD_66600 | JGI IMG/M metagenome (GOLD analysis project Ga0068707, IMG submission 66600) | Anoxygenic and chlorotrophic microbial mat microbial communities from Yellowstone National Park, USA - YNP NP MetaG | ecosystem: Environmental > Aquatic > Thermal springs > Hot (42-90C) >... | reverse complement strand
TCTATCCGACGCTCTCCCTCAGCGTTCTCGTTCCAGCCAGGCGATGATCGCCGGCAAGTAGACCGGGAGATCGTCCGGCGTGCGCGAGGTGATCAAGTTGCCATCCACGACCACGGCCTGATCCAGATAGGTCGCGCCGGCGTTAATCAGGTCATCCTTGATGGCGCTCACACAGGTGGCGCGCTTGCCGCGCATAATGCCCGCCGAGATGGGCACCCAGGCTGCGTGGCAGATCGCGGCCACCAGGCCCCCCTTGTTAAAGACACCGCGCACCAGGTCGAGCACGGCCGGGTAGCGCCGCAAGCGATCAGGGGCGAAGCCGCCGGGGATGATCACCGCATGGAAATCGGCAGCGCTCGTTGCACTCGCGGCGAGGCCGGCCTTCACCGGATAGCCGTATTTGCTCTTGTAGACCTGCGCTTCCGGTCCCACGATGCGCACCTCGGCCCCCTCTTCCAGCAGGCGATAGTAGGGGTACCAGAGCTCCAAATCCTCATACATATCCTCGGCCAAGATGGCCACTCTTTTCCCGATAAGCCTCATGCCTCTCCTTTCTCATGTAGACTCCCCGAGCCAAGGAGCGCCCTGAGCGCCTCAGGGTCAGTAACCGGCGGACGACACACCGAGTTCTCGCAAACATAAGCTGTGGCCAGCCCCCCGATCTGCTGCCGCTCGCGCAGGAGGGGCACCACCGTCCCCCCGCCGGATGGGTCTCCACAGGCCACGATCTGACACGGGTGATAGCCCTGATCGCAGATGGCGAGCAACGCGCGCGTGGGCATCGCGCCGGGTGCGCCGACAATAGCCACCTCGCGACGGGTTAAGGCATAGTCCAGGGCGTTCAGCCATTGAGCGAAGGCCAGTGGGTATTGCGAGGCCAACGCCCCCACTTGGGCGATGGCGCGCCGAGCCAGCTCCTCATAACGCGATTCCAGAGAAAGCCCGGATAACTGCAACAGGACCAGGGCCGCCATCGCGCTCCCCGAGGGGACGGCGTTATCTTGCAACTCCCTGGGGCGCGTGATCAAACGCTCGTGATCGTCGGCGGTATCAAAGAAGCCACAGCCATCCGGTGCGCCATAATGGGCGATCATCGTCTCGGCCAAGTCCCGCGCGGCCAGATACCAGCGTTCCTCAAAGGTGGCCCGGTATAAGGACAGCAAGCCCCAGATAAGGAAACTGTAATCCTCCAGATAACCGGCCAGCTTGGCCTGACCTGCCTTCCAAACGTGTAACAGACGGCCGTCCCCGCTTCGCAATTCGCGCAAGAGGAACTCGGCATTGCGCTCGGCAATCCGGCGATAATCATCTCGCCCAAGGACCCGAGCCCCTTCGGCAAAGGCGGCAAGCATCAAACCATTCCAAGAGGTCAACACCTTCTCATCCCGCCCCGGGCGGATGCGCCGTTCGCGCGCCCGGAATAGCTCCTGTCGCGCGTTAGCCAGTGCCTCTCGCTCCTCCCAGGTGCCCACGAAAGAGAGGATGTTACGTCCCTCGTCATTGCCCCCTGCACTCAAGGGATAGGCGTCAGCGAAAGCTCGCATCTGAGAGCCCAACAGGGCGCGCACCTCGTCCAACGTCCAGAGGAAGAACTTGCCCTCCTGGCCCTCGCTATCGGCGTCCTGGGAGGAGAAGAAGCCCCCTCTGACATCGGTCATCTCACGGGCAACATAATCCAGCGTTTCCTGGGCGATAGCGCGGAAGAGAGGATCGCCCGTCACCTGCCAAGCATGCAGATACACCTGCGCCAACTGGGCATTATCGTAGAGCATCTTCTCAAAGTGCGGCACCAGCCAGCGGTCGTCCACCGCGTAACGGTGAAAGCCACCGCCAAGCTGATCATAGATGCCCCCACGAGCCATCGCCTCCAAGGTATGAGTGACCACAGCGAGGATTTGAGCATCTTGGGTGGCGTGATGCCGCCGTAGCAGGAACTCCAAGGCCATCGGCTGAGGGAACTTGGGGGCAGGGCCCCAGCCTCCGTAACGCGAATCATGGCTTTCAAGCAGAGACCAGGTGGCCGCATTCAACACCTCGGCGCCCAAAGCGCCCTCCTCTCCAGCTAACGGAGTGGCAGCTTGGTGACGCTGGAGGAACTCTAACACCTGTTGAGCGCTCAGCTCGACCTGGTCACGGCGCGCCCTCCAAGCTTCGCTGACAGCCAGAAGGACGTCTTTGAACGCCGGTAAGCCGTAGCGCGAGACGGGGGGAAAATAAGTGCCCCCATAGAAGGGCACGCCCTCCGGCGTGAGAAAGACCGACATGGGCCAGCCTCCGCTGCCCGTGAGGGCCTGGACAGCGGCCATATAGATGCGATCCAGATCGGGCCGCTCTTCGCGGTCTACCTTGATGCTTACAAAACGCTCGTTCAAGATGGCAGCTATTTGCTCGTCCTCAAACGACTCTTGGGCCATCACATGACACCAGTGGCAGGCGCTGTAGCCGATGGAAAGGAAAATCGGCTTATCCTCGGCTTTCGCCTTAGCCAGCGCCTCATGGCCCCAAGGGTACCAATCCACGGGGTTTTCAACATGCTGTAGAAGATAGGGGCTCGTTTCGCCCCGGAGATGATTCGTCATCTTTCCCCTTTATCAACGTGCCCACCAGAGCCACGTACCTGACGGTGCCGGAGCGGACGGCAACGCTAATACTCCGTCACTTCACCACCGGATATCTCCCGCCGGCCGCCCAAGTCCAAAGGGTGATCTATGCCGGCCTGAATCGTGCCCTCCGGTGAGTAAGGCCCCACGGTGGGCCAATAGCCCTGGCCCCCCTTATCCTGAAAGCGCAGCAGGGTGATCGTCTTGGGCCCCTTGTAGCCCCACTTGAAGGGCACGATCAGGCGCAGGGGGGCGCCGAACATGTCGTGTAAAAGCTCGCCGTCCATCTTGTAGGCGAAAAGCACCCTGGGGTGAGCCAGGTCGCTGATGGGCAGATATTCGTAATACCCGTCGGCGCAGTGGATATAGACCCAGGTCGCCTCGGGCCGGGGCTTGACGAGCTCCGCCAAGGCCTGATACCTGAACCCCTCCCACTTGGCTTTGGCGGACCAGCCCTCCACGCAGACCATACGTGACTCTTGCTCCACACTGGGCAGCTTTTGGATGTCGTCCAGGCTCAAATCCTTAGGCTCGTCGACCAGGCCCTCGATGTGCAGCCGCCAAGCCTTGTGATCCACCGCCTTGAAAGGGCGAAAGAAGCGCACGTTCCAGGTGGGCTTGATCGCCGGGCTATTCTCGTTCTGCAAGATGAGAGGCTCTTCCGCGTCCGACGCTGCCGGGGCCTCTTCTTGAGTCCTAAGGCCACAGGCCGCCGCAACGGCCCCAAAGAGCGCATATGCGCTTAGCCGAAGAAAACCGCGCCTGAACAGTTTCATGAGAGCCTCCAGAGAAAGACACCTACAAGTACCACCAAGACACCAGGACACTAAGGCACCAAGATACAGGGAATCGAAGATAAACCTTTGTCCTGGTGCCTTTGTGTCTCGGTGGTGAGCTCCTAAATGAATAGAGTAATCGCCGAATCGCGAGCATGTTGGATATAAGTGCCCACGGCACCGTACTCGTCTATCAAGTCCTGGCGCAAGTCCTCGCGTTTGATGCCCATGATCTCCATGGTCATCTCACAGGCGATGATCTTGCCTCCTAGCTCCTTGAAATCGGTCAGCAGTTTCTCCAGGTCAACGACCTTGGCCTGCTTCATGCGCTGCTTGACCATCCACTTGCCCAAGCCCAGCAGGTGCATCTTGGATAGAGGCCCCTTCTCCAAGCCACCCTTCTTCAGCCGCTCCAAACCCCAGAAGGTGAAGAACAAAGAGGCCTCCATACCCATGGCTAACGAGCCGTTGGCGATGATCAGCGCGCTATAGAGTTTGTCCATATCGCCGCTTTGCACGACGATGGTCGTTCGCTGGGCCATAATTCCTCCTAGCGGCGGATGCGGATCACCCAATCCGTATCCGACCCTTCAACGCTAAGCAACTCCAACTTCAGGGCCTCTACGGCCATGGGGATCTCTTTCTTTGAGGCCGGATGGGTCCCGATGACCTCAATGATATCCCCCGGCGCGGCCTTGCGTATCGCTTTACGCACTTCCACCAAGGGCACGGGACAGGTTTGCCCGCGCACATCCACTTTGATCTCGGCCATAGCGCACCTCATTCCGTGAACTCCACGATGACCTTCTCAATGTCCCACAAGGATTCCAGCTTATCCAGGATATCCTGACGGATGGTGGCCGCGAACTGATGGTCCGCCGGAAGATCGATCACCACGCGCACCGTCCCTTGGTTCAACTCGATGTCCTTGACCAGTTTGGTGCGCACCAAGTCCAGCCCGACCACCGGATTCATCACATGCTTAAGCCGCCGGCGTACCTCCTCCACCGTGGTGGGCACGCGCTCCTTGACCAGCCCGTGGCGCTCCTCATAGTTCTGGATCGCCGCCCGCAGGCCGTCCACGGCCAAGACCGAACAATGGGCCTTGATGGCCGGCAGCCCACCGAGGGCCTCGGCCGCCTGTTGCCAGGTGATCTTCTTGGCTTCCTCCAACGTCTTGCCCTTGGCCAGCTCGGTGATAATCGAGCCGGTGGCGATGTTGGAAGCGCAGCCGTAGGACTCAAACTTGATATCCGTGATCCGCTGCGTCTCCTTATCTACTTTGATGTAAACGGCCACCATATCCCCACAGGCCGGGCTACCTTCCACGGCCTTGGCGTCGGCGTCCTCAATGCGCCCAACGTTACGGGGATGCCGAAAATGCTCCATGACCAACTCGCTATAGGGTAATGGCATGATCGCTCACTCCTTTCCTAATGGACTGATGGCCCGCAGGCCGGTGATGACATCCGTCAGCGCCTCGGCCAGGGCGTCCACATCCTCCAACGTATTAAAGCGCCCGAAAGTGACCCGCACCGAGCCATGTGCCCGCTCGTGATCGCCGCCGATCCCCAGGATCACGTGGCTGGCCTCAAGCGAGCGGCTAAAGCAGGCCGAACCCGTGCTCACAGCAAAACCGCGCATATCCAGATGCAAGAGCACCGATTCCCCCTCCACAAAGCGGAAGGAGACGTTGGCGTCCTGCGGCAGGCGGCGGGTGGGATGGCCGTTGAGCCGCGAGTGGGGTATCTGCAACAAGCGCTCTATGGCCCGATCGCGCATCGCCTGGATCCGCGCCGTCTCCTCCGGGGTGACCAGCTCCACTGCCTTGGCAAAGCCCACCGCGCCGGGGATGTTCTCCACCCCCGCGCGCAAATTAAACTCCTGAAAGCCGCCGTCCATCCACTTGACCAACGGCGTCCCCTTACGCACGTAGAGTCCGCCGATCCCCTTAGGCCCGTGGATCAGGTGCGCCGTGACCGTAACCAAGTCCACGGGCGTCTCGCGCACGTTCAAGGGCACGCGTGGGAAGGTATGGGTGGCATCGGTATGCAAGAGCACACCGCGCTCGCGGCAAATAGCGGCGATGGTCGAGAGATCCTGCAACGTGCCGATCTCCTGATTGGCCGCTTGGATGGAGACGAGGATCGTCTCCGGGGTGATCGCCCGACGCAGCTCATCGGGATCAACCAGCCCGTACTCGTCCACTTTCAGGTAGGTGACCCGGAAGCCCTGTTTCTCCAAGGCCCGCGCGCTATAGAGCACGGGGAAATCCTCAATGGGCGTGGTGATGATGTGCTTGCCCTTCTTCTCCCCCAGGGCCATGGCCACCCCCTTGAGGGCCATGTTACTGGATTCGGTGCTATCCGAGGTGAAGATGAACTCCTCCGGCTCAGCGCCTAGCGCGCCGGCGATCGTGGCCCGTGCCGCGTCCATGGCGTCCTTGGCCTCAATGCCCATGGAGTAGCCGAATTGCGACGTGGCCACGGCGTAGATATCCAGAAAGTAGGGCTTCATCGCCTCTAACACGCGCTCGTCCAGACGCGTGGTTGCGCTGTTATCCAGGTAGATGAAACGCTCTGCCATGCTTGCCTCCGTAGCGATCGCCGGAGCCTAGTTCTCGCCCCAGACGATCTCAAAAGTGAATTGGATACCCCCCTGAGGACAGACGTCCTCGCATTCGCCGCAGCCGTCACAATCCTCAGGATGGGCCAAGAACGCGTGCTCTTCCCCCAAGACGATAGCTCCTTGCTCGCACGTCTCTACGCAGGAGCCGCAGCGAATGCAAAGCTCGTCCTTGAACTCAGGCAGGGTCCAAGAATCGTCCAACATGTCCACCTCAATCAGGGCTTAACAAAGCTCATTGCTTTTCTGGAAATATTATAGCAGAGGCTAAGGGCTGAAGATACGACCAAAGTCACTCCAGCAGAACATTCGCCTTGGCCAATTTGCCAGGCGCATGGTCTGTAGCGACGTCGCCGGACGCTCATGCCCTGACGGGCACCCTAAGAACGCTCCTTTTAGCTCGGCTTATCGCTGGATGTCGTACTTGTTCCAGCTCGCCCGCTGTTGGAAGGGCTTCTTGGGCCGGCGCGGGCCCTCCTCGCCCGGATAACCCACGGGGACAAAGAGCACCAGCAGGCGATCATCGGGGATGCCGAGCAGTTCGGCAACGGCCCGGTTGGTCTCCGCGGCAGTGAAGGGGCCGTCCACCCAGCCACAGCAATAGCCCAAGGCGGTGGCAGCGAGCAACATATATCCCGTGGCGACGGCCATATCGGCGATGAGACACTCGGCCTTGAGGTCGCAGACCTGGCGCATGTAGGGTTGGCTGAGCACGGCGATCATAGCGGGGGCCGTTTTCAGCGGCACGTTGCCCGAGAGTTCTCCGATGCGCCGGCAGAGCGCCGCGTCGTTGACGATGATGAACTCGGGCGATTGAGCATTCCCCGCCGAGGGCGCAGCCATCCCGGCCTCCACGATCTTCTTAAGATCCGCCTCCGGGACCGGGCGCGTGGGATCAAAAGCCGCTTTGTGGCTATACCGCTTGGCGAGCACTTCAAAGAACTCCATCTCCTTGCCTCCCGCGAACGATCTATTCAGCAGTGCAACATCCAAGTTGGTTTCAGGTATAGCAGATTGGGCTTGCAAAGGCAAGCGCCAGCGTTAATCGCATTGGCACAGGCATGTCCCTTGCCGCTGGAAGCATCTCCGAGTAGGATGGAAGTGTTGTCATGTTATAACAGTGTTATGAGGAGATCCTATTCAGAGGAGAGGCTCACGATGCCCATTTTGAATCTCTGGCGCGAGTTGCCGCCAGGCCCCGATGTGCCTCGGGTGATCTATGTGGTGGTCGAGATCCCCAAGCGCTGCCGCAACAAGTATGAATACGACGAACAGGGAGGATTCATCAAGCTGGATCGTGTGCTCTACTCCTCACTGCATTACCCCGGCGACTATGGCTTCATGCCCCGCACCTTGGATGAGGACGGCGACCCGCTGGATGTCCTGGTGATGACCAATGAACCCACCTTCTCCGGCTGCATCATCGAGGCGCGGCCCCTGGGGGTCTTTCATTTGCTGGATCGCGGTGTGCTGGACGACAAGATCCTGGCCGTGCCCCACACGGATCCCCTCTTCGCTAGTTATCGCTCGCTAGAGGACGTCCCGCCGCATTTTCTGGACGAAGTGAAGCATTTCTTTAGCGTCTACAAGAACCTGGAGCAGGCCGAAGTGAGGCCACAAGGGTGGGAGGGCCTGGAGCAGGCCCACGATGAAATCGAGCGCTGTCTGGCGGCCTACGCCAAGACGCTGCGCTCGTCATAGCTCACCCTCCAGGCGGGCCCCACCTCGGAAGGTGGGTTTTCTTACTGCAGGGCATATAGCCCGGCGCGCCGCCCGTCATCCTGCCCCCCAAGCCCGAAGGTGGGCAAAACGAACTCTCCCCAGTGCCGTAGCCGGTAGGCTACAGATAGGCGAGAGAGGAACATCTCCATCTCCTCGCCATCGTCCAGGAGATAGAGTGCGCGCCCCTCGGCCTCAAGTGCGCGCAAAAAGCGGGCGAACTCCTCATCTGACCAAGTGGCCGGACGTACGGCCTGGTGGCCCGTATAGCGTTCCACTGCCCCGCTATTCAGCCCCGTGCCGACCACAGCCCCGGGTGGAAGCGCCTCGCGCAATCGCTCATAGCCGGCGCGCTCGGCGGCCGAGACGTAGCCAAAGGTCCACAGGCGCGGAGACCACGGCGCCTTCAATGCCTCGGTCGTGCGCGCGGCGAGGGCCATGAGCACCAGAATAAGCAGCAGCGCCCGACACAGGGTCGGCCTGGAGGGGCCTTTGGCGGCGCGCCCCCACAGCTCCTCTACGCCTCGCCCGGCCCACAGGGCCAAGATCGGAAAGAGGGAGATGAGGTCGCGCAAGCGCAGGGCACCGTAGGAGAGATTGAAGAGCAGGACGCCGCAGAAGCCCAGCCCCATCATCGCCGCCCAGGGGCGTTCAGGGGCCTCGCGCCCCTGCCGCCAGGCGCCGTAGAGGATGAAGGGCAGCAGGTAACCGAACTCCCCCCGGCGTAGCAGGCCATCCTTGAGCAGGCCCAGGAAAGTTGGCCCTATGTTGCGCCAGGAGATCAGGAACCACTCCGGCGATTCGCTGGCCCAAAAGGAGCCGAAAACGCGCCGATGGTACAGGAGATCGGGCAGGGCGCAGGCCAGCGCCCCCAGGGCAAAGGCCCCCAGGTGGCCCAGCCGTCGCCTCCGGGGCCAGGGCGTGCCCAGCAAGGCCGGCAGCGCTGCCAAGCCGAGCGGAAGTTGAGCATGGCGCACAAAGTAGGTCAACCCCAAGGAGGCCCCGGCTAAGGCGCTCCAGAGGAACGCATCCCGGCGGCGGGCGCACACCAAAAAGAGGAGCGTGAGCACGGTCAGCATCTGCGCCGCCGCGTCGGCCATGGGCACTAGCGAACGCAAGAGGCCCTCTTGAGAGGTGAGGGTGATCAGCGCCGCCAGGCCGGCCGCAAGCCAAGTTCTCCCCCTATCCTCGCCGGCTCCAAGGACGCGTGCCAACTCCCAGGTCAAGAGGGCCGCGCCGAGCGCGCAAAGCGGCGCAGCCCATAGGGCAGCTGCCTCGCCTCCCAGCCGATAAAAGGGCACCAAGATGAGCGGCCAGCCGATGGGCCAGACCGTGGGCGCAAGCGTCCCGATCGTAGGGGGATGGTAACCCACGTGTACCATCGGCCAAAGCGGGATATGGGCCTCGCGCGCAAGGGCCACCAGAGGGAACTCGTGGAGCGCCGTGCCCCGTTGGGTTAAATCCGTGGCCATCTGCAAGTAGCAATAAGGGTCGCTGCCGCTTGCGCCATGGCTGAGGTGGATGGTGGCCGTGATCACGTACCATCCCAGGCCGAGGGCCAACATCCCCAAACCCAACCGGGCTTCGGCGGCGAGGCCTGGCCGTATAGCTCGCCCGATGAACGCGCCCGTGCAGACGAGTACCCAGGCGATACCGGCCACGCTGACCACCTCCGGATCGAACCAAGGCGACCAGGGGTCGGGGTAGGGGAAGGCCTGATAGATATCAACCCGAATGCCCAGCCCTTCGGCCAGGAAGAAGCGCAGGAGTCCAGCCGCGTAAAGGAGCGCGAGCGGGGTCAATAGCTCCACCCGCAGGCCACGCCAGGCCCTCTGTTGGCCCCCTCGGCGCACCTGGGCCAAGCCGGCCAAGAACAGCGCGGCCAGAGCACACCCTGCCGGCCCATAGCCAGCCCCCTGGCGGATAAGCAGATAAAGGCCAAGCAGGTGGACCAGCCCCAGCGCTATCTGCCAGGCTCGGGGGAGCGGAGGATCGTCCGGCGTGAGCCTGGCGGCCAGGGCTTTGCCCAACAGCCGGATAGGCAGCGGCCAGCGGCGCGCAAGCAGCCAATGGGCAGGCGGAGCCATGATAGCCAGCGCCGAGGCCGAGAGGTACCAGACCCGCGCCGAAAGCGCCCCGGACGTATAGATGTGAAGGATGAGCAGGATCAAGCCTGCCAGGCAGCTCCAAAACGTGACCCGCGCGGCCCCCCTTGTCCGATGCATCCAACACCGGGCAAGGGATAGGCCCACGAGGAGCACCAAGGCCCAGAGGAGCTGTGGCATAGACCAACGTCCCAGAGGGGTCGGATTCTGGGCGTAAAGGTAGCTGGGATCCAACACGTGCCGCAGCAGGGAAATCATAGCAACTTCGCCCTCTTAAAACAGCTTGTCGCGGCGCCGTCAGGCGCTCATGCCCTGACGGGCACACTACGAACGCCCTGCGGCTCTGCGCGGATGAGCCGGACGATATAGCCCCAGAGCGCCAGCGCCGGCAAGGCCTTGGAGGCGTGATAGAGCACATCCAAAACCCGAGGTTCAAGGGGCATCCAGCGCATCGGCGCATGGTAGGCGGCCAGGCCCCGGGGATCTAGGAGTATATAGGGCGTCCAGACGGCGATCAGGGTGTATAACACCAACAGCACCCGTGCACCGGTCCGCCGATAGAGCATCACCAGCACGGGCAGGAGGAGCACGTAATGGTGTTCCCACACGTGGTGATAGATGAGGAAGTAGCTCGTCGTCCAGAAACAAAGGTGCAGGAGGATGTCGGGCTGGGCATCGCGCAGCGTCAGGTACAGGCCGAGGCCCAGCACGGCCAACACCCAGGCCCCTTGCAGCGCTTGATGGGTGGCCGGAGAAAGCTGGGGGCTCAGCGCCGAGGCCAGGCTATAGAGGAACTGTCGCACGCCGAGGTTGCCCAATTGCGCCGTCGGCGGGCCGCCCTGAAAGTTAGCCAGGAAGGCCGGCAAGGCCGAGGGGTAGATGGCGAAATAGGGCGCGGAGCTGACCAAAACGGCCAGTGCCCCCATCCCCAGGCCACGCCAGCGCCTGAGACGCACAAAGAGGGGGAGGAAAAGCCCCGTGTTCTGCTTCCAGAGGAGGCTCGCCACCCAGGCCAGGTCATAGCCCCACCCCAAGGGCGGCCGCGTCGCAAAGAGCATCATCAGCAGGATGAACGCCCCCTGCACCACCGAGAATTGCCCCAGGTAAATCTCCAGGTAGTAAGGGGTGAAGCACAACCACATGGCAGCGAGGAGGGCGCCCTCGTTCGCGTTCCTGGCCGCGCGCCAGGATAAAAAGGCGCAGCCAAGCCACACCAGCTCCGTCGTCGCCACCCACAAGCGAAAGGCCCACAGGGGCGAGAGTAGGTTGAGCAGCGCCCCCAGCGTGTAGGCCGAGATGGGCAGGTAGCGAAAGGGGGTATAGTAGGGCACGACGACTTGGATCTTGTCGTTGTCGCTCTCATAAGCGCTGATGCCCGTGAGCACGTTGTGCCCGGCTTGGTAAAGGGCGTAAAAATCCCAGCCGCGGGTCCCTCGGGTGGCGGTGGAGTCAAAAGTGAAGCGGTTCCAGAACCCCACCCGCCAGGAGACGAGCAGCGAGAGGTGAAAGAGCAGGGCCAAGCCCAGCAGGATCCTCCTACCCGGCGAGAGGGCGGGCCGGGCTGGCGATGGTACGGGCGGTGGCTCGTTCATGGGGCTAGAGTAGCGCGTCCGTGGGGAACTGACAAATCGCCGTTCGGCGAAAGTCCTCAGGCACGACCTTGGCCGCCGGGTCCGAGGCTAGGACGAACGCGATGTTCCGAACAAATCGCTTGGCGCAGGGCCCAAGGCGGGCTAATATAGCGGGGAATCGCGCCTAAAGGGAGGGCTATGATGAAGATCACCGCGATCAAAACTTACCTGGTCAACGCCAACAGCGGTGGGGGATGGGGCGACCGCCCCCGTGGGCGGAACTGGCTCTTTTGCAAGATCGTCACCGATGCCGGGATCCACGGCGTCGGCGAGGGCGGCGGGTGGCCCGAGGTGGCCCAGCGGGGCATTGAAGAGGTCGCGCCGCTCTTGATCGGCGAGGACCCTATGGCCACCGAGCGCCTGTGGCTCAAAGTTTACGACCTCTTGCATGGCCATGGGCTGACCGGCGCGGTGCGCGGCGGGATGATCAGCGCCCTGGATATGGCCCTGTGGGATATCAAGGGCAAAGCGCTGGGCGCGCCGGTTTACGAGCTTCTGGGCGGCAAGGTGCGCGAGGCGATCCGCATCTACGCCCACGCCAACTCGGTTGCCCAGGCGCGCAAGCTGGTAGAACGAGGCTACACCGCCTTCAAGTGTGGCCCCTCGCCCAAGACCCTGGCCGCGCTGCGCGAGGCGCTGGGCGAGGAGATAGAGATCGGCGTGCACTGTCATGGAGAGTTCTCGCCCGCGGGGGCGCTACAACTGGCCGAAGCCATCGCCCCCTATCGGCCCGCCTT
>Ga0068707_1002819_pt1 | contig 12200 bp, 10 predicted proteins | sample YNPNPMetaG_FD_66600 | JGI IMG/M metagenome (GOLD analysis project Ga0068707, IMG submission 66600) | Anoxygenic and chlorotrophic microbial mat microbial communities from Yellowstone National Park, USA - YNP NP MetaG | ecosystem: Environmental > Aquatic > Thermal springs > Hot (42-90C) >... | reverse complement strand
GTGGGTCCAGGGACCCACGAGCAGCCACTGGCGGCCGCGGGCCCCCTCGCCGCCGCGCTCGCGAATCGCTGCTGCCACGCCCATGCTCGTGGCGGTCTCGTGGTCGTACCAGCCGGAAATGTGCAGCATTGGCACGTGCATGGCCTCCGGCTGCGGGCCGGAACGCTCTGCCGCGTCCCAGGCGGCGTCTTTGAGCGGGTGCTGGCGCACGAAGCTGGACGAGCCGAAGTGCGAGGCCACGAACTCGTTGCGGTTGCGGAAGTAGACCCCACCGGGGAAGTACAGCTCGTAGAGTTCGGCAGCGTGGGCGACGATGGGCACGCAAGCCACGAGGTGAGGGGGGCCGGCGGCTGCAGTGTCGAACTGCACCTTGCCCAGGGCGGAGGCGCCCCAACTGCCCACGGCCCCGGTGCACCAGCTCTGGGCGGCAATCCACTCCACCGCGTCGTAGCCGTCGTGCCCCCGATCGGCGCCTGCGACCGCTGCCCCGGCGGAGGCGAAGAACCCGCGCCAGTCCAGGACCACGAAGGCGTACTCGGGGCTCTTGAGCAGCGGATCTTCCCCAACGTCGGTGGAGAAGACCGCCCAGAACTGCCGCTTGTCGTAGGGTGTCTGGATCAAGATGGCGGGCCAGCGGCCACCCACCGCAGGGAGGTAGATGTCCGCTGTCAGGCTCTTGCCGTCGCGCATCGGGATCTGGGCTGGGAAACGCAGGTGCGAGAAGCCCGGGGCACGGGTCGCCAGCAACAGCACCCCCACGGCCAGGAGCGGAGCGAGTGGTCGTCTTCTCACGCTCCCATTGTGACGGATACTGCCGCCGCAGGTTGACGAGCGACCGCCACCCGCACGCTCCCGCCGGGTTTTCCCCTGCCGTCGTTTTCGTCGCTGCCGAGCTTTCCGGCCTGCCCGAGGCGCTCGTGCTCGTAAAGCGGCGGTGGTCCCGCCGGGGCCGGCGGGTGCCGATCTGCAATGGGCCCGAGCTGGGCCAAACCTGGCGTCCGCGTGGGCGGCTGGGGCCGAACCGGGAAGGCCTGGCGCTGGCCGGACGGCGTGAACGTACGGCCGCTGCGTACCCACAACTGGTCGGGGCTGGGGACACTCATCAAGAACTCCATCATGTTCGTGCCCGACCCCTCCTCCTACCACGCCAACGCCTGCGAGAAGCTGGGGGCCATCTGGCACCTGCCCCACGTCAAGGGCAAGACGCGCCTCAACGTCCCGGTGATGCTCACCCCCCAGTTTCACTCCACCGGGCCACACCACTTCTCCAAGGGGTACCCGTTGACAGACTCTGCGAGCTGGAGGGTAGTGCCCGCCGCTGTTGTCTTGCCGGTGAGGGGGATCGGTGGCAGCTCGGAAGGCTAGCTGTCGGTCAGATCGAGGACGGGTCTCGCCAAGGAATCGTCGACCAGCGAGCGGTTACGTCCCTCCTCCTTGGCGCGGTAGAGCGCCCGGTCGGCCCGGGCAATGGTTTCCTCGATGTCGGTCCCCGGTCGGTACTGTGCCACTCCGAGGGAGAGGGTCAAGCTTCCGGCGCCTGCCGGCATACCAAGGTTCGCCACGGTTTGGCGAAGTTTCTCTGCCACCTGAAAGGCACCGGCCAGGTCGGTGTCGGGCAGGAGAACGACGAACTCTTCCCCGCCCCAGCGCCCCACCGTGTCCTGCTCGCGAAGGGAGCCCACCAGCTGTTTGGCAATCTGCTTGAGCACGCCGTCCCCCGCTGCATGGCCCAGGGCGTCGTTGACGCGTTTGAAGCAGTCCAGATCCGCGAGGATGATCGAGACGGGCTGTCCGGAGCGGCGGTGACGGCGCAGGGCCTCGTCGCAAGCCTCCAAGAACCCCCGGCGGTTCTTGATCCCCGTCAGGGGATCGGTGCGCGAGGCTCTCTCCTCACTATCAAAACGGTCGTTGAGGGAACGGGCCGAGGCGAGAAAGAGGACAGTGAAGCCCAGGATAGGCAAGCCCGCTGGGACGGGGAGGAGCTTGAGTTCCTTCAGAACGTCTGCCCCAAGGCAAGCCGTGAGAATCACGAAAGCGCGGGCCACCGTTCCCGACTCGCGATCTCCCCGAGCGGCTGCCTGGAAGCCACGGACGTTACAGGCAACCAGCATGCCAAAGACGAGGAGGAAAAAGGGAATCAGAGCAGAGGGGAGGAAGGGCAACACCACCGGCACCAGGAAGAGCAAGAGCTCTAGTGTCCGGCCCACCTTTCCGGGTACACGATGGCCCAGAGCTGCCACCAGCTCGAAGAGAGCCACCGTGGCCACGGAGACTCCCAGGAAATTGAGGAAAGTAACCCACGGCGGGCTCTGCGCCCCGACTCTCCGCAGAGCCATTCCCGTCACGTCCACGAGCAGCGCCCCGGCACTGGCAAGGGCCAGGAAGAGGTGCGCTATGCGCTCGCGGCGACGCAGGTAGAGGTCGAGGTGGACAACGCAGAAGAGCAGGTAGATCCCCGCCCCGAAGGCGTCCCAAAGTTCGACCCACGAGGCTTGCTGCTCGACAGGCTCCTCCTTCCCGACCCCACGAGCTCCCTCGGGGGGTCGAATGATGGTATCCCAGAGGATACCCGATCGTTGCGCGGCGCCGGACCCATTGAGCGCGCGATGTGGCGGGGTAAGGTCTGTCCGATCTTCGTTGGAAGACAGAGTTGGGGCGTTGGCACGACAGGGCGCCGTCGCGCGCGAGGCCTCTTGGGCGCCGCCGGGACTCGACCATCTCGAGGTACTCGCAGGTGTAACCGTCTCCGACGCGACGTTTCACGCGCAAGGCTTCGCCCACGTCCGGAACGCATGGGAGCTCCCTGCTCCCATGTCCGCAACACCCTTCGAACGATCGAAGATCACTGTCGCTTGGGCAACTGCGGCGCTGCAGCGTGCTGGCGAGCAAGGCAGAGGCTCGTCAACGGCGTGGCGCGGTCAGGGCGAGGGGATCGCTGTCAGCACGCCCTCGCGCCAGGGTTGGGAGGCGCTGGCGCAGCTCCCAGGCGCCGGGAGGCTTGGGTGGCGCGGGCGGCGGGGGAGTCGCGCAGCGGCAAGCTCGTGCGGCGGATCCCGTCGAAGCGGGCGAGGGCCGAAGCCACGGCAGCGGCGGTGGGCACCAGGCCGATCTCGCCCACGCCCTTGCTGCCGTAGCCGCCCACGGGATCGGGGACCTCCACGAGGATCACCTCCACCTCGGGCATGTCAGCAGCGGTAAGGATGCCCAGATCCTTCAGGGAGAGGGAGCGCGGCCGGCCGCCGTCGCAGGGGAGTTCCTCGGTGAGGGCGTACCCCAGCCCCATGTGGATGGCGCCCTCGATTTGACCCACGCAGGCGAGGGGGTTGACGGCCCGGCCCACGTCGTGGGCGGCTACCACCTTGGCCACCCTCCCCCCCTCGTCCAGGATCACCACCTGGGTGGCGTAGGAGAAGGCCATGTGGGTTACGGGATCCTCGGTTTCCGTGTCCGGAGCGGTGGTAAAGTCGCACACGAACTCGCCGCAAAACTCCTGGCCAACCAGCTCGGCGAGCGACGCGGTGCCCAGGGCCTCCGCCAGCTGGCGGGCAGCCCGCTGGCCGGCGCGGGTGAGGAGCGCCGTGGCCCGGGAGGCGGTGGTCATGCCGCAGCGTGCCCGCTCGTCGCTGCTCGTGCGCACGTCGATGGCGTCCTCGGCGAGGCCGGTTTCCTCCACGATGACCTGCCGCACCACCGTGAGCAACCCCTGGCCCATCTCGGAAAAGCCCACCACCACGTCCAGGCGCCCTTCCGGCAGGACGCGGATGACCACCCGGCCAGTGTCCTCCAGGCCGTTGCCGATGCCGGTGTTCTTGATGCCGCAGGCAATCCCGGCCCGTGGCGAGGACTTGTAAACGTGCCGCACCGCCTCCAGGGTCTGCCGGATGGCGCACCCCTCGTTCATGATCTGGCCGGTGGCAAACCGGTCCCCGGGTCGCAGCACGTTGCGCTCGCGGATGTCGTAGCCATCGAGGCCCACCCGCTGGGCGAGGAGGTCGAGGATGCCTTCGATGGCAAAGGCGGCCTGGTTGACGCCAAAGCCGCGCATGGCACCGCAGGGGGGGTTGTTGGTGTACACGGCCCGCGCCTCCACGTCCACGGCGCCTACGCGGTACGGCCCGCAGGCATGGCCTGCGGCCCGCTCCAGCACCTTGCCCCCCACGGAAGCGTAGGCGCCGGTATCGCCCACGATGCGGGCACGCACGAACGTGAGGTGCCCCTCGCGATCGCAGCCGGCCTCGTAGTCCAGGGTCATGGGGTGGCGCTTGGGGTGGAGGAGGATGGACTGCTCCCGCGTCAGCACGCAACGCACCGGCCGGCCCGTGAGGTGGGCTGCCAGGGCAGTGTGCGCCTGGATGGAAAGGTCCTCCTTGCCGCCAAAAGCACCGCCGCAGGCGACGCCCTCCACCGTGATGGCGGCGGTGGGGAGGCCCAGCACCGCGGCAATCTGTTCCTGGTCGGCGTGGACCCCCTGCCCCTGGGAGTAGACCGTGAGCCGATCCCCCGCCGGTACCGCCAGGCAGGCTTCCGGTTCCAGGAAGGCGTGCTCGATACGCTGGGTGGTGAAGCGTTGCCGGACCACGTGCGCCGAGGTGGCGAGTGCAGCATCCACGTCGCCGCGCCGGTACGCGCACACCTCCAGGAGGTTGCCGCCCGGATGCAGGGCCGGGGCGCCCTCCGCCAGCGCTTCCTCGGGCGAGGTGATGGGCGGCAACACCTGGTACGCCACGTGCACGAGCTCGGCCGCTCGCCGCGCCCGCAGCTGGCTCTCGGCCACCACCAGCGCCACCACGTCCCCCACGCACCGCGTTTCCTCACCCACCGCCACGAACACCGGCCAGTCCTTCACCACGATGCCCACGTACCGGTCGCCGGGCACGTCCGCGGCCGTGAGCACCCGCACCACGCCGGGGCGGGCCAGAGCCTCGCTGGCATCGATGGCCAGCACACGGGCGCGCGGGTGCTGGGCCAGGACCACGGCGGCGTGCAGCATGCCGGGCACCTTCAGGTCGGCCACGTAGGGGTGGCGGCCGCAGGCGTGTTCGACCCCCCGGTAGCGCGCGGCATTGGCGCCCACGCCAACCTCCACAGGAGGCGTGGTGCGGTGCAAGCCGTACCGTTCGCCGAAGAAGTCACCCCGCCGCGGGCCCCCGGGGGGAAGCGGCCCGCCGCTCTCCCACACCTCGGCGGCGGTGGCAATGGCGTCGAAGATGCGCAGGTAGCCGGTGCAGCGGCACAGGTGCGCGGCGAGCGCCCGCGCCACCGCCGTGCGGTCCTTCCCCTTGCCGCGATCGAGCAGGCAGGCGGCGCGGAGCATGATGCCCGGGGTGCAGAAGCCGCACTGCACGGCGCCCTCCCGCACGAACGCCGCCGCCAGCAGCTCCCGCTTGGCGGCGGGCAGCCCTTCCAGGGTGGTAACGGTGCGCCCCGCCACCTCGGCGGGTTGCTTCTGGCACGCCAGCACCGGCCGGCCGTCGAGCAGCACGGTGCAGCTGCCGCACACCCCCTGACTGCAGCCGTTCTTGGGCGAGGTGATGCCGCACGAGAGGCGCAGCACTTCTAACAAGTGCATCCCCTCTTCGTAGGTGGCAGTGACCGCCTGGCCGTTCAGGGTGAACGAAACCTGGGCCACGCAACCCTCCCGCGGCGCTCACCCGCTCGCTCGGGGCGCCCAACGCTCATGGTACGCCGCCCGTCACGCCTCGGGGGTGACGACCCCGATGTACGGCAGGGTGCGGAACCGCTCGGCCCAGTCGAGGCCGTACCCCACCACCCAGACGTTGGGGATGTCAAACCCCAGGTAGCGCAGCGGCACCTCCACCTCGGTCCGTTCCGCCTTGCGCACCAGGGCGCAACAGGCCAGAGAGGCGGGCTGGCGGGTGGCCAGGTTCTTCATGAGGTAGGCGAGGGTGTGGCCGGTATCCACGATGTCCTCCACCACCAGCACGTGCTTCCCCTCAATGTTGCGCCGTAGGTCCATGATCATGCGCACGGCGCCGGTGGTGGTGGAGTTGGCGTAGGTGGACAGGGCAATGAAGTCCACGGCGCGGGGGATGGTGAGCTTGCGGGAGAGGTCCGCGAGGAAGATGAAGGCCCCTTTGAGGACGCCTACGAGGATGAGCTCGTCCACGCCAGCGTAGTCGCGGTCGATCTGGGCCGCGAGCTCGGCCACCTTGGCGGCAATCGTCGCCTCGTCGATGAGAACCGTGGGTCGTACCTCGGACATCTCCCCTCCCAGACCTTCCCCGTTACACTCAGCGGGGGGCGTTGGCCGCCAGCCACACAAGCCCGGCCACCGCCGCGGTGCCCTCGGCCAGGGCTGCCGGGTCGATCTTGTCCAGGGTGTCGGCGTGGGTGTGGTGCACGGCAAAGTACTGCTCGTCCTCCGGGCGCAGGCCGACGCCAAGCACCCCCGCCGCTGCCAGGGGCGAAGTGTCGGCACCGCTCCCCCCCTCCTGGACGGGCAGCCCCACCGGCGCGGCAATTCGCCGCAACCACGCCAGCGCCTCGGGCTGGCCTTCGGCGGCCCAGGCAAGAGGCCTGCCGGCCCCCAGATCCGTCTCGATGGCAGCCACGTGCAGCTCGCTCCCGTGCCGGGCCGCATAGTCCTTGCCGCCCCGCAGGCCGTTCTCCTCGTTGGTGAACAGCACGGCGCGGATCGTGCGCCGCGGTGGGCGGGGGAGGGCGCGGAAGAGCTTCATCGCCGCCATGACCTGGACCACGCCGGCGCCGTTGTCCTGGGCGCCGCGGCCCACGTCCCAGGAATCCAGGTGGCCGCCCACCAGGACGATCTCCTCCGGCCACTCGCAGCCGCGGATCTCGGCCAGCACGTTGTGCGAGGTGACCTCCGGCAGCGTGCGCGCCCCCATTTCCAGGCGGAGGCGGACAGTGACGCCCCGCGCCACCAGCCGCGCGATCCACTCGGCATCTTCCACCGTGATGGCTGCCGCAGGGATGGGGGGGACGCCCTCCGCGTAGCGGGTCCCGCCCGTGTGCGGCGTGGCGAGGGAAGTGGTGGCGAGGGAGCGCACCAGCGCTGCCACGGCACCGCAGGCTGCCGCCCGCGACGGGCCTTCGCTGCGGTAGCGGGCCGCTTCGCCGTAGCCCCGCAGCGCCGGTCGGGTGCGTTCCATGGGCACGTTGAAGAGCACGATCTTCCCTTGCACTGCAGGCCCCAGCTCGGCGAAGGATCGGACCACCACCACGGGGGCTTCCACACCGGCCGTTCCTACCGAGCCGCCCAGCCCCAGCAGGGGGAGTTGCCGGTGCTCCGGGGCGAGCATCTCGAGCCGCTCCACGCCGCGCTGCCAGTGCGGCACCAGCACCTCCTCCCGCCACACCCGCTCCAGGCCCAGGCCCTTGAAAGTCTCCTCGGCCCAGCCCACCGCCCGCTCCAGCTCGGGAGAGCCGGCCAGGCGTGGGCCAATCTCGTCCACCAGGTGGGCGAGGAGCTGGAAGGCAAAGGGGTCGGAACGGGCGGCTGCCTGGAGGGTGGGGAGGAGATCGGCGCCCGGCACTTCCTCGGGCGGGGCTGCGGGCGCGAGTCCTGCCACGGCCACGAGGGCGAGGAGGGCGACGCAGGCACGGAGGTGGGAGCTGGGCATGGGAATCACCCTCGGGCAATCTGCTCGAGCTGCTGGATGTGGTTCCCGTCGTGGCCGGCCAGGAGCTTGACCATCAGCTCGAGGCTCTCGGCACCGCGTTCCGGGTGCACGGCAGTGCGGGCCCAGTGCTCGGCTTCCAGGGAGCCCAAGAGGCGCAGGTTCCACAGACGCAGGGCCCGGAACAGTTCGAGGGCCAGGGGAGCGTCGAACCCCCGGTGGAGCTCCATCCACCGCCTCTCGTCGAAGGTCTGCACGCGGTGGTCCTCCTGGCTCAGCACTTGGCGCAGGCGAAAGGCGTAGGCAATCTCCGCATCGGCCAGGTGGACGAAGATCTGCCGGGCCGTCCACTTCCCCTCCCCGTAGCTGCGGTCGAGCCCCTTCTCCCCCAGCTGCCAGAACAGGTCTTCGAGACGGGACGGCGTGGCCTCGAGAACCGCGAGCGGATCGCGGTCCCCCACCAGGGCCAGGAGGCGCGTCACGTAGTCGTTCATGGTGGTCCCTCCAAGCAAGCCCTAGCTTAGCAGCACTTCCCGGTCTGCCTGGGAGGCGGGCGCACCAACACCGAGGCGTTTCCCTCCCGTAGAATCAACGCATGGTGGCGCTGGCGCTCTGCCTGATGCTGGCTGGGGAGCTCCGGGAGGGGCCCGGGGCGGCCCCGACCATCGTAGCCATTCGTGTGATTCGCCACGATATCTTCGTGCTGGAAGACCCCTCCACCTCCTCCTGGCCGTACCGCCTGGCCGACGCGCTGCACGTCCTCTCCACCGAAGGCTTCATCCGTTCCATGCTGCTCTTCCGCGAGGGGGAGCCGCTTGACCCAGCCAAGTTGGTTGAGAGCGAGCGGCTCTTGCGGCAGAACGGACTGCTCAACCCGGTCACCATCACCGCTCACCCCGTCGAGGGCGGCGTGGAGGTGGTGGTGGAGACCCAGGACCAGTGGACCACGCGACCCGGCCTGCGGTACGGCAAGACCGGCAACCGCACCAGCTACGGCCTGGCCCTCTCGGAGAGCAACTTTCTCGGTTGGGGCAAACACCTAGAGCTGGACATCCGCCACGACCCGGAGCGCCGCTCCTGGACCGCCATCTACCGAGACCCGCTCTTCCTCTCGACGCGCTGGCAGGTGAGCCTCGCCCATCAGGACGCCTCCGACGGCAAGACCGAGGCCGTTTCCGTGGCCTACCCGTTCTTTTCCCTCGCCACCACCCTGGCGGGCGGCGTCGATTGGCGGCACGCCAAGCTCGTGGAGCACCTCTACGCGGGGGGCAAGCGGGTCGCCTCCGGGGGTGTGGAACGGCGCACCTATGGGATTTGGGGTGGCCTGCGCGTGCCGCTGGTGGAGGAAGCCGTGGATCGGCTCACGGTGGGGGTGTTCGGGGAGGAGGCGCGCTACGGCGAGTGGGCGTGGGAGGCGGGGGGGGTGTTCGAACCACCCGCCAACCGCAAGCTCGTGGGGGTGGAGGTGGGGTGGCAGCGGGAGACGGATCGGTGGGTGGTAGTGCGGGGGCTGCGGGGCTGGCAGCGACAGGAGGATGTGCCCCTCGGCCCCAACTGGAGCGCTTCGGTGGGTGTGTCGCTCCCCGCCCTGGGGGGGGACGCCGGCACGGCCCGATTTGCCGGGCACCTCGCGGTGGGGGCGTTTGCGGAGAGTACCTTCAGCTGGGTGGATCTGGGCCTCTCCGGCCGCCTGGAGGAGCGAAGGCCCTCTAACCTTGTACTCCACGCCGAGGCAGGCCTCAAGACCACCGGCAGGCGGGGCCTGCTGGCGCGCATCGCCGCCGATGCTGGCCACCGCCTGGACGCCGACCGGCAGCTCACCCTGGGAGCGGACACGGGGTTGCGCGGGTGGGATCCCGACACCTTCGATGGCACCTCCCGGGCTGTCGTCAATGTGGAGTGGCGCCAGCAGCTAGGCGGGGAGATCCTGCACGTGGGCGTGCTCGGCCTCACCCTGTTTGGCGATGCCGGCCGCACATGGGGGGCACGGGTGGGAGCCGGCACCGGCGGCTGGCGCGCCGACGTGGGGGTGGGGGTGATGTTCGAGAGCACGCGGGCCTCGATCCTCCGGCTCACCCGTTTGGAAGTGGGGTTTCCGGACGACGGCTCGGGACCGGTCTACCTGTTGCTGTCGGGTTCGATTTTCTAGCGGCGGTCCCAAGCGAGCTACGCGCGCGAGACGTACTCGCCGGTGCGGGTGTCGACGATAATCTTCGTGCCCGACTCCACGAACATGGGCACCTGCACGGTGATGCCGGTCTCGAGCTTTGCCGGTTTGGAGCCGCCGGCCGCGGTGGCGCCCCGCAGTGCCGGTTCGGTTTCCACCACTTCGAGCACCACGGTGTTGGGCAACTCGATACCCACCGGCTGGCTCTCGTAGAAGTCCACGGTGATGACCGTGTCCGGCAGCATGTAGCCCAGGGCATCGCCCAGCACCTCGTCGGTGAGGGTTAGCTGGTCAAACGTTTCCGTGTTCATGAAGTGGTGCCCGGAGCCATCGGAGTACAGGTACTGCATCTCCTGGGTGTCCAGGGTGGCCTTCTCCACCCGATCCTCGGAGCGGAACCGGTGCTCCAGCTGGTTGCCCGTCTTGATGTTGCGCAGCTTGCACTGGACCATGCCGCGCCAGTTGCCGGGCGTGATGTGGGTGACGGTCAGCACGCGGTGGAGCTGGCCGTTGTGGAGAATGATGTTCCCTGGACGAAGTTCGGTAGCCACCAATTGCATGTGACGTGCCTCCGCCTCCGGCCGGAGCCGTGGTAGGCAAGTATAGCATTCCCAAGCCGGCGGCAGGATGTTGCCCATGCGACGCGAGACGGGTATCGTTTCCAAGGGGAGGGAGTGGGAATGGATCTCAAATTGCGGGGCAAGCGGGCCCTGGTGACCGGGGCGTCGCGGGGGATCGGTAGGGCGATTGCGCTGTCGCTGGCGGACTTCAAGGTGGACGTGGCGATCAACTTTTTCCGCAACCGCCAGGCGGCGGAAGAGGTGGCGCGGGAGATCGAGGCACGCGGGGCTCGCGCCCTGCTGCTCAAAGGGAACGTGGCCAACGAGGAGCACGTGGCGCGGATGTTCGCCGACATCCGCGCGGCCTGGAACGGCTTGGACATCCTCGTCTCCAACGCTGCTTCCGGCGTCCTGAAGCCGGTGACAGAGCTCAACCTGCACCACTTCCACTGGACCATGGACATCAACGCCGCGGCGCTGCTGCCCCTGGTGCAGCAGTTCCTGCGCCTGCCCGCCAGGGGCCCGCGTGCGGTGGTGGCCGTGTCCTCGTTGGGAGCGGTGCGGGCCATCCCCAACTACACGGCGGTGGGGGCTTCCAAGGCGGCCCTGGAGTCGATGGTGCGCCACCTGGCAGCGGAACTGGCGCCGCAGGGGGTGCGGATCAACGCGGTCTCGGCGGGCACCGTGGAAACCGACGCCCTCAAGCACTTCCCAAACCGCGAAGCGCTCGTGGAAGAATCGCAGCGGCGCACCCCCGCCGGGCGGCTGGTGACGCCTCAGGACGTGGCCCACGCCGTGGTCTTCCTGTGCACGGATTTCGCTTCGATGATCCACGGGCAGACCATTTTGGTGGACGGTGGCTATTCCATCCTGGCGTGAGGTGGGGAGGGGAGAGAGGAAAACGACATGTCCGAGCACACCCCGCTCATCATTGGGCACCGGGGGTTCGCTGGGCGTTTCCCCGACAACAGCGTGGCCGGCGTGCGGGCGGCCCTGGCGGTGGGCGCCGACGGCGTGGAGGTGGACGTGCGGCCCACCGCCGACGGCGTGTGGGTGTGCCACCACGACCGCCGCCGCGGGGGGGTACCCATCGAGCAGTGGCAGGCGGGGGCGCTGGGCGCTGCTGGTGTGCCGGAACTGGCCGACGTGCTCGCGGCAGTGGACCCTGGGCGCTGGCTCTTCGTGGAGGTCAAGCCCCTGGGCCGGGTGCTGCGGGCCCAGCATCTGGAGGCGCTGGCGGCGCTCGTGGCACCGCGCACGGGGCGGGTGCGAGTGATCTCCTCGTCGTTGCCCATCCTTGGCGAGATGGAGCAGTTGCTCCCCCGCGTTCCCCTCTCCTGGGTTTTCGGCGCGTTGCCCGAGTGGCTCCCGCTGGGGGTGGAGCTTTCCCCCCGCCACACCCTGGTGGAACCGCTGCTTGCCTCGGGGCGAGCGCTCCACCCCTGGACCGTGAACGCCGCAAGCCGGATGCGGGAGCTGGTAGCCCTGGGCGTGGCCTCGCTCACCACGGACCGGCCGGACCGGGCGGTGGAAGTGCTGCGTGGCTGAGCCGCCCCGCGTTGGCGTGCTGATCCCCAGCGCCTTCCTCCGTCTGCCGGTGGAGCAACTGGTGCGGTCGCTGGGGGCCGAGGTGGTCCCCCTGGCAGCGGCCAGTGCGCTGCAAGGCGCTGCTGTGCTCCTCGCCGACGGGGAAAGCGTGAGCGACGCCCAAATCCAGGAGCTCGTCGGCAGGGGCTGTGCCGTGGTGCTGTTTGCCGCGCCGGGACGGGAGGAGCGTCTCGGCGAGGCCCGCCGTGCCGGGGCGGTGGCGCTGCCGCGGCTCCAGTTTCTCCTGCAGCTCCCCGACATCCTCTGGAGCGCCCTCGGGGCGCGGGG
>Ga0068707_1002813_pt1 | contig 12217 bp, 10 predicted proteins | sample YNPNPMetaG_FD_66600 | JGI IMG/M metagenome (GOLD analysis project Ga0068707, IMG submission 66600) | Anoxygenic and chlorotrophic microbial mat microbial communities from Yellowstone National Park, USA - YNP NP MetaG | ecosystem: Environmental > Aquatic > Thermal springs > Hot (42-90C) >... | reverse complement strand
ATCCCTTAAATCGCTTTCATTGTAGCGCAAAGTCACGGTGACGCAAAATAGCCGGCGCGTGGGCCCCCGTGGCCATCTTTTCTGGGCGCTGGCATGCCCTCTAACCCCGTGCGAGGTTGCCGCATGAAGCCGATAGGGCGTTTTCGCTCAGTCGTGGCGGGCGGACCTGTCCTAGGCCCACCTGCCACAGGAATTTAGCGCGCGCGTCCATAGAGGGTGGGATAGCTGTGCAGGACCAGCGGCAGGTAGAGCCGGAAGCGCCAGCCTGGTGTTGGGGTGGCGGTGGACATCGGCGTCGGTGTGCGCGTCGGCGTGGCGGTCGGTGTTGGCGTTGGCGTGGCGGTCGGTGTTGGCGTTGGCGTGGCGGTGGGCGTGGAGGTCGGCGTCGGTGTGCGCGTCGGCGTGGCGGTCGGTGTTGGCGTTGGTGTGGCGGTCGGTGTGCGCGTTGGCGTGGCGGTGGGTGTGGAGGTCGGGGTCGGTGTGCGCGTCGGCGTGGCGGTCGGTGTTGGCGTTGGGGTGGCGGTGGCTTCGGTCCCACTCAGGCGGATGGCTACACTGCGATTGTAGGGGCCCTGGTCGGACCAGGTGCCGTTTGCACCAGTGGAACTGACAAAGGTCCGGCCCGGTGCAGCCGGCGCTTTGCGATCCATGGGGATGGGGTAAGGATAAGATACCGTGGTAAATTTGACGACCAGCACAATGTCCCCATTAGCCGGCGTGTACACCGGCGCATCAAATGAAATACTGTGATAGCCAGCCTCACTGAAACTCTGATTGAGCTTCTGTGCCAACAGGGTGCCGACGGAGCGGGTGCTGGGATTGAAGGTGTCATAGAGATAGACATCAATATCGGTCGTGGCATCCCCGGTCCAGATTTCGGCAGCGGTCACGTTCAGGCCCACCGTGGGGGTGAACACGGCCAGTCCCCAGCCGGTGGTGTTGCCGTAGCCCAGATATTGATTGACGCCGGCTTCGTCATAGCTCAAAAGCACTTTGTTGGAGGCGTAAGGTTCGACATCGTAGGCAAACGAGGCGTTGGAACCGATGTTGCCCGATCCATAGGTGATGTAGAAGTAGCCCTGGTCTCCCCAGGAGGTTCCCCAACTGTTTTTGACAATCCAACCGGTGGCCGGCGAGCTGCTGCCGGGGACGGGAGGCAGGGCGTTGCTCCAGCCCACAATGAGGATGGCATGGTTGGTGCTGTTATCGGGCGCGGTGTAGTTGAGGGTGTAACTTCCGTTGTAGGTGTAGTATTCATCGGTAACGTAAACGCTGGCGTAGACCGGACCGTAGGTGTAGATGTAGGCTTTCAGCACTTCGGGATCGGGGATGACGTTGCCGTTGATGATGCGCCAGTCACGCAAACGATAGACGGGAGTACAGGTGGTGGTGCAATCCACATCGGCGGCAACGTAAGGATCGCAACTTTCCAGAACCGTGCCGCGGCGGGAAAAGAGGTTGGCGACCATGAAGTAGTTCCCGCCATCACAACTGCCGGCTCCGCTGTTGTTCACTTCCTCCCAGGTGCATTCTTTAGCGTTGTTTTCTGAAAGGTCGTAGCTCCCCAGGGCTTTGAGCAAAAGCAGCGACTCGACGTTGCCGGCTGCGGCAAAGGCATAGCAGGCCCCGCAGGCGCCTTGATTTTTGACCGGGGTCACTTTGCCCTGCGTGCGCCAATCCCAGACGGCGGGCAGGTCCTGGGGATGCATACCGGCGGGGAATTGCTGGCCGGTGAGGTGAGAGAGATCCAACTCTGGCGGAATGTACCCGGTGGCGTAAGGCCGGGTCCAGGCGGACGTGGGCGCCAGGCGCGGGGTGGTGGAGAGGGTCAGGCAGGGTTTCAACTGCGAACTGAAGGGCGCGCGCCACCAGCCCCCTGCTTCCTCAAACCAGGGCGGCGGGGCCGCCAGGGCCTGCTGCGTGAAAGGCGCAGGCCCCAGCACCCCCGTCAAGCCGATGAGCAAAACGCTGATGATTCTGAGTATGCGTTGCATAGGTCCCTCCTGTGTGACGCGCAAATGTCAGGGCGGCAACCTGGTGTTGCGCTTAGCCCTGGTGTTGCTTTCGCTCAAGAACAGGAAGGAGAACGGCGTTTCGGCAAAATGGCAGAAGGTCCCTGTTCGGCTTTTTACGCCCCCGGATAGAGGGCAATCTTGCCGCTCTGTCCGGAAGCCATCACTTCCATGGCCTCCTGCCAGCGGCTCAGAGGAAATTCGTGCGTGATGACCGGTCGCAGGTCCACCGCGCCTGAGGCCAGGAGCGCCCGCATCTGATACCAGGTTTCCCACAGTCGCCGACCAGCGATGCCGTGAAGGGTGATGCCCCTCATGATGAGCAGGTTATTGATGTCGAAGTCGCTCAGCGGGGCCGGGGTGAGGCCAAGCATGGCGGCTTCGGCGCCGGCCTTGAGCAGGCGCAGACCGCCGTTCAGGGCTGCCGGCGCGCCGGACATTTCCAGCAGCACATCGAACCCCTTGCCGCGCGACGCCTTCAAGGCGATGTTGTACATATCCTCTTCAGCCACATTGACGGTGACATCTGCGCCTAGAGTGCGGGCCAGGTTTAAGCGATAGCTGCTCACATCCGTGGCCACGATGAGTTCGGCGCCAAAGGCGCGGATCACGGGAATGGCCATCAGGCCCGCTGGCCCGCAGCCAGTGAGCAATACCGTCTTGCCGCGCACGTCCACGCTGGACACGGTGTGGACGGCGTTGCCGAAGTTTTCCTGCAGGCTGGCTACCGGCAGGGGCATGTTGGGGGGATTTTTCCAGGCATTTTCCACCGGGATGGCCACATATTCGGCATAGCAGCCATCGGTATCCACGCCGATGATGCGCGTGTTCTGGCACACATGCGCCTTGCCGGTTTTGCACTGCTGACATACGCCGCAGACAATGTGGCTTTCCGCCGAAACATAATCGCCGACCTGTGGCTCATCCGGACGGACCAGCTCGCCTACCGCGATGATTTCCCCGGCAAACTCGTGCCCCACAATCAGGGGCGGCTTGATGCGACTTTGCGACCAGCGATCCCACTTGTAAATATGCACATCGGTCCCGCAAATGGTGGTGGCTTTGACCTTGATCAGCACATCCCGTGGTCCCAGGGTGGGGATGGACGCCTCGATCAGGGTCATGCCCGGCGCCGGGGTAAGCTTGGCTACAGCTTGCATCGTATCCATAGGTTTGAAGCAGCTCCTTTCGTTACGTGAAGTTGGCGACGCCGGCCAGTCTGAGAGGTGGCCGGCGTCTAAAAGTTCCTGTCAAAGCCTTCGCCGCTTCTGGCCAGGTCCGGCGCGTCTTTAGAGCTTGAGCGAGGCTGGAATGGCAAGGTCAAGCTCCGGGAACTGCGCCAGCCAGGCCCGGCGGTCTTCCTTCATGCGGCGCGTGATCTCCGCGTACGCTTCCGGCGTGTAGTACCGGCGCGGATCCAGCCGCTGGGCGTAATCGGGAATGCCTTCGACCTCAACCGGCACTTCGTAGCCCCAATCCGGGTCCAGCTCCCAACGGATGCCGCCGCGCGCCATCTGCTTGATCAGCTCCGTCGAGTCCTTGATTTTCACCTTGGCCCCCAGCGGGCGGCCTTCCGCGTCGGTGCGGATGCGGCGCTCTACATCCCGCAGGCCGATGGAGCCGGTGTTGAGCAGGAAGCATTGCACGTCGGGATTGGCGGCCATGAACCGGCGGAAGATGTTGCCTTCTTCGCCCTCCGGGCCAATGATGAAGGGGTTGGTGCCGACGCTGTGCACGGGCTGGCCGGCGCGCGCCGGGTCGCCCGCTTCGGTTTCGATGGACTCGCCCAGCATGAACATGGCCGCGGCCTGTTCCGGCGTGAGGCGCGCTGCTGCCGGGACGATGTCCTCGCGGCGGGTGATGAAAATGACCAGGTCGGCGCGGGGCAGGTCAATCGAATCATCCGTAAAATCCATATCGGCGCGGAAAACGACGGCCCGGCCATTGCGCCCGGTGGTGTATTCCATGAAGTCGGGCACGCCATCGGGACGGACCCAGACGTTTTCCAGGCGGGCGCGGGGACTGGTGAGGGCTTTGTAGAGCAGCGGCTGGCTTTCCGGTTCGACGCCCTCGGTCTTCACGTAGAAATTGGCTTCGGTCCCGTAACAGGAAGCGTCAGGCTGCATGATGACCACGTCGTCCTGCCGGATCACTACCCCCTCATCGCCGCTGAGGTAATGATGGTGACAGGTGAGGGTGGTCTTGCCGGTGCCGCTCAGGCCGAAGAAGATGGCCCCTTTTTCGGTCAGCGCGCCGCTCTTATCGCGCACCCGGATGAGCTTGGAGCCGGCATGGAGTCCCAACCCGCCATGGACCTTGCCCCAATACATGGCCATGCGCAAAAAGGATTTTTTGATTTCGCCCATGTAATCGCTGCCGAGGATGTAGGTGGTGAAGGTGTTGGGATCCACCAGGACGCGGCGCTCCATCACCTTATCGCGCCATTTGGAATAGATGACCGTGGTCAGGTCGGCGCGCTCGCGCTCTGCGTAGTCGGCGGGCGCATCGAAAAGGGTGGCGCCCCACATGTAGGCCAGGCGGGCAAAATCAACCGGCACGTACAGGCGGCAGTGGAGCCGGAAGTTGGGGTGATGGCCCATGACGCGGTCGAGCTGAATCAGGCGCTCGGTGCCCAGAAAGGCCTGGATTTCCCGCAGCCAGCGCGCCTGCTCTTCGGTCGGCTCGCCGTAGACGATGTCGGTGAATTTGGCCGAGCGGTTGCGGATGCGGGTGATGTAGCGGGGAGAACCATAACAGGTGGTAGTCTCTTCCACCTGAGCCCAGGCGCGTAGTTGCTCCCAGGATGGGTTCTTGACGAGTTCGCGCACCACCAACGGTCGAGTAAACAAGTCTGCCATGCATGCCTCCTCAATAGTCTGATGCAAAAAATTGTCCTTACCAGGCTCGCTCAGGATCGTCCTGGCCTGGCCCGAATGGCCGGATCGTTCTGCTGCCCCGGCGGCAACATCTCCCTTAACTTTAGCGCAAATTGGGCTTAAGGTAAAGCGCCGGGCGTATGCTTTCCGGCGCAAAACGTCATTCAGGCCGGGTGGACGGGGGCGCCGGACTGGCGGGGCGGTCGTAGACGCCGGCGCGCACGGCACGGCGGATGGCCAGGACTTCGCGCAGCATGGTGAAGGTGTCCCGCAGGGGATGGACGCGGCTTTCTGGACCGTAGTACCAGGGGATGGGCACTTCCAGAACGCGGTAGCCGCGGCGCAGAGCGGCAGCGAGCACTTCCACGTCAAACGCCCAGCCGTCTATGCGCTGAATGGCGAACAGATCGCGGGCGACCTCGCGACGAAAAGCCTTGAAACCGCATTGCGTGTCCTGAAAGCCGGGTAGCAGCAGGGTGCGCACGATGAAGTTGAACCCGCGTCCCATCCAGTGGCGGTAAGCCGGCTCGTTGTAGCGCACGGCGCCCGGTGCCTCCCGTGAGGCGATGGCGATGTCGTAGGGGCCGCCCAGGTTTTGCGGGTAGAAGCGGGGCAGTTCTTCAATGGGCATGGCCAGGTCCGCATCGCAGATAAAAGCGTACTGGCCTTGAGCCGCCAGCATCCCCAGCCGTACCGCCGCCCCTTTGCCCCGCACAGGCTGGTAGAGCACCTGAAAACGGCGGTCGGTAGCCGCGAAGCATTCGGCAATAGCCTGCGTGGCGTCTGTGCTGGCGTTGTTGACCACGATCACGTCCAGCGGGATGGCGGCCTGATCCAGGAAGGCCTGCACGCGCGGCAGGGTTTTCGGCAGGCGGCGCTCCTCGTTATAGGCCGGAATGACAATGGTGAAGAGGGTGGTCTTCCCCATGGCTTTACGCTAACGCGCGGGCCTGTTCATCCGCATGATAAGAGCTGCGCACCAGCGGCGCGCTTTCCACCCAGCGGAACCCCATCTCCAACGCGCTGGCCTTGTACTCGGCGAACTCCTCTGGGGGGACGTACCGGGCTACCGGCCAGTGTGTGCGGGAGGGGCGCAGGTATTGTCCGATGGTGACGATGTCCACCTCTACGGAACGCAAGAGCTGCAGGGTTTCCAGGATTTCTTCGCGCGTTTCGCCCAGGCCCAACATGAAGCCGCTTTTGGTGAGCAGACGCGGGGCCCAGGCACGGGCCTGACGGAGCACGGCCAGCGCCCATTCGACCTTGCCTTGCGGACGCACCTGCGGATAGAGCCGGGGCGCCATTTCGATGTTGTGGGCCAGGATGGTGGGTTGCGCTTCCAGGATGACGCGCACAGGCGCCTCTTGCCCGCGGAAGTCGGGAATGAGCACCTCGACGGTGCTTTCGGGCAGGGCGGCGCGCACCTCCCGGATAGTCTGGGCAAAGTGTGCCGCGCCGCCATCGGGAAGATCGTCGCGGTCTACCGAAGTGATGACGACATGGCGCAGGCCCATGGCGCGCGCGGCTTCGGCGACGTGGCGCGGTTCGTCCGGATCGAGGGGGGCAGGGCGTCCCGTGGCCACGTTGCAGAAACGACAGTTCCGGGTGCATACCTCGCCCATGATGAGGAAGGTGGCGGTGCGACGCCCCCAACAATCCCCCAGGTTGGGGCAGGCGGCCTCTTCACAGACCGTGTGCAGCCGTTCCTGCCGCAGGAGCTGATTGAGCCAGGCCGGCGTCTCGCCGGAAGGCAGGCGCACCCTCAGCCAGTCTGGTTTGCGAAACGTAACGTTGTCACTCATCACCTTCTCCTTGGATGGTTTGAGGCTCCCCGCAGGACTATACATCCTCAGGGGTGGAATCCCACTCAAAGAACCCCTGGACGCCTATCGTTTTTTCGGCGATGCTACGGGCCAGGTCGAGTTTCTCTTCCAGGGTAACGGCGGTGTAGAAGGCCTGCCCCAGGCCAGCGAGTTCCGTATCCAGAGCGGCCAACTCATCAAACAGGGCTTTCTCGCGCGGCAGGTAGCGGTTGGCGCTCCAAAACCGGTAGCGCAACATGTCGTAGACGGCTAGGCCGAGCAACATAGCCGCCTCCGCCGGTTTTTGCGGGGCCAGGTCCAGGGCGTCCTCGTAACGCAGGGCGATGCCGTAACGCATGGCGGTCAGACGCTCTGGCGAAGGGTCCGGCCGCAGCGAGAGCACCTGACGGGCGCTATCACGCAGGGCCTGGACTATGGGCGAGAGTTCCAGAATGACAAAGCCGGTGCTGAGCATGTGCGCGGTTACCGGTTGCCCCGCTTCGCGCTCCGTCGCCAGGTATTCCAGAATCTTGGATTTGGGGTTGAGGAAGATCTCTACCGGCACACCCTGAAAATATCGCTGTAAGCGTTGCCGTTGGGCACGCTGACGGATGACGTAGAGGTCCAGGTCGCTGCCGGCGTGGGACTTGCCCCGCAGCACGGAACCGCACAGGATAATGCCCTGCACATCGTCGTAATGAGCGAGCACAAAGGCGACCGCTTCGCGCAAAGCAGCATCGTAAGGGGCAGCTAGGGTTGGCCAGACGCATTTATCCAGGAAAGTCTCCATGGTCACCTCATGCAAGCGGTATCCAACCGGTGACCTGGCGCGCTGAGAAACGTGCCAGACGCGCGAACCCGACGGATAGGGCCAGCTCGCGCGCGGCGGCGAAATCAGCGGCAAGTCGTTGGGGACTGTGCGCATCCGAGCCGAAAACCAGAATTTCGCCGCCCAGCTCCCGGTACCAGCGTAACACCGTGCGATCGGGCAGAGGCATGCCCATGCCCTTGGCCAGGCCGGAGGTGTTGATCTCCAGCCCCTTGCCGCGCTCGATGAGCGCGCGCAGGACAGCGCGAATGACATCGGCGAAGCCTTCAAGCGGCAACGCGCGGCGGTTCAGCTCCCAATCGTCCCGTCGGACAATGTCCAGGTGCGCCAGAATGTCGAAATCGCCGTGGCGAGCCAGGTCCAGCAGTTCGTCGAAGTACCGTCGGTAGGCCGCTTCCGCCCCGTCGGCGAAAAAGTCCGGGACCCAACCGCGTTGATGGCCAACCCAATGGGCCGATCCCAGCACAAAATCCCAGGGCCAGGTTTCCAGTAACTGTGCGGTTTCCAGAGGAAACCGCTGCGGATTGCCGATCTCCAGCCCGGCCAGCAGGGTCAGTTGCCCGTTGACCTGGGCGCGGGTGGCCTCCAGTTCCGCAAAATAATCCGCGGGATTGAGAAAATGGTAAGTCTCGTCTTCGGGATACCATTCGACATGATCGGTGAAGGCCAGGCCGGCCAGCCCCAGACGCAGCGCCTCTCGGGCCTGTTCGCGCATCGAGGTGTGCGTATCGGCAGAAAACTGACTGTGTACGTGAGTGTCGAACCATCTTGGGTTCATAAGCATTTTTTTCACCTTTCGCTAAGGCTTATCAGGGCAAAAAGAAAAAGGCAATGCCCAGGATCAGGTACACGGCTATGAGCTGGACGCCTTCCAGCCAGGTGGATTCGCCGTCCTGTGCCACCATGGCAGTGATGAGCGCCGCCGCTCCCAGGGCCGCCAGCTCAAACGGATTGAAGAGCAGGGTGAGCGGCTGGCCGATCAGCAGGCTGATGAAGACCAGCAAGGGCGCGACAAAGAGCGCGATCTGCAAACTGGAGCCGAGGGCGATTTCCAGGCTCAAATCCATCTGGTTGGCGTTGGCCATTTGCACGGCGACCAGGTGTTCCGCGATGTTGCCCACCAAAGGCACCACGATGACCCCTACAAAGAACTCCGTCCAGCCTATGGCGGCCAGGGCGGGTTCAATGGCACCGACCAACACCTCACTCATGATCACCATCCCCAGGGTGCTGCCGGCCAACAGGAGTAAGCCTTTACGCAGGGAGAGCCTGGGCCGGGCCGGATGGGCAGGCGCTAGCGCTGGGGCCTCGCGCAGGGCGTAGATCAGGTACAGAGCATAAACCATCAGCATCACCACCGCCGTACTCAGGCTCAGGGATTCGACGCCGGCGTGATGGGTGATCTCCAGGGTGTGGCCGAACAGGGAGGGAATGCCCAGGGCGATCAAGGCCAGGAAGAGCATGGCGGCTTTGTGGCCTGCTTCGGTGCGCTCAAAATGTTGTCGCCCATGCCGCAGGCCGCCGAATACAAAACTCATGCCCATCACCAGGAGCAGGTTACCGATGATGGAGCCGGTGATGGACGCCTTGACCATCTCCAGCAAACCGCCGCGGATGGCCAGAATGGTGATGATCAACTCGGCAGCGTTGCCCAGGGTAGCGTTGAGCAGACCGCCGGCGCGCGGCCCCAGGTGTTCGGCCAGCGCCTCGGTGCCTTCGCCGAGCAGCGCTGCCAGAGGAATAATGGCCAGCGCCGACAGCACAAAGGTCAAGAGCGCCGGGGCGTGTAGCCCCTCGGCCAGCAAAGCGAACGGGATGGCTAGGAGTAAGGCGTAGAGTCCTTTCACAGATAAGCCTCCGGCGGTAAACTGAAAAGGGTCGGTGGCGCTTGTGGCGGGACCAGCAGCCGTAAAGTGCCCGGCTCCAGGTCGAAAACGACCGGGGTTTTGCCGCGCTGTTCGCCATCTACCTGGACGCTCTGGGGTGGGGTCGTCTGTAGCTCCACCCGTCGGGCGATAATCTGGATGATTTCCGGGTCGCTCAGATGGCGTCCGCTCCACAGGCGCAGAAAGTGCCGGAAAGTGTAGCGGAACCCCATGCCGCGAAAGATGAAAATATCCAGCAGTCCATCGTCCATTCGGGCCTGCCGCGCCACGTTAAAAGCCCCGTAATGCTGGATGTTGGTAGCGATAGCCATAATCACGCGCGCGTTAAAGCGCTTGCCCCCCTCAACGGTGATGCGCGTTTTAGCTCCGCGGAAGTCGGCCGCGATCATGAAGGAGGCCACCACATAAGGCCAGATGCCCAGGCGTTTGAGGTGTTTGGGCCGCGGCTCCATCTGTTGGATCACCTCCGCATCAAATCCTACGCCGCCATAAGCGACGAAGCGCGCGCCGTTCGCCCGACCGACATCCACCCGTTGAATGCGACTGCGCATCAGCGTTTGGGCCAGCGTGTCCACGCTCAGGGTAGGAGTTACCACAGAAACCCCAGGCATATGCAACTGCCGGGCCAGAATATTGCCCGTGCCTACGGGTACGATGCCCAGAATAGTGTCACTGCCGCTCAGCCCATTGGCCACCTCATTGACCGTGCCGTCTCCACCGGCGGCCAGGACCAGGTCACACCGGGCGCGGGTGGCGTCCTGAGCCAGGACTATGGCATCTCCCGCCTGCGCCGTCTGCACCAATTCCAAAGTCCAACCCGATTCCTGACGTAGCGTCTGGGCCAGACGTTTAAGCAGCCCCTGGACCTCCCAGGGGCCTGCGGCAGGATTATAGATGATGACGCCTTTATAGTTCATGGTGCGTTGGCTGGCGGGACCTTATCCCTTGCGCTTTCAATCTCCGAATCCAACGGTTGAAGTATAACACAAGCCGGGGATGAGGGCAATAGAATTTGCGGCGATGCCCTTTGTAAAATCTGCGTAACGGCTCGGGCTGGCACTTGGAACCGCGCCGCTCTCTGCCTCCAGACGCCTGGCGGAGGGCATCCCCATGGGCCAGCCGGCGGGCGGCTGAGCTGTTACCAACCTGCGTCATTTGCGGATGCATTAGTAGAAAGCCCTATTTGTGTTAAAATTGAACTGCACAAGCTCACTGAAAAACACCGCGGAGTTTACCAGCCTGGTAGAAGCAAGGGGGCTGATGGCGTGAGCGGCGAACGAAAGGCCACGGGGAACGGAACTGAGGTGATAGCTGGTTTATGGAGCTGATTCAGGAGCGCCATTTGTGGGATGAGGCCCTGCTTACTTTTCCTGAGCCGCACATTTTACAGTCGTGGCTATGGGGAGAGTTTAAGACGCGCTATCGCTGGCAGGTGAGCCGCTGGCTTTGGCGCGACCGCACTACAGAGCTGCCTCAAGCGGCAGCGCAGGTGCTCATTCAGCATCGTGGCGGGTTGGGGCTGGGGTATGTGCCTAAAGGCCCCCTGTTGGATTGGGGGCACGCCGACTTGGTGGAAGAGGTCCTGCAAGGGCTTGAGACCCTGGTCTACACGCGAAAATTGTTGCTCCTGAAAATAGACCCGGATGTGCGGGAGGATACCCCGCAAGGCGCGCAGGTCAAAGCCCGCTTGCTGGCGCGCGGTTGGTTCCCTTCGCTCGAACAGGTGCAGTTTCGGAATACGATGATCCTGGATTTAAGGACCGATCTGGATACGCTCATGGCGCGGATGAAGCCCAAATGGCGCTACAATCTGCGCCTGGCTGTGCGTAAGGGGGTGCAGGTACGTCAGGCCGCTCTGAGCGAATTGCCCCTGATCTACGACCTGTACGCCGAAACGGCGGCGCGGGACGGATTCATCATTCGTGAAGCGAGTTACTATCTGGAAGTGTGGCGCCTGTTTTACCAGGCTGGTTTGGCCCTCCCCTTGATTGCGGAAGCTGAAGGCACTCCTCTGGCTGCCCTGATCCTGTTTCATTTTGGCGGCCGCGCCTGGTACATGTACGGTGCCTCTCGCACGCAATCGCGGGAGCTGATGCCCAATTACCTGCTCCAATGGGAAGCCATTCGCCGGGCGCGCGAACTGGGGTGCGTTACTTATGACCTGTGGGGAGCGCCAGAACGGCTTGATGAAAGCGATCCGTTGTGGGGCGTCTATCGCTTCAAGTCCGGTTTGGGAGCGGAGTTCGTGCCTCATATTGGCGCCTATGATTTTGCTCCCAACCGCCTCTGGTACGGGCTATATCGCCTCCTGCGCCCGCGCCTGCTGGCCTGGATGCAGAGCCGCTATCACCGCCAGACAGGCATGGAACCTTTGACCTGGGAGTAGACGAAGATGCGCATTCTGGTTACTGGAGGAGCTGGATTTTTAGGCCATGCCCTGTGTAACACCCTGGTCGCTGCCGGGCACGAGGTGTTGGCCCTGGATGACCTGAGCGCCGGGGACCCCATCCATCTGGATGCGCGCGTGTTGTTCCATCGCGGCGATGTGCGGGATCGGCCCCGGCTCTGGTCCCTGCTCCAGGGCGTGGAGGTGGTCTATCACCTGGCGGCGCGCGTGCTGGTGGCCGAGTCGGTCCTCTATCCCGGCGATTACAACGCCGTCAATGTGGGGGGAACTCTGACCCTGCTGGAAGCGATGCGCGATGTCCAGGTGCCCCGCCTCATTTTTACCTCGTCCGGAGCTGTCTACGGCCAACAAATACAGCAACCCATCCCCGAAACGGCCCGCCCCGCTCCCCAGTCACCTTATGCG
>Ga0068707_1002809_pt1 | contig 12224 bp, 8 predicted proteins | sample YNPNPMetaG_FD_66600 | JGI IMG/M metagenome (GOLD analysis project Ga0068707, IMG submission 66600) | Anoxygenic and chlorotrophic microbial mat microbial communities from Yellowstone National Park, USA - YNP NP MetaG | ecosystem: Environmental > Aquatic > Thermal springs > Hot (42-90C) >... | reverse complement strand
TGGGCCGGACAGCGGAAAGCACAGTCTGTGGACCCGGGTTTTTGCTGCGGTTTTTGCGGTGCATTTGCTGATCGGTCTTGCTGCGCCTGAGAGGTGGCGGAGCACCCGGTTCGGGGATTACGCGCCGCAGGTGGAGAACCTGCAAGCGGGGCGCGGATTTGTGGCCGAGGACGGATCGGTGATGCACCGCTATCCGCCGCTTTACCCGGTGATGCTGTGGGGGCTGGATCGACTGGCGAGCAAAACGGGAATCGCGTTGGAGAAGGTGCTGGCGGGATTTGCCGCGATTTGCAATGCGGTGACTGCGGCTGGCGTGGCGGCCATGGCTGCGCGGCTGGGCGCAGGCAGCGCCGGCATAGGGTTTGCGGCTGCCCTTTTTGCTCTCCACCCGTGGGTTCTCTACGGTTTGTTCCTGCCATTGAGCGAGACGCCCTTTATGGCGGTGCTGACGGCCGCTTTGCTTTGTTTGAGCGCCGGGGCGAGGAGCGGGGGATGGCGGGGCCTTGCTTTCTCGGCCGCTGGCGGGGCGCTGACGGGGGTGGCCTGCCTGATCCGGCCGATTGCGCTGCTGGCGCCGGCGGTTTTCGGGATGGTCTTTTTGTGGAAGGCGCAGGGGGCTGTTCTCCGGAGGACTGTCCTTGCGGGCGCGGTTGTGGTTGCGGCGGTTGCGGTGTTGCTGCCTTGGGAGCTGTGGGTGTGGCAGCGAACGGAAGAGTGGATTCTGTTGTCGAGCGCTGGGCCGCCCGCGCTGCGTGACGGCTTGAGCTTCAATCACAAAAGTTTCCGTGCGCCGATCGCATTGCCTTCCGGAGTGCGCAGGGTGAGCGATGCGGCTTGGAGGGAGTACGAGAGCCTGGAAAGCACGGGAGCGTATCTGCGGTTTGTCATGCGCCAGGCGGCGGTGGACCCGGCGGCGGTGTTGCAAACCTACGTGTACAAGGCGGCGCGGGCCTGGTACGGGACGGATGCACAGCGTGCGAGGGTGGAGGTCTTCAACGGGGTAGTGAGTCTGGCGTTTCTGACGATCGTGGCGCGAGGCGCCTGGCGGTTGGCACGACGCCCGGGGGGCTCTGGTGCGGAGGCGTGGTTGCTGTTTGGGGCGACAGGCTTGCTGTGGGCGATGGCGACCGTAGCGTTGTCCATTGCGCGATACATGACGCCAGCAGTGGCGCTGTTGGCGCCGGTAGCCGGGGCGGGATGGCAACGAGGGATAGTGGAGGCGGGAGGGGAAGCGCTTGAGGCGCGGGGCGAGGGAAGGGGAAATCGCGGGATTTGATTGGAGAGCGTTCGGCAAAGGCTGGAGGAACGCAGTTGGGAAGCGGGGGGAACGGTGGGAGCCCTAGTGCAAGCAGGAGAGGGAATGCGAAGGTTGATGCGCGGGGGGCGGGATGTGGGGATGAAGGGGGAGCGGGGGACGGCTCGTTGTGGTGGTTCCGAACGCGTTTCAGGGGACCGCTGGTTTCCGCGGTTCCGAAAGCGCGCGAGGAGACCGCTCGTTCCCGCCGTCCTTCGGACGGCTTCACTCGCGGCTCTGAAGGCGGGGCGGTTTCACTCGCGGATGGGAAGGCGCGGCCGGTTGGGACCGCTCGTTCCCGCCGTCCGAAGGACGGCTTCACTCGCGGCTCCGAAAGCGCGGCCGTTTCACTCGCGGATGGGAAGGCGCGGCCGGTTGTAACCGCTCGTTCCCGCCGTCCTTCGGACGGCTTCACTCGCGGCTCTGAAGGTGCGGCCCGGTTCCCTCGCGGCTCGGAAGGCGGGGTCCGCTTCAGGCGCGGCGGCGGAGGAAGAGGGTGAATCCGGGTCAAGATGGGAGATTGATGGAAGCAGTAAAGGAACGGTGGGCGGCGTGGGCCGCGGCGGCGTGGCTGGCCGGGCTGGTGGCGGTGTGTTACTGGCCGGTGATCGGCAACATCGTGCACCAGTGGTCGAGCGACGACAACATGGCGCACGGGTGGTTCGTGCCGGTCATCGTGGGCTACATCGTGTGGGAGCGGCGGGAGGAGCTCGGCCGGGTGGAGCTGCGGCGGAGCGGCTGGGGGCTGGCGTTGCTCATTGGAAGCGGCGTGCTGGCGTGCCTGGGGGCGCTGGCGGCGGAGATCTTCACCGAGCGGCTGGCGCTGGCGGGGACGATTGCCGGGCTGGCGTGGTATCTGGGGGGGACGGAGCTGTTCCGCAGGCTGCGGTTCCCGCTGCTGCTGCTGCTGTTCGCCCTGCCGCTGCCAGGGCTGCTCCACAAGCAGATCACATTTCCGCTGCAACTGCTGGCGACAGAGCTGGCCGAGCAGGGGCTGGAGCTGGCCGGCCGCACCGTGCTGCGCGAGGGCAACGTGCTGGAGCTGGCGGGGCGGATGATTTCGGTGGTGGAGGCGTGCAGCGGGATCCGGGCGCTGATGGCGCTGGAGTTTTTCGCGCTGGCCTACGCGTACCTGTTCCATGAGAAGGTGTGGATGCGATGGGCTCTGGCGGCGGCGGCGGCGCCGGTGGCGGTAGTGGCGAATGCGGGCCGGGTGATGGCGACGGCGCTGCTCGGGGAGGTGGATGAGCGGCTGGCCGAGGGGTTTTATCACGGGCTGGAAGGCTGGGCGGTGTTCGTTGTGGCGATGGCGATGCTGATCGGGGTGGAGCGGGTTTTGCGAAAGTGGGTGCGATGAGCCGGCAGCGGCGGCAGCGCGGGCGGAGGCCGGAGAAGGGATTCCCCGCAAAGCGCCGAGCGCCTGCGGATGGGGCGAAGAGCCTGGCAGACCGGATGGCGGCTGTGGCGGGGGCGGCGTGGCTCAAGAGAGCGGCCGTGGCTGCGGCGTGGGCGTGGAGCGGGTGGATCGGGGCCTTGCAGTTGCTGCACGGGGGCCGGTATATCAACCCGGACGGGGTCAGTTATCTCGACGTGGGCCGGGTGCTGTTGGAGAGGCGGATGACGGGGGGCTACAGCGGGTACTGGAGCCCGCTGTATGCGGTGCTGGCGGCGGCGGGCGCGGAGGCGGCCGAGTGGGCGGGGCGGCACAGGCTGTTGGGGGTGCAGGGGGTGAATCTGGCGCTGTTTCTGGCGGCGCTGGCGGCTTGCGCGTGGATGGCGCGGAGGCTGGCGGCGCGCAGCGGAGGGGATCCGGACAGCTGGAGGTCGGCGGCGTTGCAGGCGGGAGCGATGGGCCTGTTCTGCATGCTGGTGGTGCGCTTTGGCGGGCTGCCGGTGGTGACGCCGGACGTGCTGGTGGCGGGGCTGACGATGGCGGCGGCGGGGCTGACGGCGGAGATCGCCTCGGGAAGAACCGACCGGCGCCTGATGATCGCCGCCGGAGTGGTGATGGGCGCCGGCTGCTGGGCGAAGGCGATTTTCTTTCCGCTGTGGTTTTGGTGGCTGCTGCTGGCGGCGTGGCTGCTGTGGAGGAGAGAGGGCGGGAAGCGGGCCCTCGCCTGGGCGCTGGGGGCGTGGCTGGTGTTGGCGGCGCCGCTGGTTGTCTTCACGAGCCGGACCGTGGGACGGCCAAGTGTTGGAGAGGTCGGGCGGCTGAGCGTGCTGTGGTATGTGAGCCGTGTGGCGGCGTTCGCCTTCTGGGAGGGGCGCGAGGCGGGCTACGGCACGCCGGTTCACCCGTTGGGCAAGTTGCTCGAGCAGCCGGCGGTGTACTGGTTTGGAGACCGGTTCCCGGAGGCCACTTACCCATTGTGGTATGCGCCCTGGTATTGGTACGAGGGCGCGAAGCCGCGGGTGACACCGGCGATGGCAGCGGCAACCGTGCGGACGAACCTGGAAGTGCTTGAGACGAACTTCTCCGATCCGCAATTGTCGCGGATGCTGCTGTTTTCAGGGCTGGGCTGGCTGTTCGGCCTGGCCGGCGGGGCATGGCGGCCGCGGGTGGCGGCGCTGCTGCTGGCGCTGGGGCCGTTGGCGCTGGTCCTTGTCCATGTGGAGATGCGCTTTCTGTACGGGAACCTGGCGGCTGCATGGGCGGCCGGGGCGGCGGGGCTGGCGAGCCGGGCGCAGGGATGGAGGCTGGCTGCCTTAGGGCTGCTGGCAGCCGGGGCGGTGGCGCTGACTGTGTCGGCGTGGAGAGGCTCGGCCATGGCGGCGCGGGCGGGCCAGCCTTACGCGATTGCGGGCATTGCCGAGGAACTGCGGCGGATGGGCGTGCAGACAGGGGCGCGGTTCTGCTGGATCGGGTATGTGCCCGGGGCGGGCGAGCTTGCCTGGGAGATGAAGGGGCGGGTGGTGGCTCAAATGCGGGATGCGGATTACGCAGCATGGATGAGGACGCATGGGCAGTTGCCGGCGACGGTTGAGGATGCGTTTCGAAGGGCCGGCTGTCATCTGGCGGTGGCGATGCTCGAAAGGAAAGACCCGGCGCCGCCGGGCTGGAGGCGGATTGGCGAATGGCCGGTGTATGTGAAGCTGTTTGAGGGGGCGGCGGGCGGAAAATGAGCGGCGCAGCGGCCTGGCGGGGGCGAGGGGTGGCGGTGGCGTCGGCGGTGCTGTGCGCGCAGGCGGTGGCGTTCCACCTGCTGGCGCAAAACGAGCGGGCGCCGAAGGTGCTGCCGCTGGCGCTGGCGGATTTCGCCCGCGGGGGCTGGCAGCTGGTGAAGGACGAGCCGCTGGACAGCGCGACGGCGGAAATTCTGCACCCGGACGATCATGTCTACCGGGTGCTGGCGCACCCGGAGCGCGGCCATGTGGCGACGGTGTTCGTGGCCTACTTCAGGACGCAGCGCACGGGGCACGCCCCGCACACGCCGCGCAATTGCCTGCCCGGCCACGGCTGGGTGTTTGCGCTCTCGGGCACGTACACGGCGGATGTGCCGGGGGCCGGGCGGCTGGAGGCGAACCGCTACGTGATCCAGAAGGAGAGAGAAAGCGCGGCGGTGGTGTATTGGTATCAGACCGGAGAGCGGACGGTGGCCAACGAGTACAAGGCCAAGCTGTGGCTGGTGTGGGACGCGGCGCGCCACCGCAGGAGCGACACGGCGCTGGTGCGGGTGATCGTGCCGGCGGGGGATGGCAGTGTGGAAGACGCCGAGCGGGCGGCGGCGGAGCTGGCGCGGGAAGTGTATGCGGAGCTGGCCGGGCATTTTCCGCGGCTGGGAAGCTGAGCCGGAAAGAACAAACAATTATTGCGTATTTTGTTTGATTTGGTGGTAGACTCGGAAATTTGGGAAGGGACGGAACGGAAAGAATGCACCGGCAATGGATGACGGGATTGGCGGCGGCGCTGCTGGCGGCGTGGCTGGCCACGCCGGCGGGGGCGCAGCCGGGCCGGCAGGACGGGCTGCGGATTTACGTGCTGCAAGGCGAGCAGGCGGTGAACAACACGCGCACGGGGGCGGCGACGGCGCCGGTGGTGGAGGTGCGGGACGCCAACGATTTTCCGGTGGCCGGGGCGGAGGTGGTGTTCCGGACGCCGGAGACGGGGCCGAGCGCGACGTTCGAGGGCGGGCGTCACGAGTATGTGAACAAGACCGACGCCAAGGGGCAGGCGAGCGCGGGGCGGATGACGCCGAACGGGGTGGAAGGTGTGTTTTCGATCCAGGTGACGGCCAGGCACGGCGACCGCACCGGGATGGCGGTGATCCGGCAGCGCAACAGCCGCGACGAATATTCCGCGGGCGGGGCGCCGGGCGCGCGGCGGCGGAGTTTCTGGAGCCGCAACAAGTGGTGGCTGACGGGCGTGATGGCGGGAACGGGCGCGGGGCTCGGGTATTTCTTTGCCACGAGGGACACGAGTTCCGGGGCGGTGCTGCGGCCCGGGACGGTGGTGATTGGAGGTCCGCGATGAGAGTTGCGGCGGCGGCGTTGCTGGCGGTGAGCGCCTGGGGGCAGGGCGGCGTGGAGGGAGTGCGCAGCGGAGCGCTGTTTGACGCGCCGGCGCGGGCGGTGCGCGTGGTGGAGGGAGTGCCCGGGGCGGCGCATCTGGGGGGCGTGGTGGCCGAAGGCGTGGAGGCGGCGTGGCTGAGCCCGGCGGGCGGGGCGGCGCTGGTCAAGACCGGCGGCGAGTGGTTCGCAGTAAGGGGGCTGGGCCGCGAGGACGCGGAGAGGCGGGAGCTCGGGGTGGAGGTCGCGGCGGCGCGGTGGTCGGCCAACGGAAGGTACGTGGCCGTGGCGGGGGCAGAGTTCCTTGGAGTGTGGGACGGGGAAGCGATGGAGTGGGTGGCGCGGCCGGACCTCGGCGAAGGCCGGGAGGTGGCGGATGTGGCGGTGACGGACAGCGGGGAGCTTTGGGTGAGCTGGCATGATGGCGAGTCGAGCTGGCTGGAGGCATGGCGGGACGGGCAGTGGCAGGAGATGGGCCGGGCGGCCGGGCGGGCGAAGCTTGCAGTGCAAGGCGGGGTGGCGGTGCTGGCCGGGGCGGGCGAGGCGGTGCTGATCGGCGAGGGCGGGGAGATGGGGCGGGTGTCGACGGGAAGGAATGATGCGCCGGCGGGAGTGGAGCTCTCCGGGGGGATGGTGGTGGCGGCCTATGGCGGGGAGTCGCCGGAGCTGGTGTGGTGGAAGCCGGGCGGGGCGCCGCAGCGGCTGTCGCTGGACTTTTCGCCGGAGCGGGTGGAGCGGCTGGCGGGGGGCCAGGGGCTGGTGTTGAAGCGGAGAGAAAAGGCGGGGGATGAGATCTGGGTTGCGGTATGGCGGGGCGGGCAGTGGGCGGTGTTTTTCGTGCCGGCGGGAGATCAGCAATGAGGAGCGGAATGCGGCAGGCGTGGGCGTTGCTCTGGCTGGCACTGGCGGCGGCTGGGGCGGCGCGCGGGCAGGGCAGCTTTGTGATCACGGTGCGCGACGCGGAGGCGGCGCGGCAGGTTCCCAACGGGGCGACGGTGGAATTTGCGGGCAGGATCGGGGAGGCGAAGGACGTTTATGTCGAGATCCTGTATGCGGGGACGACGCGGGGCGAGCTGGGGGTGTCGTCGCTGACCGGGACGGCGGATTTCCAGTTCGCCGGCTCGTTGCCGACGCCGGCGATTCTGACGCCGGGCCAGCGGGCGATTTTCCAGCTGCGGTTTCAGCCGTCGACGAGCCGCAGGACGCTGGCGCAGCTCGGGGTGACGGCGCGGGAGCTGCCGCCGGAGGGATCGAACCTGCTGCCTGGCAGCTTCGGCCTGCTGCTGGTGGGGCTGAGCGGGACGGCGCCGGAGGTGAAATTCGCCTACGCGCTGGGGACGGACGGCAACCTGCTGCCGCTGGCCGATGGCGGGGTGATCCGGATCGGCAAGGCGCCGGTGAACGGGACCACGCTGGCGACGGTGCTGGTGATCAATGCGGGGACGGCGCCGGCGAAGGTGGAGTCCGTGAGCATGGAGGGGGCGGCGGAGCTGGAGCTGATCCAGTTGCCGCTGCTGCCGCTGGACCTGGCGGCGGGGCAGAGCGTGCAATTCCGCATCCGGTACCAGCCGAAGGAGCTGGCGGTGCATGAGGCGACGCTGCGGATGGCGGCGGAAGGGCAGACGGCGGTGGTGCGGGTGGAAGGCGTCGCGCAAGGGCCGAAGTGGACCTACTCCGTCATGCCCGAGCCGGGGGCGGAGAGCGGGACGGCGGTGGCGCCGGACGGCGTGGTGGATCTGGGGGAAGTGGAGCTGGGGCGGCGCAAGAGGGCGTGGATCCGGGTCAGGAACGATGGCAATGACGAGGGAGTGATTGCGGGGGTGGCGGTGAGCGGGGAGGGCTACGGGCTGGTGGATCCGCCCATGCCGCAAACGGTGGTGAAGGCGGGGGGAGAGATCTGGTTTGGGGTGAGCTTGACCGCGTTGCAGGCGGGGCGGCAGACTGGGCGGCTGCGGGTGGGGGCGGACACGTTCGTGGTGACGGCGATGGCGGTGGGGGCGATGCTGGAGTACTCCTACCAGGCGGGGGAGACAACGTTGCTGCAAACGGGCGGACAGGTGGTGCTGCCGGCGTCGGCGGTCGGGCAGACGACGGCGGTGCGCTTCGTGGTGGAGAACAAGGGCAACCGTGCGGCGACGATCGCGACGATCTCGGTGAGCGGCGCGGGCAAGGCGTTCAGCCTCGCGTCGGTGCCGCCGCTGCCGCTGGTGGTGGGGCCGGAGGAGCGGGCGGAATTCCAGATCCGCTTCACGCCGGTGCAGCCGGGCATCAACACGGATGTGCTGACAGTGGGCAATGCGTTCTTCAACCTGACGGGCAGCGCGGCCGTCTTGCCGGATCTGCCGGGATACCGGTTCGAGGGGCCGAGCGGGACGGTGGCGCCGATGACGCAGCCGGCGGTGGGGCTGACGTTGCAGGCGGCCTACCCGGTGACGCTGCGCGGCACGCTGACCATGACGGTGGATGCGGCCAATTTCGGGGCCGACCCGGCGGTGCAGTTCTCCACCGGCGGGCGCGCAGTGAGCTTCACGATTCCGGCGGGGCAGACGCAGGCCGTGTTTGCGAACGGGTCGGCGCGGATCCGGCTGCAAACGGGGACGGCGGCGGGGCGGATCGTGTTGACGCCGACGTTTGTGACCGAGCAGGGGATCGAGCGGACGCCGGCCAGCCCGGCGATTCTGGAGCTGACCGTGCCGGAGCAGGCGCCGGTGGTGCTGGCGGCGCGGCTCGAAGCCAGCCTGAGCGCACTCCAGGTGGTGGTGACGGGCTACAGCACGACGCGGAGCCTGACGAAGATGGAAGTGTCGATCCGCAGAAAGGGAGGCAAGACGGAGGCGTTCACGTTCGATGTGTCGCCGGCGGCGATGTTGTGGTTCGGCAGCGCGGGATCGTTGAGTTACGGAGGGCTGTTCACGGCGACGGCGCCGTTCACGATCCTGGGCAGCACGGACGACCGGAACAAGCTGTTGGAAGAGCTGGAAGGAATTTCGGTCAAAATTTCGAATGAACGCGGTACCAGCGGGGAGTTTTCGGCCCCCGCGGGCTAGAACGGCTCGCCCGTTTTGGGGATTGCTGGAGACGGCACGGGAGATTACACTGGTGAGGAATTCGAGCAAGGGAGGGATCCGGATGAAACGGCTGCTGATGATCCTGCTGCTGGCGGCGGCGAGCCTGCCGGGCGCAGTGTTTAATTTCTCAAGCAGTTTTGAGACCGGGACGGAGGGGTGGACGATCAAGACATACGGTTTTGCGCTTCCGGGCGGAACCGGGCCGGTGCAGGTGGCGAGCGGCGGCTACAGCGGGGGGTACCTGGAGACGGAGGACACGATGAACGGGTTCCTGTTCTTCATTGCGCCGCCGACCTGGACGGGGGATTTTACGGGCGGGACGCTGAGTTTTTATTTGAGAAACCAGAACCCGGGGAATTATGGAGGATCCGTCCAGCCACTGGTCTGGTTGACGGATGGCACCACGAACCTGTTCGCGCTCAGCGGTCCTACACTGCCCGGAGTGTCGGGCGTGGACTGGACCTTCAGCTCGATTCCGCTCAGCCTGAGCTTCCCGAGTTGGAGCACGAACCCGTCGAGTCTCGTGGCGCCGGCGCCCGCTGTGGTCAGCACGGTGCTGTCCAATGTGACGCAGGTCGCGATTCTGGGCGATTGGGTGAGCCGCTACTACGGGCACCCGCTCGGCTGCAATATTCCGGACAATGACTGCCGGGACATCACCGGCCTCGACGAGGTCCGGCTGTACAGCAGCGAGATTCCCGAGCCGGGCACCGCAGGGTTGCTTCTGCTCGGCCTGGCGGCCGCAGCGGGTTGGCGCCGGGCGGGGCGCAAGGCATAAACAAGCTTCTCAGTGTATCGGATTCCTGACTGGATTCAGGCGGCCGGCTACGGGACCAGGCCCCGCGGCCTGCCGCTTTTCCTTTGGCGGGGACACAGGAATTGATGGCGGCTGGATTCTGGCTGCCGCTGTATCACCGCCTGCCGCCCTGGCTTCAGGATGCGGCGGCGGCAGTGCGCGGCTGGCAACTGGAGCGGTGGCGGTACGGGCCGGAGACCGAGCGGCTGGTGGAAGAGGCTCTGGCGCGCGAAAGCTGGACGGAGGAACAGTGGCAGCGCTGGCGGGAGGAGCGCCTGGCTCGGCTGCTGGACCGTGCGGCGCGCAAGGTGCCCTATTACCGTGCGATGTGGGCCGAGCGGCGGGTGCGGGGGGACGCGTCCGGCTGGGAGAAGCTCGAAAACTGGCCGGTGCTCGAGAAGGAAGCCCTGCGGCGCGCGCCGGAAGCGTTTCTGGCCGAAGACTGCGACCCGCGCCAAATGTTCGAAACCCATACCAGCGGAACCAGCGGCACGCCGCTGAAGCTGTGGCAGAGCCGCAAGACGCTGCGCGCGTGGTATGCGCTGTTCGAGGCGCGCTGGCGGCGCTGGCACGGGGTGAGCCGGCGCGACCGCTGGGCGATTCTCGGCGGGCAACTGGTGGTTCCGGTGGAACGGCGGCAACCCCCGTTCTGGGTGCACAACCGTCCGATGCGGCAGCTCTACCTTTCGAGCTACCACCTGGCGCCGGAGCTGATCCCGCATTACGTGGCCGAGCTGCGCCGTTTCCGGCCCGCCTATCTGTGGGGCTACAGCTCGGCCCTGTACACGCTGGCGCAGGAGTGCCGGCGGCTGGGCGTGAAGGACCTGCGGTTCCAGGTGATTCTGACCAACGCCGAGCCGTTGTATGCGCACCAGCGGGAGCTGATGGAGGAAGTTTTCGACACGCCGGTGCGGGAGACGTACGGGATGAGCGAAATGGCGGCGGCGGCCGGGGAGTGCGAAGAGGGGCGGATGCACTGGTTCCCCGAGGCGGGGGTAGTGGAAGTTGTGGACGCGGGGCCGGACGGCGCAGGCGACCTGGTGGCGACCGGGCTGATCAACGAAGACATGCCGCTTGTCCGCTACCGGGTGGGCGACCGGGTGAAGCCGGCAGGGGCAGGGGAGCGGTGCGATTGCGGGCGCATTCTGCCGCTGCTTGAGAGGATCGAGGGGCGGCTGGATGATGTGGTGGTGACGCCGGACGGCCGGCGGATCGGGCGGCTGGACCCGGTCTTCAAGGCGGACCTGGCGATCCGCGAGGCGCAGATTGTGCAGGAGGAGGCGGACCGGGTGCGGGTGCGGGTTGTGCCGGGGGCGGAGTTCGGGGCGCGGCAGGAGGCGGACCTGGTGCGCCGGCTGAAGCTCCGCCTGGGCGAGGCGATGCGGGTGGAGGTGGAGCGGGTGAAGGAAATCGAGCGCGGGGCGAACGGGAAATTCCGGGCGGTGGTCAGCCGCCTTGCCAGGCAATGAAAATCCTGTACTTTTACCAGTATTTCACCACGCCGAAGGGCGCCTGGAGCACGCGCGCCTATGAATTTGCGCGCCGCTGGGCGGCCGCGGGCGACGAGGTGACGGTGGTGACGTCGGTCTATTACAAGTCCGACATCCAGCCGGACCGCTTCGTCACCGAGCGGACGGTGGACGGGATCCGGCTGAAGATCCTGAACATCGGCGTTTCCAACAAGCAGCCGCTGTGGCAGCAGGCCTGGACGTTTCTGCAATACGCGGCCGTGTCCACGTGGTTCGCTTTGACGGAAAAAGCCGACGTCATTCTGGCCTCTTCGGGGCCCATTACGGTCGCCATTCCGGCCCTGGCGGCGCGCTATTTTCGCAGGCGGCCGTTTGTTTTCGAGGTCCGCGACCTGTGGCCGGAGGGGGCCATTCAGCTGGGGCTGCTGCGCAACCGGCTGCTGATCGCGGCGCTGCGGGCGCTCGAGAAGTTCTGCTACCGCAGCGCGGCGATGACGGTGGCGCTGTCGCCGGGGATGGCGGACTGGATCCGGCGGCGTTACGGAATCCGGAATGTCGAGGTGGTGACGAACGCCTCCGACTGCGAGCTGGCCGAACGGGTGGCGCGCAACGGGTTTGAGCTGCCGGACTGGGCGAGGGGGAAGAAGCTGGCGGTGTATGCAGGTTCGCTCGGCCGAGCGTATAACTGCGGCCAGCTGGTTGAAATTGCCGAGCATTGGCGCGACATCGGCGCTGACGACCTGCGAATGGTCATCATCGGCGCGGGTGCGGAGAAAGAAAATCTCGTCGCGAGGGCGGCCGCCAGGAAGCTCGGAAATATCCAATTCCTGGGGCAAAAGACCAGAGAAGAAGTATTCGCCTGGCTGCATCACGCTCTTTGCGGCTTTTATGTTGTGTCGGGCAAGGAGGTGTTTGACACTTCCTCCCCCAACAAGCTCTTCGATGCGCTGGCGGCGGGCGTGCCGCTGGTGCAGGACACGCAAGGCTGGATGAAGGACCTCCTCGAGCGGGAGCAGTGCGGCATCACCGTGCCGCGCGGCGACGTGCGGGCCATGGCCGAGGCCGTGCTGCGGCTGGCGCGGGACGAGGAT
>Ga0068707_1002808_pt1 | contig 12226 bp, 12 predicted proteins | sample YNPNPMetaG_FD_66600 | JGI IMG/M metagenome (GOLD analysis project Ga0068707, IMG submission 66600) | Anoxygenic and chlorotrophic microbial mat microbial communities from Yellowstone National Park, USA - YNP NP MetaG | ecosystem: Environmental > Aquatic > Thermal springs > Hot (42-90C) >... | reverse complement strand
CGCCAAGAAAAAAATATTAGATTTTTTCATGTTTCTATCTTGCTGATTTTTCTGGTGCGCGGCAAGGGTGACAGGCGGTTACGGTTTGTGCTAGATAAAACTCATGCGGCGCATCGCTTGTTTGGTCGTGGTCCTGCTCTGTTTGGCGCCCCGGGCAGCCGAGCTTTCCGGCAAGGTCACCCGTTCGGACAACTCCCAGGCGGTGTCCGGGGCGATAGTGCTGGTACGCGGCACCGCGCTCTACGGCCAGAGTGACGCCTCCGGAAACTACCGCATTGAAAACATCCCCGCCGGCGCTTACGGGCTTAGCTGCTGGGCGCCTGGTCTCAGAGGGGCGTCAACCGGAGCCGTCTGGATAGGCAACGCGGTGCAGCGGGATTTCGCCCTGGAGCCTCCGCAAGGGCCGGGAACCATACAGGGCGCGGCTAGCTGCGCGGGCGGGCCCTGCGCCGGGGTTCTGGTGCAGGCGCGCCAGGGCGGGAACGTCCGGGCGGAGAGCATTTCCCAGCCGGGAAGCGGCGCATTTTCCCTGGCCGGACTGCAACCAGGCAATTACACCCTGCATGGTGTGAAGCTGGGCTATTTGCCGGCCAGCGTAGAGCTGCTTTTGCCCGAGCCAGCCACCGATGGCGGTACGGTGTTGGTGGAGCAGAATCTAACCCTGGAAGCCGGCGCAAGCTATCAGTTGAGTGGCGTGGTGGGGCTTTCCGACAATCCCCTGGATAAGAGCGGATCGCTGGTGCGTCTGAACGGGAGTCAGCCCGATCTTTCGACCACGACTTCCTCGGGGGGTGTTTATCAGCTTTCCGTGCCGGCCGGCCCGCTTTCGCTGACCGCCTCCCATAATGGATACCGCGCGCACACCCAGATTGACATTTTGGTAAGCGGCGCACGCAGTTTGAACTTCATTCTGCAAAAAGACCAAGAAAACCCTCCCGACCCGGTTTATAACCTTTCCGGACGGGTTGTTTTGGCTACCGACGGCGGGAGCACCCCGGCCATTAGGGCCCGGGTAAGCGTTTGGCTGCAAGACGGCGCGCTGATTAGCACGGTTCTTACCGATAACGAGGGCAATTACCGCATCGGTGGCCTGCGGCCCGGTACCTACCGCGCGGGGGCGGCTCTGGAAGGCTACCTGGAACAGATAAGCGATCCCTTTGAGCTGCAGGCCAACCGTACCCAGAATTTCATGCTAGAGGCCGACAGCGGTTATGATTGGGGACCAGGCAATCAGGGTCCCGGGCCGGGCTGCGGCTGCAACAGCGTCGCTGGAATCTTTGTCCTTCTGCCGCTGGCGGTGATTTTCCCGGCGAGATTCAGGAGACATGGACGCTGACCGGCTAAAGACGGCGCTGGAAACCGCCCGGCTGGCCGCCCGCGCAGCCGGCCTCATCCAGAAAGAGGCGCTGGGAGCAAAGAGGCGCATCGAGCACAAGGGCATCTACGATCTGGTGACCGACGTCGATCGTCGTTGCGAACAGGCGGTGCTGGAAATTCTCGCCAGCCACTTTCCTAAAGTACCAGTGCTGGCCGAAGAAAGCTCGCCCCACTTCAGCGGTGCGGATAGCTACTGGGTGGTCGATCCTTTGGACGGCACGACTAACTATGCCCGGGGTTATCCCCTGTTCTGCTGTTCCATTGCCTTCATAGAAGGCGGCCGCCCGGTGCTGGGAGTGATTTACGAGCCGCTGCGGGAGGAGCTGTTCTGGGCGCAGGCCGGACTGGGGGCATTTTTGAACGATCGCCCCCTTGCGGTCAGCGACACCGCCCGCCTGGAAGAGGCCCTCCTGGCCACCGGTTTTCCCTATGACCGGTTGGAACAGCCCGAAACGAATCTCGACCGATTCTGCCTGCTGACCTTGCGCTGTCGCGGAGTGCGCCGCGGAGGTTCGGCCGCTTTAGACCTTTGCTACACCGCTTGCGGTCGGCTGGATGGTTTCTGGGAAATCCGCTTGCATCCCTGGGATGTCTGCGCCGGAGCTTTCATCGTAGAACAGGCCGGGGGGCGGGTAACCGACCTCCAGGGTCAGCCCTATGACTGGTCGGGAAAAGAAACCGTCGCTACCAACGGCAGATTGCACTCCGCTTTGATAGCAGCGCTTGCCTTGCCCGCCCCGCACGGCCGCTGTTTCGGCTAAGTTACTTGCCCCGCTTTTTCTTGCCGCCTTGACGCTCAAGCCAGCGGCGTGCGTCTTCTAGTTTCGGGTCTAGCTGCAGGGCTTTTTCCACCGCCGGGCGCGCCAGGTCTGGTTTTCCCAGCGCCTCCTGGCACATGCCGGCCAGAAAATAACCCCGCGCCGATGGCGCGAGGGACAATGCTTTTTCCGCCGCTTCCAAAGCGGCCCGAGCCTGTCCGTCGCGCAGCCGGGCCAGAGCCAAAAGCAGCCAGGCTTCGGCGTCGGAAGGTGTTTGCCTGGTCACCTTTTCCAGTGCCATGACCGCGGAGGCGTGGTCCTTGAGGGCCAGGGCGGCCCGGGCTAGGTTGAGACCGATGTCGGTGCGGGAGGAATCCTGTTCGAAGGCGCGTTGTAGGGCCTCGAAAGCCGGGGCGGTTTTTCCACACACCAAGCGGGCGTATCCCAGATCGCCCAGTAGATCGACATCCGCCCCTTTCTCTGCCGCCCGCTCCAGCGCTTCCAGCCCTTCTTCTTTGCGTCCGCTCAACAGTAACGAATTTCCCAGTTCGTGCAGCAAAAGACGGTTAGCCGGGGCACGGGCCAGCGTATCTCGGTAAACTTTCTGGGCGGCTTCGTTTTCACCCGCCAGGTCCAGTAGCACCCCGTAGGCTACGGCGGCGTCCACCGAGGAGGGATCTAGCTCATGGGCCCGGCGAAAGGAGTCCCGAGCCTCGGCCGTTTGTTCCAGCCGGCTCTGGGCCAGGCCGAGCTGGTAGTAGGCTTCGGCGCGCTGGGGGTCGCGGGCCAGGCAGTCCAGCAACGCCTGGCGGGCCTGTTCGCTGCGGCCGTTGGCGTTGTAGGCCTTGCCTATTTCCAGAAGTTCGTCGGCGCTGAGCTGATGGGCCGCAGGCTCGTTTTGTGCCGGAGCGGGGTTTGGCGCTCTTGGCGTGGCGCAGGCAGGATAAGCCAAACCCAGAAGCAGCAGCAATGTTTTCGTCACCGTTGGTTCCTCCGGCGCGCTTTTTTGACCCGCAGCCAGATATTGTCGATCAGGCGGGTCGAGCCGATGTGCACCGCCACCATAAGGATGGCTTCGTCTTCCACCTGAAGAATGCGCTCCATGGTTTGCGGGTCCACCACCGCCACGTACTCCACCTGTATATCGGGTTCGTCGCGTAATAGATCCAAGGCACAGGCAGCTATCTCCGCGGCGTCGCGCTCTCCTTCCTGAAGCAATCGCTCGGCCTTAGAAAGCGCCCGATAGATGGTGGCTGCTTTTTTACGCTGTTCCGGACTGAGATAAGTGTTACGCGAACTCATGGCCAGGCCGTCTTCTTCTCGCACCGTGGGCATGCCCACTATTTCCACCTGCAGGTTGAGATCCTGGACCATGCGCTTTATGGTGACCAGCTGCTGGTAGTCCTTTTCCCCGAAGATGGCCAGGTCGGGTTGAACGATGTTGAATAGCTTGCACACCACGGTGGCCACGCCTCGGAAGTGTCCCGGGCGGGAGGCGCCGCAGAAATCCCGGGTCACCTTGCTAACTTCGACGAAGGTCTGAAATCCTTCGGGATACATCTCGGCCGGATCGGGATAAAAGATGACGTCGGCTCCGGCCCGGCCAAGCTTTTTACGGTCTCCGCTCAGATCTCGTGGATAGCGATCCAGATCCTCATTGGGCCCGAATTGCAAAGGATTTACAAAGATGCTCACCACCACCAGGCCGGCTCGCCGACGCGCTTCTTCTACCAGCGACAGGTGCCCTTGGTGCAGGTAGCCCATGGTGGGAACCAGGGCGATGCGCTTTCTGCGCGCACGGGCCTGCGCCACCAGCTGGCGAATGTCTTTTATGGTCCGCACTATTTTCAATGGACGGACCGGCTGGCTGGCGGACTTTTTTTCTTTCTTCTTTTCCTTTTTCTTGGCCACGGGTTGACTCCTATCTTCCCCCTCGTTCAACCTGTTGAAAAACCGCAATTTTTAGTATTACGGCCAGCTAAAAAGGTCAAGCTAAAACTTGAGTTACTTCCAAAATATTTCTATGCTTTCTGGCAACCGATGAAAACAAAAAATCTGGCGGTAGTTTTTGTGGATCTGGTTGGATTTACCAGCCGCACCTCTGCCCAGACCCGGCAGGAGAGCGCCGAATGGTTAGACGAGTTCTACCGCCTGCTCAAGCCACTGGCGCTGGGGTTGCATGGACGGGTGGTTAAGACCATAGGCGATGCTCTGCTGGTGGTGTTCGAATCGCCTACCGACGCTCTGCTCTTCGGCATGGCCGCTCAGGATGCCGTCTTTGAGCACAATCGTTTCTGTCCCGAAACGCGGCGCATGGAAATCCGGGTGGCGGCCAATGTTGGAGAAGTGCGTTTGCACCAAGGAGATGTTTTCGGCGAAGCGGTAAACATCACCGCCCGCATCGAGGAAATTACGCCGGCAGGGGAGGTCTGGTTCTCTGAAGCGGTATACCTGGCCATGAACAAAAGCGAGGTGCCGGCAGAAAAATTAGGTCAGCGCCAGCTAAAAGGGTTGTCCGAACCGATAACTCTGTACCGGGTGCCACAGGGGACAAGCTACCGCCTGCAGGTGGCCGCTAAGGCGGAGGAAAGCCTTCGAGATTATCCCTATGGAGGAGCGGCGCTACATCGGGCTGAAGGGCGCAGGCTTCCTCCTGGGGTGCAGAGCATACTGTGGTGGCTGGAGCAAAGTTCGGCCCAGCTGGTTGGAACAATCAGTGCGCTGCTCAGAGGCCGGGCGCGCCTTCGCCTTCTGATCGTGGCCGCTGTCGGCTTGCTGGCCCTGGGTGTGATTTTCTGGATCTGGCCGCGAGACAGCTTTCACCAGATCAGGCTGGAGCTGGAAAACGGCAACGCCAAAAAGGCCCTGGCCCTGCTTCAGATGCATCCCCAGGGTGAACTTCCCGAGGGGCTGGCACTGGCCGCCCGGGCCAGGCTGCGCCTGCCTCAACCCGAGCCGGAACAGTCCTGGACGCTTCTTCAGGAAGCGTTGGCTAAAGAACCGGGTTTGCTTTCTGACCGCCGGGTGCGTCAGGACCTGGTGCTCTGTCTCGACAGCGAGAGCGCCCGACCGGTGATGGAATGGTTACTTCAGGGCAGAGCCGGTAGGGTGATGGACGAACTTTACGCGGCCGCACGCGACCGGCGTTACTTTTTGCGCTGGAACAGCATCCGCCTGCTGGAGAAATTGGGAAAGACCGATATCGATTATGTCCAGGCCTATATCTACGACCTCGACTATGCCGGCTCCTGCTCCACCCGCAAGCGGGCGGCGCAAAAACTGGGCGAACTGAAGGACCGACGGGCGTTGGACGCGCTCAGGCGGGCAAAAGAGCGCAGTTTTTTGGAAAACCTGTGCATGGGAAACACCCTGGAACAAGCCCTGCAGGCCTTGGAGGAGAAATAGCCGTCAGTGCTTCTGGGTCAGTACCGGGGGCAGGCTGTCGATGTATTGCTGCACCATCTGGCGGTGGGCAGCGTCGTCCAGGCTCTTTCCTAGCAGGTGTTCGGCTGACGCCAGCGCTAGGTCCACCGCGTAGGCGCGCAGCTCGCGCAGCGCCAGGTGCTTTTCTTCCTCGACTTGGCGCCGGGCGCGTTCGATGATCTCGGCCGCTTCGCGCCGGGCCTTTTCCAGAAGCTGCTCGCTGGCGGCCCGGGCTTCCTCGCGGGCCTGTGCCAGCAACTGCTGAGTTTGCTGGCGCTGCTGTTCCAGGAGCCTTTTTTGTTCGGCGATGGCCTGTTCAGCTTGGGCCCGCGCCTGCTCCGCGCTTTCCAAGGCCGTGCGGATCTTTTTCTCCCGCTCATCCACCGCCCGCAGCATGGGCTTCCACAGAAGCTTTCCCAGCAGCAACACCAGGATGACAAAGATGATAATGGTCCAGATTACCGTTCCCGGATGAACGGAAACCAAGGAGAAAGATTCCGTTTCCTGGTGCGTCGCCAGCACTGCCCGAGGCAGCCAGACGGAAACAAATTCCAGCATGGTACACCTCCCGGAGCGATTCCGGGGAGAGACATCACCCCGTTATTTCAGGGCCATCATTATGCAGATAACTTCCGCAAACAGGGTTACGCCTTCGATCAGGGCGGCGGCGATGATCATCGAGGTGCGGATGTCGCCGGTGGCGGATGGCTGACGGGAAGTGGCATGCATGGCTCCTTCTGCCAGTCTGCCGATGCCGTAGCCGGCTCCTATTACCGCCAATCCCGCGCCCAATCCTGCCGCCAGGTATCCCAGTGCCGATCCATCCATTGCCTTACCTCCTTTTGGTTAATGTCCACCTGCTACCATAAGCCCAATAAATAGCGAAGTCAGCATGGTGAAAATGTAGGCCTGCAGAAAGGCTACGAAAAGCTCAAGTATGTACATGAAAATGGCGAAGGCCACGCTCACCGGCGAGATGAAAATGCCAATGACGAAAATAAGGCCAATTAGACTCAGGATTACCACGTGACCGGCCACCATGTTGGCAAAAAGACGCATGCATAGCGCGAACGGTTTGGCCAGAATGCCCATCAGTTCAACGATCACCATCACCGGCGCCAGCCATAGCGGCACCCCCTGGGGCACCAGGTGCCGCAGGTAACCGACTACACCCATGTGCTTCATGCCCCAGAACTGAATCATAATGAAAGACAGGAAGGCCAGGCCGGCGGTAACGCTAATGTTGCCGGTGGCGGTAGAGCCGTAAGGAATCAACCCCAGCAGGTTACAGGTCAGGATGAAAAAGAAGGTGGTGCAGAGATAGGGGGTGAGCCGGGGTGCGTAATGATGGCCGAGGGTGGGTGACGCGATTTCATCGCGGATAAATAGCACCACGCTTTCGATGACCGAAAAAAAGCCCTTCGGTACCAGGGCGATTTTACGCCGCAAAACCAAGGCCATAAAAACCAGCAGCCCGGCAGCGATGAGCATCATCAAAACGTGGCGGCTAATGGAGAGATTGACGTCTATACCGGCCAGCTCGAAATGCCACAAATCCGGTTTTAGCTCCAGCGCCGTGGCCCAGTGGCTCGAAGGAACCTCCACCTCCCAGCCATTGGTGATGTGGTGGAGGATCATTTCTTTTACCTGTTCGCCTACGTTTGCCGCGGCCTGCGCCATTGCTTCGCGCCCTCCTTCAGGAAAGCAGCCACCGCCCTCGGCGGTGTATCACCGCCAGCTCCAGCGCCATAAATACCAGCATACCCGTAAGCAACCCGGCAACGAACCATTCGCGGGAAAACAGCGAAAACCCCAGCACCAACGCCAGCGCCAATCCGTAGACAGCCATCTTACCCAGCAGGCTGGCGGCCAGCACCACCAGGAATTTGTCATTACGCTCCAGCGCCCGTATCACCAGCCACATGCCCGCCGCGGCCACCAGGCCGGCCAGGATCCAGCCGGCGCCAAATGAGGAGCCACCCGGCGCAAAAGGCAAGCCGAAGCCTCCGCAGCCCGCAAGAACCAGGCTGCCCGACAGCAATCGCTTCAGATAACGCCGTTTTTCAGGGCTGGTGGTCACCTGGATTTTCCCCGTCGGATTTTTTCTGTAAATGGATAACCGCCTTTATGAAATGATAAAACCCCGCGGCCATTCCCAGAAGCGACCCAGCCAGAAGCAGCCAGGGCTTGGTGCCCAGTTTTGCGTCCAACCAGTAACCCAGCCCCACACCCATAAGCACACAGGCGGTAAGAACCACGCCCAAATTCAACCAGGGGGCAATTTTCCGTAACTGCTCGGGTGAGATCCACAAGCCTCCTCCACCAGCTGGATTGCTAATAGCACAGCATGTCTGTCAGATCAACTCAAAGAAATCGAAAAAACACTTGGCCAACCAACACCAGAGGTGACGGGTGGTCTTGAAGGATATGCCGCAACCAGAGAAAAATAATAAAAAAGCGGTAAGGTCAAAAAATTTATTGACCTTTTGGTGACCAAAGAAAAAAATTAGTTATGCTCAAAGCAAAGATAGCAGCTATTTTGTTTCTTCTTCTCTTTAGTTCTACGGCATTTTTGGAAGAATTGGATGAAGAAAATCTTTTGGAAGAAGAGTTTGAGTTATTAGAACTCGAACAAGAAACCGAAGTGGAAGCTGCAACTGGCTGGTTGCAGCAGATCGATGAAGCGCCAGCGCACGTAATAATTATTGGTTGCCAGGAAATTCGCCGACGCGGCTGGAGAAACATAGCCGAAGTTTTGGAATATGTGCCTGGTTTGGCGGTCATCGATGATCGCACCTTCCACAATGTTGGGGTAAGAGGAATATTTGCCAGTGGCGGCAATTCGCAAATCATCAAGGTGTTGATAAACGGCCAAGCGGTAGCCTTCCGACCTGATTCTTCCAATTTTTTTGGTGCCGAATTGTTGCCCATAGAAGCGGTTTCTCGCGTGGAGATATTAATGGGGCCGGCGTCTTCCCTTTACGGTGCCAACGCCCTTTTGGCGGTAATTAATATTGTTACCTTCAATGGCCGTGAGGCCGGCTGCTACTCTTCCTTGCATGGCGCGGTGCTTGAAGGCGACAACCTTGGCGCCAGGGTGGCCGCGACCATCGGCACATCTATAGGCCCTTTCAATTATTTTATTGGTGCAACTTTCCGTTATGGCGATCGCTCGGGACTGGAAGTGCCCGGATTGCACGATATGGTACTGGAAAGCGAAAGAAGAGCCGGAGAGCCTTTCGACGAAAAAGGTTATCCATCTCCCGGGTGGGACTGGCCGGCCAGGTTACACATGATGCGTGAGGGCATGAGTCGAAATGACCTCGAAAGAGTGGGAAGTAGCTATCTTTTAGCGAATTACGATTTTTCGAATGCTTGGTCCATGACTTTCGATGGTCATTTTCAATATTTCGATCGCGGGGGTGAGTTTCTAAGTTTCTCCCCGCTCACCCACAAAACCCGGTTGACTTATCTGAATGGTTTTTCAAGACTGCATTTTCATTATCGGCCTGAGGGAGAAACGGTTGTTATCGACGTTGGTATAGCAGCCGCTGCGGGCAAACCTACCGATGACGATATGATAGCCGAACCGACCCTGCAAGACATCTCCTACAGGCGAAAATTCGGTTACCAGGCACTTGATGTGTTTGGTGAGGCGACTTTCTCCTTTTGGAAGCAAAAGATAAAAATAGGCGCGGATTTCACTAACGAAGAACAGGAGTTAATGAATATTGTTCAGCTGGATAGCGAAGGCCGAGAAATATACAAGCCTACATTTGGGAAGCGCACCTTCGCTAATACCGGAATTTTTCTGCAGTGGTTCTGGCCTATCCTGGACAACTTGCAGCTTACTTTGGGAACCAGAATGGACTACAATAACCGGGCCCGCTGCCGGCTTTCGAATTGGAACTGTATCATTGGCTCAGAACAAGCCCCTGACCTGGGGCAGCTGCAAACCACGGGCCGAGCAGCCCTGGTGTTTACGCTCCCCTGGTGGAAGTCTTATGCCAAAATAATTTATGCTTCTTCTTATAAGCCGCCCTCTGCTTACGAGCTTTTTCATGAACCGCTGACTATGTTGTCTTCAGAGGGAAATCCCAATTTGGTGTCCTTATCGGCGGACAGTATCGAACTGGCTCTGGGAGCAAGGCCGGATGTTGGCTGGCATTTGTGGGCTGGCGGGTATTTTACCATGCTGAAGGATCTTACCGTGGAGTTCAAGGAGGCGGGAAAGTTACGCGGACGCAATACAAACGGCTATGTAGCCGGCACGGAAGCTGGGGTAAAGTTCCGCTGGCGAGGTCTTTCCGGCTCGGTCAACTTGGCCTATTTGGCCATCAACCGCATCCATCCCAACCGGCTGGATACAGAACCTGAATTGCTATGGGAAAATTCGCCGTTTAATGCTTGGTTGCAAATTGGTGAATTTCCCAAGTTTACCGCAAACGGTGTCATAAACTATGCCTTGCCGCGTAATCACCTAAATCTGAACCTGGCTGTTCATTACTGTTCTCCGACCAGAAGCTCGCTCCTTAACAACCAGCTCTTGTATGCGACAGACCTCAATAGAGGATACCACCTGCCGAGCGTATGGTGGGTGGACCTGTGGATAACAACCATCGGAATCAAGCTCTTCAACAACGAAGACGAAACCTTGATTTCCGTCGGAATTGTACATGCTCCAGGAAAGGGGGTTTATCCTGGTCGGGCTGGGCTGGATATTCCGGGTCCGAAGACTCAGGTGGCGTTGCGACTAAACCAGAGGTGGTGAAAATCTCTACCTTAAAGGGAGGAGGCTTAAAAATGAAGAAATGTTTGGTCGGTTTTCTGGCGAGCCTGGTAGTTGTCGCTTGTGGTGGAGGGGGCGAAAAATTGCCTCTTAAAATTTGCAATGAAAAGAAAAGCGGTGAGGTTTACTTTGGGTTACTTGTTCCATTAACCGGTTCGCTGTCTTCATACGGCATGTCTATGGAAAGAGGCGCTCTTCTTGCCTGGACGGACGTGGTAGATGGTGGAGGTATCGCCGGAAAGAAACTGGGATTGATCGAATGCGATACGGCAACCGACCCAGACCAGGCGGCAAAAGTGGCTGACGAGTTGTTTTCGCTAAATGTTATGGGAGTGACCGTTGGCCCGGCCACCAGCGCCGAAAGCTTAACCATGATACCAAAGGCCAAGGAAAACCAGAAGGTAATGATTTCTCCGTCGGCAACTTCTCCTTCTTTAACCACTATCGATGACGGTGGCTTTTTCTTCAGGACCGCCATGTCCGATTCCTATCAGGGAAAACTGGCTGCAGCTCTTGCGGTAAGAGAAAATTTTAAAAAAGTGTTTGTGATTCATCGTGATGATGCTTATGGGACGGGCATGAAAGAGGTTTTTTCTACAAGCTTTACCGCCAGTGGCGGTACCGTTGGCTCATTTCAATACAAAGAGGAACAAGCCAACTTTGCGAAAGATTCTATTGATGCTGCCGCCAGCTTTGGGCCAGATGCTATTTTTCTCATCTCTTTCATCGATGATGGCGCCGCTATAATAAACCAGGCCATTTCCTCGAATCTCAATACTAAATGGTTGTTACCGGATGGCCCCAAGGACCCTGAACTAATAAGCAAGGTTACGAATACCGCCTACTTGGAAGGAATAATCGGCACAGCGCCTGCCGTTCCAATTGGACCCGATTTTGAACTTTTTAGTGAGAAATATAAGAAATCTTTTAACCAAGAACCGGTGGTGTTCGTGTCGAATATGTACGACGCGGTGATGCTTGCGGCAGCGGCTATGCTATTTGCGGATAACCCCGTACAAGGGGCGGCCATCAAGAGCGCTCTTTTAGAAAAAACTTCTTCTGGTGTGGATATTCATCCCGGACAATGGAATAAGCTGCTAGAGCACGCTTCTGATGGGAAAATTGATTATTATGGGGCCAGTGGCCCGGTGAATTTCGATCAAGCCGGAGACGTGGTTTCCAACCTCGAAGAATGGAGTATATCAAACGGCAAAATAGTAACCAAGGCTTGTTGGACTCCAGAGATTAAACCCTGCACTTCGCCTTAAGCTTAACTGTCGGAGCTGCCGCATTCGATCAAAGTATTCATGGCGGTGGCCGCTCTAAGCATAATGACCAGCTATAGTCGAAAGCTTTCTAACACCCTCAAATGGCATTCTGGGCGGGTTGGGTTGCCAGTAGCGTCTTTTATACGTAAGATCAAGCCAGGCAAGGAAATTCGAAAAATAGCCATGTACAACCTTTTACACTGGCTAAGAGGAAAAGATGGCAGCATGAAAAATTACGTTCAGCTGGCTTTCTATCTGGCGATGCTGGTGGTGAGGGCGGCGTCTGGCGCGGATTTTTAACTCGATCCGATAAACGGAAGTTCTCAGGGAGACGGCAGCCGAGAGCGACCCTTTGGCTCGTTGCAACAGGTCATAGAAAGCGGGCTGGTCCAGGGTTATCAATGCAGCTCTTTGCCTTATCAGGAGGGCTGCACCATGACCCTGCGCAACCCCTCGGGGCCCATAAAAGGCGGCGATCGCCTGCTCCTTCTTTCCGGCTACCATGGAGAAATAACCGTGATGGATTCTTACCAGAACGAACCCATCGTGGTAGAGGCCGCTTCGGGTCACACTCCGAAAATCAAGAGCCTGCGCTGTCTGGGAGCGTCCAA
>Ga0068707_1002807_pt1 | contig 12228 bp, 6 predicted proteins | sample YNPNPMetaG_FD_66600 | JGI IMG/M metagenome (GOLD analysis project Ga0068707, IMG submission 66600) | Anoxygenic and chlorotrophic microbial mat microbial communities from Yellowstone National Park, USA - YNP NP MetaG | ecosystem: Environmental > Aquatic > Thermal springs > Hot (42-90C) >... | reverse complement strand
CCGTAGCTTTAGTTACCACCGGCTGTGCTTTGGATGCTGTCACTCACACTCTGGAAGGTGCTGTTGGCGGACGTCCCGAGGGACGAAATGGCCGTCAAGCAAACCACCACGATGAGGGCCAGCATCACCGCGTACTCAACCGCGGTCGGGCCATCTTCCGAAACGAGGAAACGGTGCAACTTCAAAGCGAGCGATCTCATACAGTTCCTCCAAGACAAGCGGGACATGTTCGACTGGCCTTCGCTTCCGTCCGCGAATCCAGCCTGGAAAAGGGGGACCGACGGTACGCGCCGCATACCACGACGCCGGCCTGTCCTGTACCGTCTGCATCCCGACAACAACCAACACCATGTGCCTCTTCCCCGTATGCCGCGATGCTCATCGAGCTTTCACCCGATGCGCGCCGCCGCAGCCGGCACGTCCCGGTTGTCGGCAGGCGGATGTCCAAGGCCAACTTGGACTGCATCACCCTTTCGGCAGCCCGGCGACCGTATTCTTACGAACCCGGCCCGTAGCTTTGCGCCCCGGCCTTACGACCGGTTTGCCTTTATCGAGGATGAGGCGACAGGCCGTTCCTGACAGGGGACCAAGTGGCCATTCCACTTCGGTCTTTACCCCCGCCCTGTGACGGGCCAATCGGCCGTCATCTCAGCGACTTCTCACTCCGACCCTTAGTCATCGCTCAAAGCCGCCTCTGTAATGAAAAATAGAATATCTATTCGCCGTGTCAAATCGAAAACTTGAACCGAAACCTACCATCCCATGAAAAAATCCGTTTCGTTTCTCTGTTAATGGTCGGGTTAAAACGGTTGGAGTGGTCGTAGGAACTTCTTACCTGTTCTGGTCCCGCCCTCCAGCCCACAACAATTGTTCCCGTGCGGCGTTACGGTGCAACTTTCCCCCGCCTTCCGGATAAAATGAACATTGGGACAATCGCCGGCGAGACGACGCACCGGATGCCTGGTTGTTCCTTTGACATATATATCTTCACAGATTTTGGGAGTGCTCGGTTATGGATCTGATCGGAAGTGATGGGGTCGATCAGAGCGTGCACGAACTGTCAACGATGACTGTTGAGGCGGAGCGTGCGAACTCAGTGCCGCCGACTGAAACGCTTGCCCCGACAGGGGCCTTTCCGGGCATCCTGCTGATTCGGGCCGTTCTGTGGCTCGTTGCCTTTATCACGATCGTGCTGGCAGTCCCCTACCTTGCCGAAGAGATTTCCTATGCTATTGTCCGGGGGCGATTACGGGCAGAGGCCGATGCCGCCAAACAGCGATTAAGCCAAATGCCAGAATGGGAAGAGCGCTATCGCTATGTGATCAAAACAGTATTCCCTGGTGTCGTTGGGATTGAGACGGTCCGTGAAAACAGTGTTAGCCGTTTCCCTCGCCGTAGCATGCTTCCACTTCCGGACCTCCGCGAGGAGAGCATGGGGTCCGGCGTTATTGTCGATCCTGAGGGTTACGTGGTGACGAGCTTGCACGTGGTGGAACAGGCCAAAGAAATCACTATCCGCCTGGCGGATGGGCGTTCGATCAAAGATGCGGCGATTGTTGGAACTGATCCGTTGAATGATTTGGCCGTCCTCAAAATCTCCTCCAAAGGCCTGATGGCCGTCCCGTGGGGAGACAGCGATCAGCTTGAAGTCGGTGACACGGTCCTGGCAATTGGCAATCCATATGGTCTAACGCGGACGGTCACAGCAGGAATTGTGAGTGCCAAAGAACGGCGTGCTCAAAGTCAGATGGGTGGATTCCAGGAGTTCTTGCAGACCGATGCTGCGATGAATCCGGGAAACAGTGGTGGGCCGCTTGTCAATCTCCGGGGCGAGATTGTGGGGATCAATTCCGCGATCTACGGCGAGGCCTATCGCGGGATCAGTTTTGCCATTCCCAGCCGCGTTGCACAACACGTGTACGAACAGATTCGGCAAAACGGACAAGCGCGACATGGTTGGCTGGGCGTCCAGATGGGGGATGTGGATGACGAGACCGCGCAATCCCGCGGGATGGAAGATCCACACGGAGCACTGATCTTGTCGGTCCTGCCGGGCTCACCTGCCGAATTGGCCGGGATTCAACCCGGCGATATCATCCTGACCTGGGACGGCAAACCCCTGGAGAACTCCGCGGCCCTTGGCGTCACCGTTGCCCGAACGCCGGTTGGTAGCAACGTCACTGTGGAACTCCTTCGTGGTCGGGAGCAGAAACAGATCACCGTCCGCGTTGGCCAGCGGCCTATGTGATGTCACCAGGGACGCACCCGTCTGTAACAAAGCGATTAGTCGCCTTATCAGCTCGCGATTTCTCACGTTGTTTGTGTGGCCAATTTGCGGGAATTTCCGCCGCGAGTCGCAACATCGTACAGGATTGGGATGACAATTTGTGTCAAGACACCGGAAACGAGGATGCCGCCCACCGTGGCCACACCGACACCCACCCGTGGCTCGGCGCCGATCCCCCGGCCAAGAGCCAGAGGTAACATACCAAGCACAGCGGCCAAGGTAATCATCACGATCGGACGAAACCGATCGCAGGCAGCCTGAATCATCGCCTCATGTCGGGGAACCCCCTGGGCAACCAGGATGTTGAACTGGTCGATAATGAGAATCGCGTTATTGACGACAATACCGGTCATCATCACGATGCCCATCACGGCAAAGATGTCCAAGCTCTGACCAGCGATGGCCAAGGCCCAAAATGTGCCAATCAGCGCCAAGGGGACCGTGACCACCACGAGGAACGTCCGCCTGAAAGACTCGATAATGGCGGCCAGGGCGAGAAACACCAAAATCACGGAGATAATAAACGCCTCAAAGAGGCCGCCCAGTCCTTCTTGCATCGTTTCATAGATTCCCCCGAAAGAATAGCGATAACCAGGAGAGAACGATAAACGTTGATCGACTGCCTGGCTGATTAATTGTGCGGCTTTGCCCAAGGGCAGGTCAGGCGCAAGCTGCGCCGTCATCTTTGCGATTCGCTGTTTGTCTTTTCGGATGATCTGGATAGGAATCTTACGCTCTTCAACTGTACCCAGGGTCGCGAGGATCAAAGCATGTCCTTCAGCACCGGGGAATAAGAAGCCGGCCACTTGTTGTTTGCCCTGTTGCTCGCTGAATTTGACTACAATGTCATAATTGCGGGCTGTCTCCCGTGATTTGAACGTTCCTGCCTTAATGCCTTCCAGGTTGCCACGGAGTGTCAAACCAATACCGACCGCCGGCGAGTCGATATCCGCCAGGACGGGGCGACGGGGACGTACCCGAATCTCAGGTTTAGGCTCCCGGACTGACGTATCCGGTGATAGCACACCGGGGATGCTCCGCGCGATTTGTAGGCTGTCGAGGGCAAGTTGGTCCAGCTCCCGCAAATCCTGTCCAACGATTTCCATTTCCACTGGCGTCGATTGGCCACCGATCAGCGACGCCTGACTGACGACGATGCGTGCATCCGGAAAGTCTCGCAGACGCTGGTTCACCACATCCATCAGTTGGTAGATGCTCAGTTTGCGTTCTGTCCGCTGGGAAAAGACCAGCAACATTTGACCGAGGTAAACGCCCTCGCTCGACTGACCGAGAACAGCCTCCGCCTTTCCAATCGTGGTGAGAATATGCTTAAGTTCTGGCACTCCCTCAAGCCGTCTTTGGGCTTCCTGGATTTTTGCCGTGGTCGCAGCCAGGTCGTAATACGTGGGAAACTCCATTCTCACGTAAACTTCACCCCGGTCCGTTTCGGTGAAAAATCCCGTCCCGAGTTTTCCGGCCACCCAAAACGAATGGACCAGCATTCCCACAACACCCAGTAAAATAAGTCCACCAACCACGCGATAGTGTTCGGTGAATTTCAAAAGCCATCGGTAAACGGCTATGTTGGCTGAAAGGATGCGGTCGAAACCTTCACCCAGCCGCCGCAAGAGGGACCGCTTGCCCGTTTGCGGCTTGAGAATCAACGAGCAAAGCATGGGCGTCAGGGTAAAAGAAATAAAAAGGGAGACAACGGTTAAAATAAACATCGTCATCGCCAACGGGGCGATGAACAGGCCAATGCGGGTCTTCATCACGGATAGCGGGAACAATACAACCACATTCGTCACGGCACTGGCCAGCACAGCCACGAAGACCTCGTTGGCCCCCAGCCGGGCGGCTTCTTTTGGGTCGCCGAGTTCATTCAGCCTCTTGATAATGGATTCCAGGACGACAATGGAGTTTGTCACCAGAATACCCACGGAAAGCCCAATCGCAATCAACGTGGACGTATTGAGTGTATAGCCCACGGCCTGCATGAAAAACAGCCCAATGATAATCGTTAGCGGCATGGTCACCGCCACGATGAATAGTGATCGCAATTCATAGAGGAAGAAGAACAGAATGGCCGCTGTGAGAATGATGCCAATGACCACGTTCTTCCAGGCGTCCATGTTCATGGCCTCAATAAACGTGGCGTCATCGGTTACCCAAATGAGCTGCATTCCGGCAGGCAATTCCCGGTTAATACGATTGATGGCGTTTTTGACAGCATTGGCTACTGCGACCGGGTTAGCATCGGCCTTTTTGACCACCTTGATGGCAATGGCGGGTTTGTTATCGAGGTTTGCCCGCTGACGAATTTCCTCCGTTGCCAGGACAGCCTTTCCGACATCACGGAGGTGGCATCGTTTCCCTTCCTGATTGGCAATTTCCAGATCATTGAGTCCGGCAATGGTGTCGTAATCTGCATCGAATTTGACGGAGTATTCGGTCCCAGCCTCGCGAATCCGACCGGCAGGGATCGACTTGACGCCCGCCTGAACTGCCTTGACGACATCCATGGTCGTCAGGCCGCGTGCCGCCAGCTTTTCGCGGTCGAGTTGAAGATGCACCTCCCGTTTTGCCCCACCAATCAGTTGCACATCCGCAACGCCCTGGATCACCGTAAGCTGATCCCGCAGCTCGTTATCTGCATAATCGTAAAGCTCATCAATGGGCAAGTCGCCCACCAGGGCCATTGTGGCCACCGGTTTGGCGTTGATATCAAACTTCTGGATAATCGGGTCTTCAACATCCGAAGGCAGATCGGACCGGATCAGGTCGATCTTCTCGCGGACGTCCGTGGCTGCGATGTCCACGTCCACTCCCATCTCGAACTCCAGGAGAGTTTGGCAAACGTTCTCCATGCAGACCGAGGAGACGTGTTTGAGACCTTCAATCGAGGAGACCGCGTCCTCGATTCGCTTGGCCACATCGATCTCCAGCTCGTCTGGCGCGGCGCCCGGATAAACAGTCACCACCGTGATGAAGGGGATATCGATTTTGGGCATGAGCTCCAGGCCCATCTTGCGAAAGGCATTGAGTCCCAAGAGCGTCAGCCCGATCATGAGACAGCTTGTCGCAACGGGGCGACGGACGGCAAAATCGGCAATGTTCATCGGCCTGCCTCCTTCAGGACGCGCACCGGTGTTCCATCATCAACCAGCGACTGACCACTCGTGATTACCGGGACCACCGCGGACAAACCTGAGCGGATCTCCTGCCAGCCTTCGGTCTCCCAACCAAGCTCGACCGGAATCGCTTTGGCTTTGTTTTCGGTTACCACAAACACGATATTCTTCCCACCACGTTGTTGAATTGCCTGCGCGGGGACCCCCAATCCCTGACGCGACGCCAAGACGAGACTCACCTGGGCCAACGAGCCGGGAACAACCTCCGGCGGCGGCGATTGCAAAAGGGCCTTGACTTGAAATGTTCGCAATCGTGGTTCAACGACGGGGCTTTTGAAGGTTACGGGCAATTCTCCTAGATCCCGCCCTGCCACGCGAACCCGCAGCTTGGTTTGTCCCACCATAACCTGATCGTAATACTCGGAAGGCACAAAAATGCTGACTTCCACCAGAGAAAGGTCATCGATTCGCAAGACCGGTGTGCCCGCCCCTGCCATTTCACCGGGTTCTTTCATGCGAAGCGAGACTCGGCCCGAAATTGGCGCCACAACCAACGAGTCGGCCAGGTCCTTTTCGGCGATTTTGAGATTCAGCCGAGCCTGTTCAAGCTGGGCCTTGGCCAATTCAATCAGCGTGCGAACGTGCCGGACATCGGCCTCGAATTGCCGCACCTGGGCTTCCTGGTGTTCCAAGACCTGCCGGGCAATTGCGTTGCGCTCGGCGAGGTCCTTATATCGGGCAAAATCAGCCTCTGCGACTTGCTGGCCAACAAGAGTCTTTTCCAGCAGGGCTTCCTTCTCTCGCACGGCACATTCGGCCACCGTGACTTGTTCCTGGGCAATGGCCACGGCCTGCGTAAGCTTTACGGAATCCGTCTGGAAGAGCTTCGTCTTTCCTGCCTCGACAAAGTCCCCCTCGTCCACAAAAATCGAATCTAATGTGCCAGGAATCCTCGCGGAGACAAGTGCAAATCGCTTTGCCAAGATATTCCCCGCTATGTCGATCCGTTGCTCGAAAATCATCGTCCGTGCCGGCTGGACGATCACAGGGACAGCTTGCCGCTCTTCACCGGTCGCCTTTGATGATCCGGTCGCCGTCTGTGACGACTGCGCCCCACCTTTTTCATCAGCGAACATTCCTCTGGAAAGAATCGCCAAGACGATACCCATGACCACGATGAGCGCAGCCACTCCCAGACTGACGATGCCTTGCAATAATCTCTTGCCACTCATGGCACGCTCCTTTTTCACATTTGCCCCGTCTTATCCAGCCCGATAAGTTCCAGGCTTGAAAGTTCCTCCTGAAGATTCTCCCTCAGGCTGGGTAAGTACGGGTTACAACTTCGGGTTTATGTCCGTGTGTTTGTTGGTTTCCTCGTGTTACCATTTCCCACGGCTGTTGTCGTCACTATTGGCCTATGCGTTGGCCAGATTTTCACCACTTTTATCTTCCAGGTTTTTACTCTTGGCCTCTTCGCAGGAAGGCCTGGAACCCAATGATTCGAACGAGCGGGGTGAATTTCCTGAGGTGTGTCCGATACCATGGAGGACGATATCCATCAAACGACGGACAGAGTCTTCGATCGGGTGACTCTTACCGGTTTCAAGCTGCCGTTCAATGACGAATTGCAGGGATCCGATGATCATCTCAGCCGCATAGGTCACGTCCAGCGGGCGAAAGACACCTTCGCTGATCCCTTGTTGCAGGATCGCGCTAAACCGATCAATGGCCAGGCCATTCTTGGTCCTTTGGGACGTAAAGCAGAGTTCTCGTACTGTGGGATCGCGGAATAAGAAGTCAAAAAGTGCGCGATGCTGAGAAAAATAGTCAAACCACATGCGGACCATGGCTTCTAGTTTCGTCACGGCGGGAACCACCTGCTGGAAAATCTCTTCTCCCGCCTGGATCGCTGGCTCGATCGTTTGCTCGAAGAGATAGGTGACCAGTTCCTGCTTGTTACGGAAGTAATGATAAAGACTCCCCTTGGCAATGCCAGCGACTTCCGCAACGCGGTCCATCGTCAGACCTTCATAACCGTGCTCTTTCAGGACCTCGAGGGCCGCCTGACTGATACCATCCTTCATTGCCGAGACGGCCAACTCGCGGCACTTCTCCGATAAACTAGGGGCCATTTGAATTCCTCCAGATTGTAATCGCCGCCGGTATTTGCCTCTTGTATCTAAGTTGGGTCTCTTGACCTTTTAAGGACGAATCGCGATTCGTCCCCAAACGTAAAACTTAAGGGACCTGCTTGTCAGCTCCGCTGCGCACTGAAATCAAATCTATTACCGTTTTCGGCGTCGAATCGTTGTTCGATCTCGTTGATCTATCCGACTCATCGTTCGATAACTATGACTTCTACGACGAAAATGAGAACCTTGTTCCTTATCCTTTTAATATCGTACGATAATATGACCGTCTAGTCAATATTGTGACCGAAACGTTTTCTGTTCAACGAATTGCCCAGATTTTACCGACGTTACTGAAAGGAGCCGTTGCAACGATTTTCATGGCGGTGACGATTGTGTCTGAATCTTCGGTTAGAGCGGCGGTATGACCCACCTGCCAGCGTGCTTTTCGGCTCTGCTCGACTCTCGATACAGGGGGAATAGACATGAGTGAGCAAGGATGCTCTCGCCAGAGTTGCCCGGTGACCCGAATTTCACCAGTATCAACAGTAAAGAAGACTGGTATAGTACCACCCGTTTCTGTTATCTTGTGGACCTGGCTGTCGGTAATCGCGGTTTTGGCTTCATCCGGTTGTTCAACCAGTCTTCGGGAATGGTGGGCGAAGGGTTTCAAGGTCGGCCCGGATTATTGTCCCCCCTCTGCAGAGGTAAAAGAGGTCTGGATCGACAGCAATGAACCCGGGGTTAAGGTCAATGGGGACGTCAATTATGCACAGTGGTGGACAGTTTTCAACGATCCGACGCTGAATGAGCTGGTGTATACGGCCTATGAAGAAAACCTCCCTCTGAAGATTGCGGCCTGGCGGATCATGGAGGCTCGCTATCAGTTGGGAGTTGCTCGCGGTTATCTCTGGCCGCAGGAGCAGCAGGCTGTGGGGGCCTTCTCCCGAAACCAGATGAGCAAAGAGGCCTACCCCATGCCAAAGTTCTCTCAAATCCCCGGGTTCAAGATGTCGTACGACGATTGGGTTGCGGGGTTTAACCTTGCCTGGGAGCTTGACTTTTGGGGGCGATTTCGCCGGATGATCGAATCGGCGGAGGCTAATGTCCAGGCCCAGGAGGAGGACTACAATGCGGCCTTGGTCCTTCTGCAGGCTGAGGTGGCTACCACCTACATTCAACTTCGGGAATTGGATGAACGTTTGGAGCTTGCCCGAAAGAACGTGGCCCTGCAAAAGGACACCCTTGCCATTGCCAAGGCACGTTTTGAGCAGGGTGTGGTCAGTCAGCTTGATGTTCATCAGGCTCAGGCCATTCTCTCAAACACCGAATCGATGATTCCGATGCTGGAAGCGATGCGGCGGGTTGCCGAAAATCGGCTATGCACGTTGCTCGGCCAGCCCCCGCAGGATTTGGATCCGGTTCTCGGTCCTGGGGGCAAGATTCCCGATGTCCCGCCGGAAGTCGTGGTGGGGATCCCCGCGGACCTTCTCCGCCGACGTCCTGACGTGAGGCGAGCCGAACGGTTGGCCGCCGCCCAGTGTGCCCGAATTGGCATTGCCGAAGCCGAGTTCTATCCTCACATCGCTATCACAGGGCAACTTGCCTATCAGGCCGAGAACTTCAGCGATTTGTTCGGGGGAAGGGCGTTCACCGGGATGATCGGCCCGGGATTCCGTTGGAACATCCTGAACTATGGACGGATCCGTAACAGCGTTCTGATGGAAGACGCCCGGTTCCGTCAGGCCATCCTCGGCTATCAAGAAACGGTGCTTCGCGCGGCGGAAGAGGCTGAGGATATGATAACGGCCTACCTCATGGAGCAGCGACGCTTACGAGCACTGGAGCAGGCCACCGAGGCGACAGCTCAGGCCTCCCAACTGGCGGTGGCCCAGTATCAGCAAGGCTTGATCGACTTCCAGCGGGTGATTGATTCGCAGCGGGCGTTAGTGCAGCAGCAGGATGCCCTGGCCGAATCCCGTGGAAAGGTTGCCTTGAATCTGATTGGCGTGTACAAAGCCCTGGGTGGTGGCTGGGAAATGCGGCGAAATCCCAGTGCCGGCATCATTTTGACTCAGGTCCAAACGACAGAGCAACAGTCATCGCAACCGACCCCGGCACCACAGTCAACGCCACAGGCTCAGTCGGCCCCGGCACCTGCGAATCCGGCAGGGAATTTGTCACCGAAACCGGGGGATATGCCTCCCGCGCCGGCCCCGACACAGCCCCCCGCCGAGGTTCCGGCGCCTCCTGCGACACCTCAGTTGCCTCCACCACCGGCGCCGACAACTCGCTGGGGTGAGAAAGATGTAGAACCTTTGGTCGTGCCTACCGCAGGAGAGCTTCCCGAGATCAACATCTCAGGGTGAAGATGTCACATGGACTGACTCTTCTTCCTCGTACTGGTAGTCTTCCGATTTGATGGTGGTCACAATTCGCCCGTCAACGAGCCTCCGGATCTGTTCGATCCGGGGGCCTTTTACGTAAAAGCCGTTTTGCGGAAGAAGCTGTTTCGTTTCCCCAACGGTTAATTCGTAGGGTTTGGCTCCGAAATTGACGACTGCCGCCGTGCCATCGGAGAACGTCGTCCGCTGGACGTCTCGGTCGTCTGTGAGGAACTCGTGATTGACCATTTCTGTACCAGCAATGACCTCGTGAAGAATACAGGTATTGCGGTAGGTTCGCAGGAAGATTTCGCGGTTATTGAGCCAGGATCCCCTGCGGCGATCGGCCCACATCAGCGGAATTGTGCCATACAGCACATTGAAAGCATCCTTTTTGGGGGTGATTTCCGGGGCGGCCTGGAGCAAGAAATCGCTGGAATCCCCCCAGTACCAGGTTGTAACGACACAGTCGTGAAAGACCAGTTCCCACAGGGGTGCACGCTCTCGATGGCCAATTCCCCAGCGTTCATATTCTTCCCATGGTGGTAGCTTGTTGCCCCAGGGGCTGGTGAACTCCTCATCCTTGCTCTTCGGTGGGATGAGGTGACCGGCGGGCCAGGAAAAGTAAGCGTTGCAACTCATCAGGCCCTCGAAATAGTCCACGTACGGCACCGCCCACCAAATACCGTGTTCTCCACCGACGACCAATTTCAGCGACCGCACGTAGCCCAGGAGATCCACACCGCATTGCCGTTTTTGGGCCCTGGTGAGCATGTGGGCTGGGTCATAACACTCATACAGGTCTTCGGCTGTGGTCACATCAATGAAACGACCAAGGAAAGGATATTCCGACAACACCTTGGGAATGTCGTGCTGTGCGGTGCGAACCCACAGCGCAGGACACCGCTTCATATATTGCGTCTTTTTGTCGAACGTCAGCCAAGCCTTCATCCGCTCGCCGTTCGCTTGCAGGACCACGTTTTGCGGAATGAGGTCATGATGCCGGTCGATTTTGTCTTCCGAATCGACGGGCAAAACGTCGGTGTAATTGTCGTATTCGCTGGTCAGATAGCCGATTTCATTAACCTTTTTCATCTGGTCGGGCGGCATCCGGCCCTGCACCAGGAGTCGGCGAATCCCGGCCTGCTTGGCCTCCTCGGCAAATTGCAGATTAGCGTTTCCCCAGACATCTGGGGCACCGAAAAGTCGCTTCAACTCCGGATTGGCTTTGAGCTTTTCGGAAAAAGGCACAATCAATCCCAACTGCTGGGCGTATGCCCGATATCGCTTGGCCAGCGCCACGTAACTTCCTTTGTCGGAAAAGTGCCAGATCAGCTTGCGTGGATAAGCGAACTTCCCCATGCTAGGAGACCAGCCAAACCAAGGCGCCCAGGCCGATTGGCCATCCTTTTCCACCTTGCGAAGTTCGACATAACCGTCATCGCTCGTTTCGACCAAAACCATGTAGCCAACACCTGTTTTCAAATCACAGACGCCGACCCAGGGCATGTCCAGTCGCGACGTATTGAACCAGCGCCGCGGGAGCTGGTCTTCCGCCACGGGATAGAGATGCCCGTTGCAATAGTCGGCAATGGCAATAGCTCCGTCGGAACTGCGGTAAAACAGGGGTGTCCAGAATCGCTGGTTGGAGAACCCGACGTCACGATCGGCCATATCAACTGTCATGAAGAGGTCGGCCGAATCGCGGGGGAGGCGGAGTGTGACCGTCGCTGCAAAGGGTTTATTCTCTCGCCAGAAAAGCGTCGTTTCGCAGGAAAGCGTTTCCTCATCGACTTTTTGCAGGTTTTTCAGCACATCCTGTCGTTTCGGATCCTCAACAATCGAGGTCCAGGTGTGGCCGACACGCTTATCCAGGACGTCCCAGGCACCCGATTGGGGATGCAAAGAGACCTTCAGGATCGCATTCTCGATGATCCACCGGTCGCCGTCTTGGACGATGTGCGTCACCGGTCCGGGGGAAAGATTTTCCGCAAACACGGTGCGTCCAACAATCGAGCAGAGCGACAGGACAAAGGCTCCGGTTATGAACCACCGGGTTCGGTAGCGGCGCTTTCGTCCGTAAAAAGGATCATGCTGGAATCTCATAAAAGACCTCCCATGGGCTAAACATTTGTGGGGAAAGGACTATTGAGCCATTGACGCTCTTCTGGTAGGGATTCGACGCATGGCGGACATCCTGTGACCGAACGACTTCTTCTCTCGGCCTTCAGCCACGAGATAGTAATACCGCAGACGATCACCGTTGGCAAGCAACGGCTGCCAGGAAATACTGCAGG
>Ga0068707_1002806_pt1 | contig 12231 bp, 11 predicted proteins | sample YNPNPMetaG_FD_66600 | JGI IMG/M metagenome (GOLD analysis project Ga0068707, IMG submission 66600) | Anoxygenic and chlorotrophic microbial mat microbial communities from Yellowstone National Park, USA - YNP NP MetaG | ecosystem: Environmental > Aquatic > Thermal springs > Hot (42-90C) >... | reverse complement strand
TGGGGGGGGGATCCCCCATGGACGTGGCCAAGGGGGCCTCGGTGGTGGCGACCAACGGGGGGGAGATGCGCCCCTTGCTGGGCCGCGAGACGCTCCGAAGGAATGGCATCCCAACGATCCTGATCCCCACCACCTCAGGGAGCGGCACCGAGGTGACCCAGGCGGCGGTGGTCTATGTTCCGGAGGAGGAGACCAAGAAGTCCATCTGGGACCCTCGGGCGACTGCCCATGCGGCCATAGTGGACCCGGAGCTGGCCATGTCCATGCCTCCCAGGCTCACCGCGGAGACCGGTCTCGACGCCTTGGTGCACGCCATAGAGGGGCACACATCGAGAGGCGCCACCCCTCTGAGCAGGCTCTACACCCTGGAGGCCATCCGACTGATCGGGGCTTATCTTGCTAGGGCATACCGGGACGGCAAGGACAGGGAGGCCCGCGAGGCCATGGCCAGGGCCGCCGCCCTGGCGGGGATCGGGATGAGCAACGCCGGGCTCGGCGCCATCCACGCCTTGGCCCTGGCCCTGGACCCGAGGGGGCTCACCCATTGCCAGTCAGTGGCGGTGATGGCCCCCTGGGTGGTGAGATTCAACGCCCAGCAGGACGAAGGTCTCTTCGCTCAGGTGGCGGAGGCCTTGACGGGTGAATCGCACGCGGGGGGCTGCCAGGGCGCGGGCGCCGCCCTTCAGGGGCAGCTCCTGCGACTTTGGGAAAGCGTCGGGGTCTCGCCCTACCTGAGGGACTATGGGATAATGAAGGAGGACCTGGATCCCCTTGCGGCGAAGGCCTATCAGGTCGGTCAAAGGCTCCTCCCCACCAACATCAGGGAGGTCACACAGGGGGAGGTCGAGGCCATATTCTCTCAGGCTTATGGCCCCTGACCGGATATATCCGGCTCTGGCCACCCTTTGGAGAGGAAGCGCCCGTTAGGGCGCCAATCAACAGGGACTTAGGGGCGAGCAATTGGAGAACCAGTGCCGGTTTGGGCGCGCACGAGGAGGAGAGATGAGACAGGAAACGGAGGCGGAAAAGATCGTCAGGACGATAACCTGGTCAGCAGGACCTGGTTGCCACGGTGGTTGCGGGGTGTTTATCCATGTCAAGGATGGAAAGCTCGTCAAGATGGAGGGAAACCCTGACCATCCTTACAATAACGGGCGTCTCTGCCCCAGGGCTTTGGCCATCAGGGATTTCATCTACCATCCAGACCGGCTCAGGCACCCCCTGAAGAGGGTAGGCAAGCGGGGGGAGAACAAATGGGAGAAGATCTCCTGGGAGGAGGCCTACGAACTCATCGAAGGGCGCATGAAGGAGATCAGGGAACGGCACGGGGCCGAGTCCATGATCTTCATCCAGGGCACGGGCAGGAATGTCGGCGGTTGGCTCTTGCTGCTAGCGTACTCTTACGGCAGCCCCAACTGGCTCCAGGGCGGGCTCACCGGCAACTCGTGCTTCCACCCCAGGCTCGTCTGCATGCGCATCACCCAGGGAGACTACGCGGTGCCGGACTGCTCCCAGTTCTTCCAGGAGCGCTACGACCACCCCGATTGGGTCCTCCCCCAGTGCATCATGATCTGGGGGCAGAACCCAGCATACACATGCAACGACGGCTTCATGGCCCCTTGGATCATCGACTGCATGAAGAGGGGGAGCAAGGCCATCGTCGTGGATCCGGTCTACACCTGGGTGGCTTCCAAGGCGGCCATCTGGCTTCAGCTGCGCCCCGGCACCGACGGCGCCCTGGCCCTTGGGCTCTTGAACGTGATCATCAATGAGGGACTCTACGACAAGGAGTTCGTCGAGAAGTGGACCTTCGGCTTCGACAAGCTGGCCGAGCGTGTTCAGGACTACCCCCCCGAGAAGGTCTCCAGCATCACTTGGGTCCCGAAAGAAAAGATCGTCGAGGCAGCCCGGCTCTTCGCCACCAGCCACCCTGCCTCGATCCAGTGGGGGGTCCCGGTGGACCTCGCCCCGGAGGGGGCCCTGGTGGCCAACTCCATCATCCATCTCTGGAGCATCACCGGCAACCTCGACATCCCGGGCGGGATGGCCATCGCGCGGATGGCCTACGACGTGCCGCCCTACCCCATGAGCCTCGAGGCCATAGAGGAGTACTACGGGGATGTCATGCCCCCCGAGCAGAGGGCCAAGCGCATCGGGGTGGATGTCTATCCCATAGTGAAGGAGTTCCACTGGCGCGCCCAGGCGGACATGATACTCAACGCCCTTTTGACCGACCAGCCTTACCCACTCAAAGGGGCATGGATCGCGGGGAACAACATGCTCTCTTCGGCGGCCAATCCACGCAAGTACTACGAGGCCCTCAATCGTCTGGAGTTCATCGTGGTGGCGGATCTCTTCATGAACCCCACGGCCATGGCCTTGGCCGACGTGGTGCTCCCTGCGGCCACCATGGCCGAACGGGACGGGATTCGGGCCTGGTGGACACCCCTCAACGCCATGCAGAAGGCCGTGGAGGTCCCCGAGTGCAAGCCGGACGAGGAGATCTGCTTCGAGCTGGCCAGGAGGTTCAATCCCAACCTGAAATGGAAGAGCCTCCGCGAGCTTTTCGACGATTTCCTCAAGCCCTCTGGGCTCAACTACGACCAACTGAAGGAGAAGGGCTGGGTGTTCCCTCCCAAGGGACATCCGACCTCGCCCTACCGGAGACACGAGAAGGGCCTGTTGCGCAAGGACGGAAAACCAGGATTCAACACCCCCACCGGGAAGGTGGAGCTCTATTCGACGCACTTCGAGCGCTGGGGATACGATCCCCTTCCCTACTACGAAGAGCCGCACATGAGCCCTTACAGCACCCCTGAGCTCGCCAAGGAATACCCGTTGATCCTCTCCACTGGGAGGCGAAGCGTCCTTTTCTTCCATGCCGAGCACAGAAACATCAAGTCTCTCAGGGAGCTGGAGCCCCATCCGGTCCTGGAGATCCATCCCGATACCGCGCGTTCCCTGGGTATCGCTGACGGCGACTGGGTCTGGGTGGAGAGCCCCAATGGCCGCTGCAAACGGAAGGCCAAGTACTTCGTCGGGCTTCACCCCAAGGTGGTCCAGGCCCCCCACGGCTGGTGGCTCCCGGAGAAGAAGGCTGAGGAGCTCTTCGGGGTGTGGGAGGTCAACATCAACCAGCTCATCCCTGACGGGACCCAGGCCAAATGCGGCTTCGGCGGAGGGCAGTACAAGTCCATCCTGTGCAAGGTCTACCGCGCCGAACAGGGGATCGATGGGATATACGAGAAGGAGAGCCTGTGATGGAATACGGACTCTACGTGGATTACGAATGGTGCAGCGGCTGCCACGCCTGCGAGCTGGCATGCAAGCAGGAGCACGATCTCAAGACCGACGAGTGGGGCATAAGGGTCGTGGAGCGCATGTATCGCGGCAGGGAGAAGATCGTGATCGATTACGTCCCCATCCCAACGGAGTATTGCAACTTCTGCCTCCACCGGGTGCGGCAGGGAAAGAAGCCTGCCTGCGTCCACCATTGCATGACCAAGTGCATGGAGTTCGGGCCCATCGAGGAGATGGCCCGTCTGGCCAGCCAGAGGAAGAAGGCCGTGGTGTGGGGTCGGACTTTTTGAAGGGCGCCCCTGGGCCTGGTGCTGCCCACGGCAGTCTCGTCAGGCTCGCGCAAAACCGAAGGCTTCAGTCATGGCCGAGGAAAGCTACACCTTTTCCCTCGTTCGTGTCGATCTCGCGCGAGGGGTCTCGCGACGGGAGGAGATCGATTCCGGCCTCTTGCTGAAATTCCTTGGCGGCAGGGGGCTCGGGGCCAAGATCCTCTTCGACGAACAGATCCCGGGGACGGAGCCTTTCTCGCCGGATAACAGGCTCCTCTTCTTGACGAGCCCCCTCATCGGGAGCGGGGCCCCTTGGTGCGTCAAGTACACGGTATCGACCAGATCCCCTCTCACAGGGACCATCCTCATGAGCCTGGCCGGGGGATTCTTCGGGGCGGCCCTTCGCGCTTCGGGATTCGACGGGCTCATCATCGAGGGCCAGGCCGCTGAGCCCTGCTATCTTTGGCTACACGATGGCCAGGTCGAGTTCAGGGAGGCACGCCATCTCTGGGGCCTCGAGACCCAGCGAGTCCAGGAGGTCATCCTGGGGGAGACCGGGGACAAGAGGGCCCGGGTCGCATGCATAGGCCCCGCTGGGGAAAAGGGGGTCCGCTTCTCCTGCATCGTCAGCGGGACCCGCGCCGCTGGCCGTGGGGGCGCCGGCGCAGTGATGGGCTCCAAAAACCTCAAGGCCGTAGCGGCGAGCGGCCGCGCCAGGGTCCCGATCCTGGACCCCCAGGGTTTTCGGAGGATCAACGAGGCGATCCGCACCAGGGCCCGCAACGCCGAACGCCTGAGGCTCTTCGGGAGATACGGCACCCCGAAAAACCTGGTCATAGTCAACGAGAGGGGGCTCTTTCCCACCCGCAATTTCCGCGAAGGGGTCTTCGAGGGGATCGACAAGGTCAATGCCATGGAGCAGCAGCGCCGGGTGCTTCGCAAGGTGACATGCCATGCCTGTCCGGTTTCCTGCGGCAACATGACCCGTGCCGCCGAGGGTCCTTATCGGGGTATAGTGACAGAGGGCCCCGAGTACGAGACCTTCTGGGCCTTCGGCGCCCAGTGCGGAAATCAGGACATCGATGCCATAATAGCCGCGGACCGTCTCTGCGACGAGCTCGGTCTCGACACCATCTCCACAGGGAACGTCATCGGCTTCGCCATGGAGTGCGCCGAGAAGGGGCTCATCACCTCCCGGGACCTGGAGGGTCTCGACCTCTCTTTCGGCAACCACTCAGCCATGCTGGAGATGGTCCGCCGCATCGCCCGCAGGGAGGGGATCGGGGACTTCCTGGCTGAGGGGACCCTCCGGGCGGCCCAGAAGATAGGGAAAGAAGCCCTGGGGCTCGCCATGCAGGTCAAGGGGCTCGAACTTCCGGCCTACGACCCTCGTGGGGCCAAGGCCATGGGGATCGAGTTCGCCACATCCCCCAGGGGCGGCTGCCACGAGAGGGGACTGGTCTCGAGGGAGACCTTCGGGGCCCCGCCACCCATCGACCCGCTGGCCGTGGAGGGGAAAGGAGGGGCGGCCAAGGAGGTGCAGGACGAAACCGCCGTGCTCGACTCCCTGGGGATATGTGTCTTCCCGCCGCACAACGACGGGATGGACATGGCCGATGCGGCCGCGCTCCTCTCGGCGGTCCTGGGCCAGCAGGTGAGCGAGGAGGACCTTTGGCTGGCCGGCGAGCGGGTATGGAACCTGGAGAGGCTCTTCAATCTGAGGGAGGGTTTTAGAAGGGAACACGACACCCTGCCCCCCCGCCTCTTGAAAGAGCCCATGCCCGCTGGACCCGCCGCTGGTAACGTGGTGGAGCTCAATCTCCTCCTGGCGGATTATTACACGGTGCGCGGCTGGGATGAGAGGGGGGTCCCTACCCTCGAGAAGCTGGCCCAGCTGGGCCTCTCGGAGGAAGGAAGTAGAGTCTTGCCATGCCCAAGGTGAAGGTGAGGTTCCTGGGGGTGCTGCCGGGGGGAGACGGGGAGGTCAAGGCAGAGTTGGAGCTACCTCCAGGCTCGACGGTCTTCCATGCCGTGGAGGCATTGGCCAAGAGGCTTTCGGAACGTCTGGGAAAAGACTTTTCTGCCTCGAAGATCCTTGCGAGGCATGTGGTCATGCTCAACGGGGTGAGCCTGGAAGGGGACAAACTCTTGACTGCCAGGGTCATGGACGAAGATAATATCACGATTTTTCTCCCGGTCAGCGGGGGATGAGTGTCGGAGAAACAAGTGGGTCCCTATGGACTCACTACTACGCAGGAGGAGGGAGACGCCATGGAATCGAGAGCCAGGATGATGATCGCCTTGCTTTGCGTCATGGGACTCGGCCTGCTCACGGCAGGGGAGCTGCGGGCCCAGGCCATAGCGGGCAAAGAGGTGCGCATCGGGGCCGCGCTTTGCATCACGGGCCACGGCGCTAACGTAGGCAAGAGGGAGGCCATAGGGGCCCAAGCGGCAGTGGACGTGATCAATGCCGAGGGCGGAGTGAACGGTGTGCCCCTCAAGCTCTTCATAGAGGATACGGCCAGCAACCCCCAGGAGGCGGTGAACGTGGTGCGCAAGCTCACGGCCGATCACAAGGTGCTGGCCATCGTGGGGCCGCACTACAGCTCCGAGGCCGAGGCCACCTTCCCCTTGGGCAATCAGCTCAAGATCGTCCAGATCTGCGTGGCCTCATCCAAGCCGGGGCTCTCGGCGGCCAACCGCCCTTACGCCTTTCGTAACACCCTGACCGAGGACAAGATCGGGGACGCCGTGGTCAAGGCCTTCAAGAAAAGGTACAACATCAAGAAGGCCGCTATCATGACCGATATCAAGGACGCGGTCTCCAAGTCCGTGGGGACTGTGGTGCTCCCCGAGGCCTTCAAGGCCAACGGGATCGAGGTGATCACCGGGACCGATCCCGTGACCTTCCAGACCAATGACACCCAGTTCACTGCCCAGATCACCAAGCTCAAGGCCATGAACCCCGATGGTGTGGGCCTGGGGGCCCTGGGTCCGGACGCCTTGAACATCATCACGGAGGCCCGCAGGCAGGGCATGACCCAGCCGTTCATGGGCACGGCCCCTCTCATGGAGGGGGAGGTCCCCCAGAAGGGCGGCAAGGCCGTAGAGGGGACCTTCTCCGGCACGATCTGGGATCGCAGCGACGACTCGCCCAAGAGCCAGAAGTTCAAGGCCGCTTACGAGAAGGCGTGGCAGAAGCTCTACACGGGCGAGTTCACCAAGCTGCCGGACTACTACGCCGTCAACGCCTACGATGCGGTCTTCATGATCGCAGAGGCCATAAAGAAGAAGGGGGTCACCAACAAACCCGAAGACCTCCAGAAGGACAGGGAGAGGATCATGGAGTACTTCAGCACGCTTCGCACCTTCGACGGCGTGGCGAGCAAGGGCTTCAACGAGGTCGGCGACGGGATCAAGGACGTCCAGGTCTACGAGATCAAGGGCGGGATGTGGGTGGCCGTGAAGGATTGATCCCGAGCCTTTTCCGGTGAAGGGGCCCTGATCCATGTTCGTGCAGCAGCTCATCAACGGCCTGATGTTGGGTAGCACGTACTCCCTGATAGCCTTGGGCTACACGCTCGTCCTGGGTCTTTTGGAGATGCTCAACATAGCCCATGGGGATGTCTTCATGTTCGGGGCCTTCCTGGGGCTCACCCTCGCCATGTTCGGTGCGCCCCTCTACGTGGCGGTGATCGCGGCCCTGCTGGGGGCCGGGATCCTGTCCGTGATCATCGAGCGCTCCTGTTTCCGCCCGCTCAGGAAGGCCCACTTTTTGGGACCGCTGCTCAGCACCATCGCCTTCGGGATCCTGTTGCAGAACCTGGCCACGCAGATCTGGGGATCTGAACCGCTGAGGTACCCGCAGACCACCGAGATAGCCCAGTTTCGGCTGGGCCCGGTCCAGATCTCATCCATCCAGGTGATCATCCTGGCCACCTCCCTTCTGCTCATGATGGGGATCGACCTGTTCGCCAGGAAGACCCGGATGGGGAGGGCCATGCGGGCGACCTCGGAAAACCAGATCAACGCCAGTCTGTTGGGGATCGACGTGAACCGCGTGATCACGTTCACCTTCTTCGCGTCGGGAGCCCTGGCGGGCGTGGCAGGGGTGTTGACCGCCCTGGTCTACCTCCAGATCACCCCCTTCATCGGGATCCGGCAGGGGTTGATAGGCATGGTCGCCATGGTCATAGGTGGTCTGGGGAACCTGCGCGGGGCCATGATAGGCGGGATAATGATAGGAATCATCGAGGTGATGAACGACGCCTATTTGACGGCCAGCTACAGGGACATGATCATCTTCGGCCTCTTCTTCGCGTTCCTCGTCTTCAAGCCGGAGGGGCTCTTCGGGACCACGGAAAGAAGGGCCTGAGGCCGCCCCTTCTCAGCCGGCCCCAGCCGCCGGCGAGAGTCGAAAAGGAGGAGATCGGGAAGCCGAGACATGAGCGTCTATCTCGAAGGCGTCCTGGCCCTGATGGGGATCAACATCCTCATGGCCCTGAGCGTCTACGCCATACTGACGACGGATCAGCTCTCCTTGGGAAACGCGGGTTTCATGGCCATCGGGGCATACACCTCGGCCTATCTCACGGTCAAGGCGGGCTTCCCCTTGATGCCCGCCCTGCTCATCGGCGCGGCCTTGGCGAGCCTCCTCGGCCTCCTGATCGGCATCCCGGCCCTCAGGCTGAAGGGGATCTACCTCGTCATGGCGACCTGTGCCTTCGGTGAGATGGTCAGGACCTTCTTCTTGAACTTCGAGCCAACCGGGGGAGCTTACGGCTTCAGGGGGCCCTTCGGCACAACCCTTCCCCTGGTCTACGGTTGGGTGCTGTTCTTCATCGTTGTGTTCTGGCTCCTCGACAGGTCCAGGCTCGGGGCCTCCCTCAACGCGGTCAGGGACGACCCGGAGGTGGCGAGCTCCCTCGGGCTGAACGTGACGGCACTGAAGATCGGGGTATTCTGGCTGGGCGCTTTCATCGCCGGGGTGGCAGGGGGGTTGTATGCCCACCACATGTTCTATATCGAGTCGAGCAACTTCAACTTCCTGGTGTCCGCCATGGCCATACTGTTCGTCATCCTCGGGGGGATGCAGACCTTTTGGGGTCCGGTGGTGGGAGGGATCATCTTCAGTGTCCTGCCGGAACTGCTTCGTTTCCTGAAGGATTGGCGACTCTTCTTTTTCGGCGCGGCGCTGGTCCTCATGATGATATTCCGCCCCTCCGGGATAATGACGAGACAGATGGTCCGGGATGCCGGCACCTGGATCGGCGGGGTCTTTGGCAAGACGAGGCGGTGAGATGCTCGGGATCAGGGATGTCTCGAAACGATTCGGGGGGTTGAAGGCCCTGGAACACGTGAGCCTGGAGATCTCCAAAGAAGGCATCTACGGCCTGATCGGTCCCAACGGCGCAGGGAAGACGACCCTCTTCAACCTGATCACCGGACTCTTGCCGGCATCGGAGGGCTCCATCACGTTCCAAGGAAATGAATTGACCCGTCTTCGTCCCCACCAGATCGCCAGGTTGGGCATCGCCAGGACGTTCCAGAACATCCGCCTTTTCCCCACCATGACGGTACTGGAGAACGTCTTGGTGGCTCAGAACATAAGGACCAGGTCCGGGGTCTCCAGCCTGGTCCCGGTCAACGGCCGTACCGAGAAGGCACTGCGTCAGGAGGCGGAGCACCTGTTGCAAAGGATGGGGCTTTGGGAGAAACGCCACGAGGCCAGCACGAGTCTCGCTTACGGCGAGCAAAGGCGGCTCGAGATCGCCAGGGCCCTGGCCTTGCAGCCGAGCCTCCTCCTTTTGGACGAGCCAGCCGCGGGGATGAACGAGGCGGAGACGGAGGACCTCCTCGAAAGGATCCAGGAGCTCAGGGAGATGGGCAAGACCGTCTTCCTGATAGAGCACGACATGAACCTGGTCATGGGCATATGCGACCACATCTACGTCTTGAACTTCGGTAGACTCATCGCCAGCGGCCGACCGGAGGAGATCCAGTCTAACGAGGAGGTCATCGAGGCCTATCTGGGGAGGGACGAGGGGTAGGATTTGGAGATGCTGCAGGTCAAAGGTGTGGAAGCCGGTTACGGCGCTATCCAGGTCCTGAAGGGGATAGATCTGGAAGTGAAAAAGGGCGAGATCGCCACCCTCATCGGGGCCAACGGCGCTGGCAAGACCACACTCCTCAGGGCGATTTCGGGCGTCATCCCGTTGAGACGCGGAAAGATCCTCTTCGAGGGAGAGGAGATCGCTGGGCTCCCGCCTCACAGGATAGTCAAGAAGGGCATATTCATGGTCCAGGAGGGGCGAGCCATACTGAGGAGGATGACCGTCCTGGAAAACCTCCTCATGGGTGGCTTCGTGCTCCCGGAAAGGGAGCTGCCTCAGGCCCTGGAGATGGTCTTCGGCATCTTTCCCGTCCTCAGAGAGAGGGAACGACAGTTGGGGGAGACCTTGAGCGGGGGGGAGCAGCAGATGCTGGCCCTCGGCAGGGCCTTGATGTCCAGGCCCAGGCTCCTGATGCTGGACGAGCCCTCTTTGGGCCTGGCCCCCAAACTGGTCAACGAGGTCTTCTCCAAGATCGTTGAATTGAAGGGCGACGAGGTGGGCATCCTACTGGTGGAGCAAAACGCCAGGAAGGCCTTGCAGATAGCGGACCGTGGCTACGTCTTGGAGACCGGCAAGATAGTGTTGACCGGCACCGGGGAGGAGCTCAGGTCGAATCGACAGGTGCAGGAGGCCTATCTCGGCGGAAGACGCGTCGCAAGGCGGAGCGGGTGACGGGAGGAATGATGAAGGATACCTTCGACGCTATAGTGATAGGGGGTGGACACAACGGCCAGATCCTCGCCGCGTACCTGACCAAGGCGGGACTCGAGACCCTGGTGCTGGAGAGGAGGATGGAGCCGGGAGGAGGCCTCTGCACCGAGGAGGTGACCATCCCTGGCTTCTACCACAACCTCCACGCCTTCTTCCTCAGGTGGATCCCGGATCTCCCTTTTTACAAGGACCTCGAACTCCACCGCTACGGGATCCGCATGATCATGCCGCCCGTGCAGACCCTGGCGCCTTTCAGCGACGGCCGCTGCCTGGTCTTTCACACCGACGAGGAGAAGACCATCAGGAACATCTCTTTCTTCTCCAAGAAGGACGCCGAGACCTACAGGGATCTCATGCGTCGCTTCAAGTCGATCAACGAGAAGATCATTACGCCGGAGAGTTACGCCCCCCCCGTCCCCTTCGAGGAGAAAAAGGCAATCCTGGAGAGGAGCGCCATCGGACGCGACTATCTGGCCATCAGCGAGAAGTCCCCCATGGAGCTGGCCAAGGCCCTCTTCGACAGCGATCAGATGAGGGCGATGATCATCTTCATCGTCACCACCAGGATGTTCCTGGCCGACGAGCCGGGGCTGGGATACAACCTCGTATCGGCCATGGTCGGGAGCCTCAGGGGAGGCCTCTGCGTTGGCGGCTCCCACTACCTGGCACATGGCATCTCCAAGTTCATCGAGGCTCACGGCGGGAGGGTCTGGGAGGCAAGCCACGTGCGCGAGATCATAGTGGAGGCGGGCCGGGCCACAGGGGTCGTCCTGGACGACGGCCGACGGATCATGGCGAGAAAGGTCGTGGCGAGTTCCGTCGATATCCCCCAGACATTCCTGGAGCTCCTGGCGGAGGATAGATTGGACCCCGAGACCTTGGGAAAGGCCAGGCAATACAGTTTCTCCAAGTTGGTCTTGTTCGGGGTCCACCTGGCCCTCAACGAGCCTCCCCGTTACACTTCAGCGGCCTTCGACCCGGAGATCGATCACGGGCTCAATTACAACATCGGCCTGGAGTGCGTCGAGGACTTCGAGGCCCATGTCCGAGAGGTCGACCAGGGGATACCTCCCAAGAAGCCCGGGATGCAATGCGCGGTCCCAACCCTTCATGACCCCACCCAGGCCCCATCGGGCAAGCACACCGCCTTCCTGTGGCAGTTCGCCCCGTACAACCTGAAAGACGGGGGGCCCCAGGCGTGGGACAGGGTCAAAGAAGGGTACATGGATGTGTGTCTGGAGAGGTGGCGCCAATACGCGCCGAACCTGGACAAAAGGAACATACTGGCCAGATACGCCTTCACTCCCTTGGATGTGGAGCGAAAGCTCATCAACATGCGCGGAGGAGACCACTGTGTGGGGGCGGCCACCAGGGACCAGATGCTCGAAAACCGTCCCTTCCCAGGGCTGAGACCTTACAGGACCCCCATCGAAGGGCTGTATCTGTGCGGGTCGGGCACCCACCCCTTCGGCAACATCACCGGGGCCCCTGGCTACAACGCGGCTCGGGTCATCTGCGAGGATCTCGGCATCCGCCCCTGGTGGAACCCGCCCGAGCCGAGGGAGCTTTGGGCAACGCTCTAGGTAACAGCCCCACGGTCCACCTCCGCGATCCGTCCGGGGTCTCCCAGGCCGCAATCGTTCGCAGGGTGGCGAGGTTTCTCGGAGCGGCTTGCCGGAGGCGCTTCGACTCTCCGGGATTCGGACCTGGGGGAAGCCCTCTCGGCCCAAGCTGAGCTGAGGCCGACCGACGGAGGGGGCAAGCACCCCCCCGGAGGCCAAATCCCTCGGAAACCGGGCCCAGGAGCGCTGAGCGTCCCGTGCTTTGTTCGGACCAGA
>Ga0068707_1002804_pt1 | contig 12239 bp, 11 predicted proteins | sample YNPNPMetaG_FD_66600 | JGI IMG/M metagenome (GOLD analysis project Ga0068707, IMG submission 66600) | Anoxygenic and chlorotrophic microbial mat microbial communities from Yellowstone National Park, USA - YNP NP MetaG | ecosystem: Environmental > Aquatic > Thermal springs > Hot (42-90C) >... | reverse complement strand
TTCCCGGCTCATACGCGAGCGAAGGGCTTTACAGCTTCACCCGGAGTTCGGGACTGATCCATCGGTGTTCTATATCATCGACTGACAAGAGGCTTGCCTGCCTCGGGACGGTCACTTTGCTCAGGTCTTGTGGGCGAGGAGGATAGGGGGATGATTCAGAGCAGGCCTTATGAATTCATGGTGGAATATACACCTCAGAGGGAATGGGTTGAGGGCCGGGGCGTCCTTCTTTGGCTGGCCTTTTTTTTCATCGAGCTCGGTGCCGGGACGTTCTTGGTATCATCCCTGTTTGAGAATTGGTCCGGTATGCTGGTGGGCTGGACTCTTTGTGCTTTCTTGGGCGGGGGATTTCACCTCCTTTACCTGGGGCATCCTCTGAGATTCTGGCGAATGTTGATCTCCTCTGGATGGAAAACCTCCTGGATTTCGAGAGGGATATATTTCGTCAGCCTTTTTCTGATATTCGGGGGGATATACTGGCTGGTTTCATGGCACGGATCGGCTCCGGGCTGGCTCTTATTCGTAGCCGATTTGTTCGCATTCTGTACGGTGGTTTACGGCGGCTTCGCCATGAACTTCGTTAACGGCATACAATTGTGGAACACCCCTTTGCTTCCTGTTCTTTATGCCGTCTTGGGCATCTGGGGGGGACTCGGGTTGAATTTGATCCTCCTGACCGGAGGGGGGGCCTGGTCTCACGTGAGCAGGGTTGAGGAGTGGTCTCGCGTCTTTCTGCTGGCCTTTGCATTCGTCGTTTTCATTTACCTGCTGAGCATCAGGTATCAGGGGGCGGCGGCCAGGGTGTCGGTGAGACAGATGGTGGCTGGCAAGTGGGCATATCTGTTCTGGCCGCTGGTGGTGGTCCTGGGCATTGCTTTTCCGATGGCAGTCGTCCTCGGAAGCTGGTTGGCAAGAGTGGAGATCCCGGCGGGGCTCCTTTACGGAACCATCATCTTTGAGTTAGTGGGAGATCTGGCCTTCCGGTACTGTCTCTTGCGGTGTGGGCTCTATGCTCCGCTCCTACCAAGCAGGGGCTATGCCTTCTGAGCACGAGACGGGAGTTAAAAGGGGGCAGGGAGTGAAGGAGATTCGTTTTCACGGGAGGGGCGGGCAGGGGGTTGTCATGGGCGCGGAGATGCTCGCCTCCGCAGTGGTCATGGAGGGTAGGTATGCCACCTCCATTCCCAGCTTCGGGGTGGAGAGGAGGGGGGCGCCCGTGACAGCCTTCTTGCGTCTGGACGACAGCCCTATCAGGGACACCCATCAGATCTACGAGCCGGATTGCGTGGTGGTTTTGGACCCATTCTTTGCGCGTGCCGCAGCCCCGTTGGACGGGTTGAAAGGCGATGGCATAGTCGTGGTGAACAGCACCCAAGCGCTGCAACAGCACTTCTCCTCATACAGCCAGGTCAGGGTCATCGGGTGGGTGGATGCAACAGGGATAGCTTTGGAGAAGATCGGCAAGGCCATTAGCAACACCGCCATGTTGGGTGCAGTAGCCCGCGCCACTGCATGGGTGCGACTGGAGTCGGTCCTCCGGAGTCTCGAGCATTATTTCCGCGGAGAGGCACTGAAAGGCAATATCCGTGCGGCCGAGGCGGGGTATGAACGCCTCCAGATCGTCAGGGCTGAAGGGGGATGAGGATGCGCTTCCAGAGCCCGTACGAGGCCCCTTGGGCGAGCCCGGAGCCTGAGCTGGATATCAAGACCGGGGAGTGGAGATTTCAGAGACCAGTGACCAAGGTCGGCAAGTGCCGCCAATGCGGGTGGTGTTACATCTTCTGCCCGCTGGGGTGCATCGAGGAAAGAGAGACGCATTTTGCTGCCAATCTGGAGTACTGCAAGGGGTGCGGGATATGTGCCAGAGTTTGTCCTGCCAAGGCTATCGCGGTGGTTAGGGAGTAGCAATTCGATGCGGGACGATCGCGGCAAGGTCAGGGTCATCGATGGCAACAAGGCTGCTGCCTATGGGGTATTGCTTTGCAGGCCGGATGTCATCTCGTGTTTCCCCATCACCCCTCAATCAGCCTTGGGGGAGGCCCTGAGCAGTTTTGTGGCGGACGGACTGCTTGACGCCGAGATCGTGGAGCCCGAAGGCGAAAACTCTGCGTTGAGCAGTCTCATCGGCGCCTCGGTAGCAGGGGGGAGGACGTTCACCTCAACATCTTCCCAGGGGCTGTCTTTCATGTATGATGCCTACCTTTTCACCGCCGGCAACAGGCTTCCTGTGGTCATGGCCATTGCGATGAGGGAACAAGTCGCCCCTCACGGTGTGGTGGCAGGTCAGCAGGACGCGGTTTTGGTCAAGGACGGTGGATGGATACAGTTATACGCAGAGTCCTGTCAGGAAATACTGGACACGATCATAATGGCATATCGTCTGGCCGAGGACCCGGAGGTTCTCTTGCCAGTCAACGTGTGTTACGAGGGCTTTTACCTGTCGTATCAGTCTCAGAGGGTGGAGATACCCCGCCAGGACGAGGTGGACAGGTTCCTGGCCCCTGTTGGGGGAGGGGGTCGCCTCCGGCTGTGCCCAGAGAATCCCATGACCTTTTCCAGTTACACCGTCCCTGGGTCTTTGTACACCGAGTACCGGGTCAAACACTGCGCGGCCCTGCAGAGGGCCAAGGGGAAATGGGATGCCATAGACGAGGAGTTCAAGGGCGTGTTCGGACGAGGTTATGGGGGCCAGATAGAGGAGTACCGGTCGGAGGATGCGGAGGTGTTGATCGTCTCCATGGGTTGTGCGACGGGCACTGCTCGCGGTGTTATCGACAGGGAGAGGGAACGGGGTGGAAGCGTAGGGCTCCTGAAGATCAAGATGTTCAGGCCGTTTCCAGTTGAGAGGCTCCTCAAGGCCTTGCGAGGCAAAAAGGCCGTAGGTGTCATCGACCGAAACGTATCTTATGCTTGGTCCTGCGGGCACGGTTACTTGGAGATCAGGAGCCTACTGAGCGATATCGAAGGTGCGCCACCGAGAGTGCTGAACTTTATCGCTGGCCTCGGTGGAGACGACGTGACCCCTGCCCACGTCGAGCGGGCTGTGGAGATGACCTGCGCTGCTGCCGAGGGCCGGTCGGTCAAGCCTGTGACTTGGCTGTCTTTGGAATGAGGTTGAGGGAGGGGCTGTGGGAAGGCGCAAACATCTGATCGTCGGCTGTGGCCCAGCGGCCATCAGTGCGGTGAAGCAGATGAGAAAGCTTGGTTCGGAGGATGAGATACGACTGGTGACCATGGAGAAGTACCGTCCATATTCTCCCATGTCCTTGCCTTACCTGGTCTCAGGAAGAGCGGAAGAAAAAGACATATGGCTCACAGGGGAGGGATTCTTCCAGGAGATGGATGCCACCGTGCTCAGCGGCAAGAGGGTCAGCGCGGTGGACCCCAGGCGAAAAAGGGTGTTTTTCAGCGACGGGGAGAGCGACGGTTACGATCGCCTACTCATCGCCACGGGGTCAGAGCCGACCTTGCAGCAGGTGCTCAGGGAGGCAGGCGTCCAGGGGTTTCACACCATGGATGATGTCCCCTGCCTACAGGGGCTCGAGGAGCGAAGCCACATTGCCATCCTGGGAGCCGGCTTCGTGGGGCTCGAACTGGCGGTGGCACTGGCAGAGAGGCGCCATGAGGTGACGGTCATAGCCCCCAGGGAGAGGATCCTGCGCCGTTACTTCGATCCGGAAGCGGATGTTTACGTTATCGAGCTCTTGCGCGCCCACGGGATATCGGTGCAACTCTCTTGGGGGGAGGTCAGCACAGTGGATAGGGGAAGGGAGGGATGGAAGGCGGTTTTTGGAAGCGGTAAGAAGATCGAGCCCCGCATGCTCGTTGCAGCTACAGGTGTAATGCCGAGGTTGTCATGCTTGGATGGCAGCGGTATAGAGCTCCGCCAAGGGGTGGTGGTGGACCGCACCATGAGGAGCAGCGCCCCTGAGGTGTTCGCCGCGGGCGACGTAGCGGAGGCGCAGGATCTACTTACTGGCAAGCATGGGTTGAGCCTGATACACCCGACGGCGGTGGAGCAGGGAAAGGTCGCCGGAAGCAATATGGCCGGGAAAGAGGCCATTTACGCAGGGTGGCTTTCCATGAACGTGTTCAACTTTTTCGGCCATCTGGCCGTGTCACTGGGGTCGTCCACTAGGTTGGAAGGGGACGAGGTTCTGGTGGAGAACGACCCCTCGGAGGGACGTTACAAGAGGATCACCTGCCGCGCGGGGTGCCTCGTGGGTGCTAATTTCTTCAACGTGGAGGTGGACGGGGGCGTCCTCGGCTATTTGATGAGAAACAAGATCCCGTTGGGTCCCCATAAGGAGCTCCTCTTGAGAGCGCCGAAGGACGCTGGACTTTGGCTCATGCTGGAGGCCGAAAAAAGGGGCACTGTCTCTCTGGAAGCCTAGGAGGCCGTGTGGTGAAGACATTTTACGATACCCTTGCCATCGAAGAGAACAGGTGTCCCGAAGGGTGTATGATCTGCCAAGAGGTCTGTCGGGAGACAGCCGGAATCCCCGGGACGGGCTGCAGCGGGATCAAACCAATTCATCTACCGCAGCTCGGGGTCCACACGGCTCTCACCTGCAACCAGTGTGGGGAACCTGTCTGCATGGACAATTGCCCCACTGGCGCGATCTCCAAAGGGGCTGGCGACGGCGTAGTGAGGATCGACCAAGGGAAATGCCTCGGATGCGGGATGTGCAGCCTCGTGTGCCCTTACGGCGGGATCCATTATTGCCAAGAACAGAGACGGACCTTCAAGTGCGATCTCTGCGGGGGGGTGGCCAAGTGTGCCGAGGCCTGCCCGGAGGGGGTGATCAAATTGGCGAGGAGCCGTGAAGTGGCGCTCCGTCTCCAGGATGACCAACTGAGGCGCGGAACCCCCCTGTGCCTCGGCTGCCCTGCGGAACTCGCGTTACGCTTCACCCTGAGGGTGCTGGGCAAAGACACGGTGCTCTTCGGCGCGCCTGGCTGCGCGGTCCTCCTCATATGTGGGATGGGGACTCGAACCTATTGCCTCCTTCCGTCTCACATGACGAACATGACAAATCTTCCCTCCACCGCTGCCGGGTACAAGAGGTACCTCCGCAAGTTGGGGAAAGATGTCAAGTGCGTCTGTTTCGCTGGAGACGGCTGCTTCGCGGATGTGGGCTTCCAGCCGCTGTCAGGGGCCGCCGAGAGAGGAGAAAACATCATCGCGATATGCTATGACAACGAGGGCTTCATGAATACCGGGATCCAGAGGAGCGGCACTACCTCCTATCTCAGTTGGACTACTACAACCCCGGTAGGTGTAAGGAAGAGGGGCAAAGAGAGGCCCGCCAAGAACATGCCCCTGATCATGGCTGCCCACGACATCCCTTACGTGGCCACCGCGACCATAGGATTTCCCGAGGACTATGCCGAGAAGTTGAACAGGGCCATGGAGGTTAAGGATGGCATGTCTTACATCCATCTGCTGAGCCCATGCCCCACTGGTTGGAGGTTCAGCACCGCCCTGGCTATCGAGGTGTGCCGACTGGCAGTGGAAACGAACTACTTTCCCCTGTGGGAGTATGCGGGAGGACGTTACCGCTTCACTTACCAGCCCAAGAGGCCCAGACCCATCGCCGACTTCCTGAGGACAATGCGCAAGTTCGATCACTTAACAGAGAGAGATGTGGGGGAGATTCAGGCCCTAGTCGACAGGCGGCTCGAAACCATCAGGTCTTTGGCCCACATGGGGGAGAGCGAAGGGGGTGATGTCTCATGAGCTACGAGCTGGGATGAACAAGATACCGTCTCATGAGGAGAGAAAGGTTGCAAGGGCAGCGCGGGGTCGCGAGTCTCCGAAGCTTCTTCGCCTGGAACTCGCGCATGGGGGCCTGAGGGTTTTTCTCAGGCGATGATCGGCACTGACCAATGGGAAAGGAGAGGGGATATGAGACCGAAGAGGAGCTGGACCTTGGTGGCGATCGCGGCCTGTGCGATCTGCATTCTCTGGGTAGGGCTGCCCTCGCTCGCAGCCCCCAAGGCCGTGGAACTGAAATTATGGTCCGCTTGGCCCGCCAAGCAGGATCCGGCGAGGCCGGCCCTTCAGATGCTCATCGACATGATCAACGAGCGTGGAAAGGAGGTCGGCCTCAGTGTGCGGTACGTAGGGGGCCCGGACATCTTCGGACCTTTCCAAGGGTGCGAGTCCCTGCAAAAAGGGATAGTGGACTTGGCGTATACAGCGGGGGCCTACAATACGGGGGTCATCCCGGAGGTGGACGCCATGAAGCTTATGCAGAGACTGCCGTGGGAAGACAGGAAGAGCGGCGCCTTCGCACTGATGAACAAGTGGCACAATGAGAAGGGCCTGGAGTTTCTCGGGAGGGCGTCGGCAGGACAGGGCTTCCAAGGCTACCTCAACAAGAAACGCACCACCCCCGACTTGCGAGGCCTGACCATGCGGGTGGTTCCGATCTATGTGCCCCTCATCAAGGCGCTCGGTGCGACGGGGGTAAACACTGCCGGAGGTGAGGTCTACACGGCCCTTGAAAGAGGGACGGTTGACGGTTTCTGGTGGGGAGGCCGGGAAATCAGGACCTGGGGATGGCACGAGGTGACCAAGTACATCTGGGGTCCACCTTTCTGGGTGGTGGACGTGTATGTGGTGATGAACAAGGAGAAATGGGAGTCTTTGGATCCTTCCCAGAAGGCAGTGCTGACCAAACTCATGGAGGAATACGAGCACAGGACTTACGAGGAGCAGGTGAAGCTGCAAGATGAGATCACCAAGGACCTTTTGAAGGCCGGAATGGAGGAGATCAGGTTCTCGGCACAAGACGAAAAGGCATACATCGAGATGGCCTACAGCGAAGGTTGGAAGGCCGCCGAGGAGAAGTCTCCGAGGGTGAAGGAGCTGAAGGCGCTGGTGAGCAAGTAGGCACCAAAAAACAGGTTAACCCGGCGTGAAAAGTCGTCATTTGCGGCAAGGTGGCGGGCATCTTGCCCGCCTCGGCCGGTCTTCCGTGGTCGCTTGGCCGGATACCCTGATGAGGCGGTGTGGCGATGAGCAAGGCGCTGCGAGCGGTTTGCACCGTTTACGACTTCTTTGTGGAGCTCTTGAAATTTATCTCATGTCTACTGATTGTCCTGATGATGCTTTGTATATCGGCTTCGGTGTTCTTGCGCCATGCTGGATTCGGTTGGGTGCTGGAGGCCGCGGAGTACAGCTTGATCCTCATGACGCTCCTGGGAACTGGGTGGGCCTTGAGGGCCGGGATGCACATCAGGGTGGAGTTGTGGGCAACGAAATTGCCGCGGAAGGTCCAAAGCCTCTACAACGGGATCATCTACAGTGTGACCTCCGTGGCTTGTTTGGTGTTTGGAGCCGTGGGCGCCTTGGCTACTAGGGACGCCTTTGTTCAAGGCGTGCTCCAGGTCAAGGTATATTCCTTTCCCAAGTGGATGATACTCGGCGTGATCCCCTTCGGGATGTTCTTCCTGATCGTTGAGTGCGCAAAGATGGCTTACAGGCACTTCAAAGGGGAGAGCGATCCCGCTTGACCGAGGGCTTTTCGGGAAGCTGCGGCTTCCATCGTGGGGCTCGAGCATGGAGTGGCAACTCAACCTCGTGATCATCGTTGGGGGGCTCCTCGCCGCCTTGATGGCCGGCTTGCCGGTGTTCGCCTCCTTCCTGCTGATCGACATCTTGGGCGTGCTCTTCTTCATGGGAGGGGTAAAAGGCCTGAGCGCCCTGCCTCGAAGCCTGCTGGATTCCGTTGGATTGTTCACCCTCACGCCTGTTCCTCTGTTCGTGATCATGGGGGAGGTGCTGTTCCTGTCTGGCTTGGCCGCTAAATCCGTCGCTGTCCTGGAGCGGATCCTCGGGCGCGTGCCGGGCCGGCTGAGCATGGTGGCGGTCTGGGGGGCCGCCCTGTTCGATGCATTGACGGGTTCAGCCTTGGGAACCTGCGCCATGTTCGGGTCCCTTTTAGTCCCGGAGATGAGCAACAGAAGATATTCGAAGTACATGAGTATGGGCCCGGTCATGGCGGGCAGCATGCTGGCAGTGGTCATACCTCCCAGCACCCTGGCGGTGGTACTTGCCGCGGAGGCTGGCTTGCCCGTCGGCAAACTCTTGATAGCAGGTTTCCTCCCCGGCCTCATGCTCACGGCGCTCTTCGCTCTTTACATTTTGATCTGCTGCCTCATCGATCCATCCCTTGCCCCGAAGGGGGCCGCCCTGGCCCAGGAATCAGGCAGTCTATTGGTGGACATGTTGAAATATCTTGTCCCGCTGTCTCTCATCGTCCTGTCCGTGCTGGGCGGCATCTTCTCGGGGCTGGCCACGCCCACGGAGGCCGCTGCCCTCGGCGCTGTTTCCAGCTTCGTCCTGGCCGCGGCTTACGGCGGCTTGAACAGAAAGGTGTTCGTAGACTCCGTCACGAGGTGTCTCGGTGTCTCCACCATGATCTTCATGATCGTGGCATTCTCGGTGTCCTTCAGTCAACTCCTGGCCTTCACAGGGATCACTCAGGGCATCGCAAGGGCAGCGGCCGCATTGCCGGTTTCGAGGGACGTGCTGGTGGCTTTGATGCTCAGCATCTTGGTGTTGATGGGCATGATGATAGACCAGATCTCCATGATCATGATAGGGGTTCCCATCTTTATGCCCATTGCGGTCAATCTCGGATGCGATCCCATTTGGTTTGGGCTCCTCATGTTGGTTGCCATAACTGTAGGGCTCATCACGCCACCATTCGGGCTACTCCTGTTCATCATGAAAGGGGTCGTACCGCGTGGTACCACAATGATGGACGTTTACAAGGCAGCCGTTCCATTCTTCCTCTTGGTCTTGATTGGGCTAGGGCTGATCGTGGTTTTTCCCGTCATCGCTACGTGGCTTCCCGCGCATATGTAGCGAGCCATGGCCTTGGCGTGATGACGATATCTCCGAGAAAGTGTAATTGGGATATAATAAGCCCATAGCGTGACCAGTGCTGGCATGCCACCGGAGGAGGGACCAGAAAAAAGGCACCAGGCAATGAGGAACAACGCTAAGACCGGAAAGAATACTCCGCAAGGTCTCGAGCCGGAGGGGATGAAGTCAAGGATCTGCAGGGGCGGTGCCTGTCTTGGCTGTTTCTACGAGACATGTCCTTTCCCGGATGAGGGTGCCAGTTATGGGGGCCTGGGGAACGAGGCCGGGATCTGTCTCAACGTGGTCATCGACACCCTGTACGATGGTGTCCTGGTGCTCGACAAGACAGGAAAGATAGTGAGGATCAATCCGGGGATAAGCCGTGTCACCGGGCTTCCCCCGGAAACGTTCCTGAGCCAGTCCGTCATGGAGCTCTACGAGCGGGGTTATTTCTCCGAGGTGCCCATAGCCTATCAGGCGCTCAAGGAGGGGAGGGTAAAGAACGGGATCCAGGAGATCAGCACCGGAAAACGGGTGATGATCACGGCCACGCCGGTCTTCGACACCACAGGAGAGGTCCTCTACGTCGTGGTGGATGCGAGGGACTTTACCGAGCTGCAAAGATTGAAGGAGGAACTGGATAAGGCAAAATATATCAGCGACTTGTACAGGACGAAGCTCATCCAGCTCGCCAAGGATCGCCTGGCTGAGAGCAAGATCGTGGCTCGCAGCAAGGCCATGCTGGAGGTGTTGGAGATGGCCCTCAGGGTGGCCCCGACCGACGCTACGGTCCTTCTGCTGGGGGAATCCGGGGTAGGCAAGGAGGTCATTGCCGAGACCATCTACCAGACCAGCGGGCGTTCCGAGCACGGTCCTTTCTTGAGGCTCAACTGCAACTCGGTCCCCAAGGAGTTGGTCGAATCGGAACTCTTCGGGTACGAGAGGGGCGCGTTTACGGGGGCCAATGCCAGCGGGAAGCCGGGTCTCCTGGAGATGGCCGACGGGGGGACGCTCTTCCTGGACGAGATCGCGGACCTCCCGCTGGATGTCCAAGGAAAATTTCTTAGGGTCCTGGAGAAGAACGAATTCAAACGCCTCGGGGGCACAAAGGACATCAAAGTGGATGTCCGGATCATCGCTGCCACCCATCGGGATCTCTCCGAGATGGTCCAGAAGGGCTTTTTTCGACAGGACCTCTATTATCGTCTCAGTGTGGTCCCCATACACATCCCGCCGTTGAGGGAGCGTCCCGAGGACATCAACGCCCTGGTGGGAGTCTATCTCAAGCAGTTCAACGAAAAGCACAAGAGCAACAAGCACTTGTCGGCGGAAGCCCTCCACGCCCTCAGGGAATATGACTGGCCTGGCAATGTCCGCGAACTGGTGAACTTGCTGGAGCGCCTGGTGATCACGTCCCCTCACGACCTGATCGATGTGACGGACCTGCCAGAAAGGCCCTTCATGATCGGGAGAGAGAGAACCCGGTCTGCGTCTCTCAAGCGTTCCCTGGAGGAAGTGGAAAAATCTCTCCTGGCCAAGGCAAAGCGAGAGCACCGTTCGTCTAGAAACATCGCGAAGGCCATCGGGTTGTCACACACAGCCGTACAGAAAAAGTTGAAAAATATGGTCTGAGCTGAGCCCCTTCATTGGAGATAGGAGAATGCGAACCTGCGCTGGAGGGGGTTCCGAAAGCCTGCGGAAGAGGACTCCTGCGCGCTGTCACGAAGCCAGGACGTCGGACGACTGGCGAACTGCGCAGCTCAAAGAGATAAAGGCATTTGGCCTTTGCTTTTGTAGCCTCAGTCGTGAAACAGACTTCATCACGCCTCGCGAGGATGCATGACGTAACGGCCCTGGCAGGAGACGTCCGGTGATTTCTTCGGGGTTTGATGGCCGGGGACTGTGGGCTCTTATCGGGCATCGCCGCACGTGTCAGCGCAACCCCTGTCTTACGATCCTACAGTTCGCGGTTCGATGAACGACTAGCCTTGTGGCGCGAAGCTTTGGGATGGGGAGTGGCACCTGCGAAGGTCGCTGAACGGGCCGATGAATGGGCCCCCAGCGTTGCACTGGGGGCCCGCAAAGAGCATGATCTGCAGATCTGTTTTTTTCCCTGATCTTACTGGGCGGGTGGAGGGCAGGCCTGGATGCAGGACCTGAGCTGTTGCCTGCACTGGGTGAGAGCGGCGCGTATCTGGGTTTGTTCTCGGCACCTGTCCCGGCACATGAAGGCCTGCACCTGGGCCTGGTCCACGCAGTCGTCAAGGGCTTCCGGGTCCCCTCCGTATTGATTTCTGCACTCCTGGACGTCGTCCTCCCTCCCGGCTTCGCAGTCATCCTTGCAGCCTTCCAGGGCCTCGAGGTGCGGGCCTATGCAGTCGGTGTAGGCCTGCCTGCAGCTCTCCGCGCAGTCGTGGTCGACGTTGCGGCAGAGGTCCTTTGACACCTGCATGGTCTCGCGGCACACGGCGATGCACTCCTTGTACTCGTCCTGTGCGTCCTGGACGCACTCGGGGTTCCTGCTTGCCGCCTGGACCTGGGACGGCAGCATCGCCATCCCGGCCGTCGCCAAAACCGCCACCAGAAGAGCCGCAACCCACTTAGCCTCTCCCCTCATCTGACACCTCCTTGCCTGGGAAATGGAGAATCTATGAAATCATTGACTGTTCCGGTTTCCAGTTGGTTTACCTGTCCCGCAACTTGGCCACCACCTTCAAAACCGCGACGGTCCCGTGACCATGGTCTCCCGTGAGGCCGAGGTCTGCTCGCTCCCAATCGACTCGGGCAAGAGCCGAGAAAGGACCCCTCCGGCCCTGGATGCTGGATCCGTTCCAACACGGCGGGCCCATATCGATCCGCGACACATCCACGAGGGGGTGCCGAGTCATCCCCATGGGCAAGCTTGGGGCCCCGTCGAAATCATTGGAGGGCACTTTGCTGCCATCAGGTCAAAGCCCTTTGCTCAGGATGATCTGATCCTCACCCGTGGAATAGTAGCTTCGGATCCTTCCCACCTCGTGGTAGCCCATGCCCTCGTAAAGGACACGGGCGGGCCGGTAGAAAGGGTGGGAGCTTGTGCTGATGAAGAGCCGCCGGACGCGCCTCTTCAGAAGCGCGCTTTCGGTGTGCTCCAGGAGCCTTCGGCCAAGGCCCCTGCGCGTGTGAGCCGCGTGGACGTAGAGCCAGCCGAGCCAGTAGTTGTCGCTCTCGTAGCGGTCCAAGGCCCACCCGGTGACTCCGATGATATCCTGGTTCAAGGCGAGGACGAAGACCGCATCTCCGGAAAGGGATTCGGACCCCTTCCCGAAGTAGTCGTCGAGATAACGCTCGGCCAGGGGCCGGTCCCAACCCCAGCTCTTGT
>Ga0068707_1002801_pt1 | contig 12244 bp, 10 predicted proteins | sample YNPNPMetaG_FD_66600 | JGI IMG/M metagenome (GOLD analysis project Ga0068707, IMG submission 66600) | Anoxygenic and chlorotrophic microbial mat microbial communities from Yellowstone National Park, USA - YNP NP MetaG | ecosystem: Environmental > Aquatic > Thermal springs > Hot (42-90C) >... | reverse complement strand
ACGCGCGGGGCGCACCTCGTGGCACGAAAATACGCCGGTGTGCTCGCGCGGGGTCTGCGACCCCGCGCCGGCGGCGGGTTACAAACCCGCCGCGAGCCAGGCCGGGGGGCTATTTTCGAGGGAGGTATACATGTCCGCGATTATCGAACGACTGAAAGCTCATCCCCGGCTCGTCTCCTGGGCTGCGCTGGCCGTGGGCATGGTCATCATCCTGCTGCTGGCCGTCCAGGGGGTGGCCCTGGAACCACTGCAACTGCTGACCCTGGTCATCGCCACGATCATCCTGGCCGGCCTGTGCGTCTGGATCATCGGCTGGGAGTAAACGAATCTGCAAATGTGCAATGAACAACTGAGCAAATGAAATCCCGTCCCTTGTCCATTTGCCCATTTGCATATTCTTCAGGAGGGTGCATAATGGCGAATATTGAGTTGCCCATCCCGCCCCATTTTGACCCCGATCAGGTGGGCCAGGTCTGGCGCGTGCCGTATCAGGAGCGGGCGCGGGACGCTGAGGAGTGGGCCAGGCGATATAACATCCCACCGGCCGCCCAGGATACGTTCCGCATCTGCCTCATCCCGGTGGACGTGCAAAACACGTTCTGCATCCCCGGCTTTGAGCTGTACGTGGCCGGCCGGTCCGGCACCGGCGCGGTAGACGATAGTCGCCGCCTATGTGAGTTCATCTATCGCAACCTGGCCGCGATCACCACCATCAGCCCCACACTGGACACTCACCAGACCGTCCAGATCTTCCATAGCATCTTTCTGGTCAACGAGGCCGGCGAGCATCCCCCAGCCTACACCCTCATCTCCGCCGGGGACATCGAGCGCGGCGTCTGGCGGTTCAACCCGGCCCTGGCCCGTAGCCTGGGCGTCACCGAAGACTATGCCCAACAGTACCTGCTCCATTACACCCGCCAGTTGCAGGCCACCGGCAAGTACGCGCTGACCATCTGGCCGTATCACGCCATGCTCGGCGGGATCGGCCATGCCCTGGTCTCGGCCGTGGAGGAGGCGATCTTTTTCCACAGCGTGGCCCGATCCAGCCGGCCCAACTTCCAGGTCAAGGGCGATAATCCCTTCACCGAGAACTATTCCGTGCTCCGGGCCGAGGTATTGGAGGACCAGGCGGGCCAGGCCATCGCCCAGCGGAACGCCGCGTTCACCATGGACCTGTTGGACTATGATGCCGTGATCATCGCCGGACAGGCCAAGAGCCACTGCGTGGCCTGGACGATTGACGACCTGCTGAACGAGATGCGACGGGTGGACGAAGCCCTGGTCGAGAGGGTCTACCTCCTGGAAGACTGCACCTCGCCGGTGGTCATCCCCGGCGTGGTGGACTATACCGGGGAGGCAGACGCGGCGTTCCAGCGGTTCGCGGACGCCGGGATGCACATCGTCCGTTCCACCGATCCCCTCGCGCAGTGGCCTGGGATACGGCTCTAGTAGGGAATCTGCCACCTGCTCACCATGCCGCAGGTTTACAAACAACCGGCGGGAGAGAAGGTTGATTGCTTGCAAGCCCCAATGGGCAACCGCCCGGTTGATCGGAGGCTCACGAGTGGAGATCGAAGCGTGTGGAGACCAGGTGCGCACCATGGAGCGAAGCGAGACCACGCCGGTGACAGTGCGCCGACATCGGTGGCGGCTCCTGGCCCTGCCGGCTGTGGTCTTGATCATCGTGCTCCTGGCCTTGCTGCCCATTGATTACGGCGCGTTGCAGGGCCTGGGCTACGCCGGTATCGCCCTGGTTAACTTTATCGCCAGCGCCGGGTTCGTGCTGCCGGTGCCCAACCAGGTGGCGAACTACGCGGCCGGGGCCACGCTCAATCCCCTGCTGGTGGGCCTGGTGGCCGGCGTCGCCTCGGCCTTTGGCGACCTGACCGGCTATTACGCCGGCTTGAGCGTGAGCGACGTGCTGGAGGGCCGGCGCACCTACGATGTCATCCACGCCTGGATGCGGCGCCACGGCTGCACGGCCATCTTCCTGCTCTCGCTCATCCCCAACCCGTTCTTCGACCTGGGCGGGGCCGCCGCCGGAGCCGTGCGCCTCCCGGTCTGGCAGTTCCTGGCCGCCTGCGCGGCGGGCCGCAGCATCCGTGACGTGCTCACCGCCCTGGCCGGGTACTACTCGTTCACCTGGGCCTGGGGCACGCTCACCGGCTGGTGGGTCACGGCGAACGTGGACCCGACGGCAATCGGGGCCATCGTCGCCGGCGTCGCGCTGGCCGGGGCCGGCGTCTGGCTCGTCTGGCGGCGGAGCCGGTGAGGAGATCGTGATGTGCTGGATGGTTCAAGACCGCGACGGTCGCCCAGTTGTCAACGAGCGCGGCGAGACCCTCCGCGAGCTGGCCTCGCCCAGGCTGACTGGCCTGCGCCATCACAGCCTGGCCGAGTCCATCATCCCACCGGGCGGCAGCACCATCCCGCACCACCACCAGGCCGGCGAGGAGGTCTACTACGTGCTGCGAGGCCGGGGCCGCCTCACCCTGGATGAGGCGACGCACGACGTGGGGCCGGGCGACGCCATCACCATCAGGCCTGGCACGTTCCACCACCTGGTCAACACCGGCGACAAGGAGTTGGTGATCTTGTGCTCGTGCGCGCCGGCCTATGCGCCGGAGGATTTCCTTCCCGGTCGGTAACTGCCTGCTATGCCGACTGAAGGGGTGGGATGCCGCCTCGCCCGTATAAAGCCCTGGGAGGTAACTGCCTACCCTGAACCCTCCCGCAGGTTAGAACGGGGCTGGCAACCGATGCAGTCGGTCATTGAGGTGTGTTCTGGTCTGATCATTGCGCCCATACCTGCGGGAGGGTAGGCAGTTACCCTGGGAGGTACTTATGCGAGTGGATCTGCACATCCATACCCGGGCGTCGGACGGCACGTGGACACCGGCGCAACTCGTCGAGCACGTGCGGGCGACCGGCATCGGCCTGTTTGCGGTGGCGGACCACGATAGCATTGGTAGCCTGGCCGAATGCGAGGCTCTGGTGCGCGGGTCGGGACTGCGCTTCCTGCGCGCCGTGGAGGTCTCCACCACGTGGAACGGGGCGCTGTATCACATGCTGGCCTATGGGATCAACCCGGCGAGCGCCGGGAGTGCCACATTGCACCGGCTGCTGGACAGCAACCGCCGGCTGCTGGAAGAGGCGAACCGGGAGAGCCTGGAGTTGTTGTGTAAGGAGGGTTTCCCCGTAGACCTGGAGGCGTATGATGCCTATGTGAACGATCCGGGGCGCGGGGGTTGGAAGGGGTTGAACTTTCTCGTGGACCAGGGGCTATGCGCCGATGTGGGCGACTATTTCGACCGGCTCTTCAATGCCGACCGGCCGATACCGTTCCCTGTTTTCCCGTCGCCGGCCGAGGTCATCGCGGCGATCATGGCGGCCGGAGGTGTGCCCATCCTGGCCCATCCCGGGTCCCCCTGGTTACCCATTGGTGAAGAGGTTCTGGAGGCGTTCCGACAGGCTGGCCTCCGGGGGCTGGAGTGCTACACATCCTACCATGACGCAGCCACCAGCCAGCGTTTTGTGGCCTGGTGCCAGCGCCATGACCTGCTCATCACCGGCGGCTCTGATTGCCACGGCGATTTCGCTCCTGGCCGCAAGTTGGGCTTCCCGCCGCTAGAGGATACGGATCTGCGGCTGGGGGAATTGGCGGAGCGCGTCATCACGTAAAAAGTAAAACGTAAAACGAAAACGACATCCGTCATATTTGAAGCCCGACGTATTACGGACGCGCTCAGGCAAACAAAGCCTCCACGAACGCTGCCGCATCAAAAGGTGCCAGGTCATCCAGGGTCTCGCCGGTGCCCACGAACTGGATGGGCAGCCCCAGCTCGCGGGCGATAGCAAAGGCCATGCCACCTTTGGCCGTGCCGTCTAGTTTCGCCAGCACCACGCCGGTCACGTCTACGGCTTTGGTGAAATGCTCCGCCTGGGCCAAAGCATTCTGGCCGGTGGTGGCGTCAATGACTAACAACGTGGCGTGGGGGCCAGCCGGGATTTGTTTCTGCACCACCCGGCGGATCTTTTTCAGCTCTTCCATGAGGTTGAATTTGGTATGGAGTCGGCCGGCTGTATCCACGATGAGCAGGTCCTGGCCTCGGGACCGGCACGCGGCGATGGCATCAAAGACCACGGCCCCGGGGTCACTGCCGGGCTGGCCGGCGATGACCGGTGCGCCTACCCGCTGACCCCAGACCTGCAACTGTTCGATAGCGGCGGCGCGAAAGGTATCGCCAGCGGCCAGGGCCACCCGGCGGCCTTGCTGCTGGTAGAACCGGCCCAATTTGGCGATGGAGGTGGTCTTGCCCACCCCGTTCACGCCCACCACCAGCAGCAGGGCCAGATCCGGCGCGGCTGGCAAGACCGGCAGTTCAGTGGGTGGAAAAGCCCGTACCATCTCCTCCTTGAGGATCGCCAGCACCCCGGCCGCCTCACGCACCCGCTCGCGGCGGACCCGCTCCCGAACCTGTTGAACCAGTTCCAGGGTGGTGTTCACGCCCACATCGGCCCGGATCAACAGCTCCTCCAGTTCATCCCAGAGAGCGTCTGTCACCTCGCCAGTCCCAAACAGGCTCCCGATCCGGCCAAAAAAGGATTGTCGGGTGCGAGTGAGGCTATCTTCCAGCTTCTTCAGGCTCTCGCCAAACAAGCGCATGTTTCTTCTCCACGGTTCAGGATGCAGGATTCAGGATGCAGGATGCAGGATGCAGGATGCAGGATACAGGATGCAGGATACAGGATGCAAGATGCAGGATACATCGAGGAGGTGACTGATGAACGCCCCATTACAGGAAGTGGCAGCTTTTTTCAATGAGGTGATTGATAACCTGCGCCTTGTATTGCGCCTGCTGGCCGACCAGCGGGTGCCGACCTGGCTCAAGGTGGTAATTCCGGCTCTGGTTGCGATCTACCTGTTCTCCCCCATTGACATCATGCCGGACATCGCGCCGGGCCTGGGACAATTGGACGATCTGGCGGTGATCTTGTTAGGCATCAAGCTGTTCATTGACCTGAGTCCGGCGGATGTGGTACGCCAGCACCTGGACGAGCTGCGCTCGCTCCACTCCCGGTCGTACCGCGTGATCACGGAGGAACCGCCAGAGGAAAAGCCCCGTCAGCCCAGTGGCTACATCGAGACCTCTTATAAGGTGAAAGACGAGTGACGAATTGCAAATTGTAGCAGATTGCAGATTGCGGATTGCAAATTGCAGATTGCAGATTGCAGATTGCAGTCTGTTAGAAGAGGGGGAGCTGAAAGCCGCTACCCTCGATGGGGGGGACCAATCCCACAATCTGGTCCAACTCGTCAAAAGTCACGGTTTCCTGCGCGGCCCAGGCCCGCAGGTGCTCGTATTTGATGAAACCCCAGGCCCCATCTGTTATCTCTCTCTGCAATAGCGGCGACTCGTCTATCCGCTGCTCCACCAGGTCCACGCGCGGCGCCGGCAAGACAATGTATGAACGACAGCCCCGTCGGTCGGCCCCCCGGATCAGGATCGGCTCGGTGAGCTGGGCGGTCCATTCCACCTCGAAGGCGCAGTAGACGCGGCCGGCATCATACCACAGGATGTCCACCTCGGCCGCGTGTTTGCCACTGTTAGCCAGGGCCGTCGGGTCTATATAGCGTTCACGAGCCGAGAGCCGGTCCAACAACATGGCGCCGGACTCTAGCTTGCGTCGTTGTTCCCCCCGTCCGATCCACACCTGGAAGCCCAGCCGATGCCCCAGGTCTGTCAACAGAGCCAGCATCTCCGTATGCTCGCGTGCCCGGTGGCGCCGGTCGTCATCCAGACGCAGGGACCAGGTTCCTTCGGTCTCCCGTCGCCCATAGGAGGCCAGGCACGCATTCACCCAGTGGGGCGCTGGCGTGAGCAGGCCCCGGTATAGAGATGCCACCACTCGCTCCACAGCGATCTCAGTGGTGGCCTGGGAGGTGGCCAGGACATTGTATACGGTTTGTTCCACCCGCTCTGAGAGAGGGCGGGGCTTGAAGGTGGGCCGGGCCAACCACCAGAGCCGTGCCCCTGGCCCACGGGGGCGCGGGGTCTCTTCTTCCTCTTCCTCCTCCCCTGCTGGGACCGGGCTGATTACTTGCTGTAACGTGACCAGCGTGCCCCGCGCCACAGCTTGCTGCAAGCCCCTGGCCACCTGTTCATTCACAAAGCCCAGGGCGTCGAACCCGGCTTCTCCTTTGCGCGGGGGCAGGCTATCTGCCAGAGTGAACACATCCTGGAGCACGTGCTCATCGGCCGCAGCCAACTGCATCAGGATGGCGATCCACAACCATTCGTCGCTCAGGGGTTCACCGCGTTCCTGCAACCCATGCCGGGCCGCCCGAACTGCCGCTGTCTGGAGGGTAGCGGCCAGATGTTCAGGGGTGAGCAGCAGTTGCCAGCCGGCCCGTTCGGGGGGTTTTTCCTGACGCGGGCGCAGGAAGGCCAGCCGGTATTCGCCTCCCCCCGGCGGCGTGCGGCGGGCTAAAGGGGAGTGAGGTTGAAACAGCAGGGTATCCAGGTAGAACCCGGCAGCCACGGCGGTCATCACCAGGGCGGTCACATAGTCGGTGTCAGTCGTGGTGAAGAGCAGGATCATGGCGTGTTCGGGTCTGAGAGCCTGATAGATGGCGTGAAAGGTTTTGCGCAGGGCGGGCAACGTGCGCGACCAACTCTCGAATGGACCCTGGGTTAGCAGCCGGGCCAGTACCGCGGCCGGCCCGGCCCCCAGCAGCCAGCCGGTCCACAGGTAAGCCAAAGACAGGAAAGACCGGTCTGGATACGGTGGTCGCGTCAGGATGAGGTCAATGCTCGCAGGCGGCAGGTCCCGGGCCATCTGGCGGGGGGTACGGCGGGCGATCAGGACGCGCGAACGGCGGGCAGTGGTGTAATCCCAGAGCGTCTCATCGCGGGCCAACAGGGTTTCCACATCGTGCGTAACCAGGACCGGGGGCCGGGCCTCGGCCGCGGCGCGCAAGTCCTGCACAGCGGCCTCAAAGCAGAGCCAGACGTTGGTCTCCTGGAACTGGGCTGGCACGCGCAACGACCGGCCCCGCCCGCCGGCCAGTTTGCTTCCCTCCAGCAAACAGCGCAGCAGGGCCACTTTCAGGGCCTCTTGAGCGCGCTTGTTTTCCACCGTCGCCTCGATGCGCATGAGCAGCGTGACCAGGGCATAGAGGTTGCGCGGGGTATACAGGCCCAGCAGCCGTTCCACCAGCGCTTGAGCGCGTTTGCCGGTAGGTGCCAGACGCTCCAGGATATACCAGTAATGAAAACCCTTTGGCTCGATAGCTTGCAGCCGGCGCTGATCCGCGTCAGTGAACGGCTCCAGATGCTCGCTCTGGCAGGTGGGGCAATGGTAGTGTTTCTTGAACGGTTGCTCCTCCTTACGGCGCCAGAGGAAATAATCGGCTACGACGGGCTGATGGCAATGCGGGCATTCAACGGCATAGAGCTGCGTGAGGTGGTCGCGCAGGCTGATGTTGTGGCGCGTGGATTCGCTGAGGGTCTGGAAGGCCGCGCGGATGTCTCGGGCCGGGGCCGGGTCCACCGCCACCTGAACCAGGAAATTGGTCAGGGGGTTATAGTCACTGACCAGGACCCGCCGATTGGCGCGCAGGGCCGGCCCGGCCACATCATCGCCCCGGCAGAACGGGTCCCAGACCACCTCGTTGTCGTTGCTATAGACGCGCAGGTATTCGACCACCAGGTGGGGCGGCAACGGGGGCAGCCAACGGTCCAGGATGCCCCGGCGTGATGTTTCCTCGGCCGGGATAAACGTGTCAATGCGCTTCACAGGAGACCTCAGTCAGGTGGTAACTCCGCCGCTGTGAGTTGAAAACGCGCGCGCGATTCGGCCAGCACCAGGGCAAGCTGGACCAGGCCGCTACTGCGAGTTCGTATCTCTGGCTGCACCAGATCCTTCACCCTTTCCACAGCGGCTTGCATCTGAGCAATAGCTGCCGCGACGGATATTCCCTGGGATGAGCTTTCCACGGCCGGCCAGGCTTTGGTGTAATACTCGATTGTCTTCGCCATGACGATAGTAAAGATGTCCACCTCATTGACCGCCATGCCGGATTCCACCGTGCGGTTGGCCCAGTGGGCAGCGTCCTCCCAAACCTGTTCTGCTACCGAGGACCACACAGGGTCTACCTGCGGGGCCGGCTGCTTGCGACAGACCAGACAGGCATCGTAGCGGATATTGCCCTGGCTGCTATGAAACCCGCTTTTGCCCTCGGAGCGGATTATCGGACTGGCCGAGATGTAAAACCCGGCTCGCAGGAGGACGTTGGCGATGCCTTCCCAGGCCCAAGTCTCGTTATGATGAAACGTGAAGATCAACAGCCCGTCGTCCTTGAGCACCCGATGACACTGCTGAAGCACCGTGGTCAATCCCTCGTTGAAGAACTCCGTCGTCTTGCCCAACCTGTCATTTTTGACGATCTCTCTGGCCCGGCTGGAATAAGGTGGAACGAACCAGGGATAGACCTCAGCCAGGCCTAAGCGCAACCAAACGTAGAAGAAATCAGCCAGTTCGGAATACATGATGTTATCAAAATAGGGAGGATCGGTGACCACAGCATCTACCGAGTGCTCTGGAATCCACGAAAGGTCTTCCGCGCTCTCACAACGTAGCCATGCCGTGCGACCATCGCGCCAGAAATCTTGCTCGTCCCACGCCAGATGCGCTTCGATACGCTCAGCGCCGGTGTGCTTGCTGTACCGTTTCCCGCGCAGCGACGTCAACCTTTCATACGGCTTGTGGCAGAATTGCTTACCCCGGCGCATTTTCTGGAAACAGCGCGTAAAAGTGCCCCGGCCATATTCTGTACCCCAGACATTGTTTTCGGCCGGCCGTTCGATAGGGTGATAGGCGTGCAAACCAAACAAGACCGAAACCTTGTGATATTCGATCTCGTACTTGCAAAAGATGTTATTTGATTCCAGACAATCCGAAAAAGCCAGCAGCAGCAGTTCACGAATGTTCTGATCCGGCAACCTCAATATCTCTTCCAGGAGGAGGGATAAAGATAGCAACTGGCGCTCATTGAACATCTGCCAGAAATAGATATAGCCATGGTTAACAGGACGTGGATCGCTGCGCCCTTCGGTGGGAATCGGCTGACGAGGGATGAGTAGTTCGTCCCATCGGGCCACACATTCTGACCTGGCCTCCTCCCACAGGGCCAGATCGGTTTCGTCCACTCGCTTGAAGAATCGTCCACAGGTAGAACAATAGCCTTCCACAGCATGGAGTCGCATCTCGAGTGGTCCACCCTTACGGGCCACGGCATCCAGAAGTTTCTCCTTATGCCCACAACCAGGACAGCGATATATACCCCGTCCAGACACCCCTTTGCGGGGATCGAAAACGGTCTGGCATTCAGGGCATACCGTTTGACCCTGATACCCTGTGGTCTCGATGATGTTCAAACAGTGAGGGCAGAACACAACGTTGATATGGTCCCGCCGGGAGAGTTCGTAATTCGGAAATAGTTGTACCTCCAATCCACAGGCAGGACAGCGGGTCACTTTCACCCAGAAATAATACATCACGTCGGCCTGATGACCCGCCGGGCAGTGCGTGCGATAGTATCTCAGTATGCGCTGGCCGGCGGTTCTCTCCAGGTGATGGTATGCTTTATCCAGATCGGCCAGACTAACCGGCTCGATCTCTTTTTTGGTAATGAACCAGGCCACCGGGTTGATGTCGATCCCGATCACTCGACACCCCAGCCGGATAGCCTCTACCACACTGGTGCCCCCGCCCATAAATGGGTCCAATATCACCCTGGCCCCCAGGTCGCTACCCTCTGTGAAACGCCGCCAGATCTCCCCATCTGATTCTTCGGCTTTCGCGAAAGCGCCCAAGATCAAAGCCCGAAACACGCTTCCGAGCCGGCGTGCCCACCACTTGTGCATCTGATACACCGGCTTTTTGGCGTTGCCTTCGCTCATCGCCACGGGATTCAGGTGTTCAACCGGCAAAGTTCGTTCAAGATAGGTGCGGACCATGTTCCCTCACGAATTCATGTCCAACAGCCACTGCCACATTTCTTCACCCCCACTGCCATAGAGAGCCTCAAACTCAGATTGCAACTCCTGAATTTGGGTTTCCAGTACCTCTGAGATTGTCTGACCCTGCTGGTCCCGGAATTCCTGGCTCACCTCGGTAGCAATGGCATAGATCTCGTCTATGCAGTCGGGGTCATCAGAGATAAACTCCCAGAATCTTCGCCCAATGATCCATTCCACCTCAACGTATTTCCGCACAATGCTACTGACCCGATCAGGACTGCCGTAGCACATGGCAAACAGAGCCACAGAACCGGCATTGCGGCGTTGTGCTGAATGCAGTAAGTCACTTATTCTCTGCGCCATATCTTTCGGCACCGTGTTTGGACCGCTCTTGACCTGAATATAATAATGCCGTCCGTCTCTCGTTTTCATGATGTCGGCACCCTCAACACCGGTGCCTTCCGAAAAGACTTGGGCCACACGTTGAAGAGCTGTGCCCAGTGCTGTGACCGTCCCTCGCTCCAGGCGTTGTTGAACCAACCAGCGCACGATGGAACCTGAATCTGAAAGCCCAAGCTGTTGAGAATAGAGTCGCAATACGAAAGGATTTATGTCTAAATCTTGAAGGTGTAACTGGCGAATAGCCTGGATTCGCCTCTGAAGAAATCCCTCAAAGATGCTTCTGATCTCAGCGCGTTGGCGTGAACTGACAGGCATGGTAGATACCCCGCTTTTATCTCACCAGCACGGCGACCGGCCCTCCCGCCGGTTTAGAACTGGCGGGAGGGCACTGACGATCTTCGGCGGAGACGTCCCACAAAAAATCAGGAGGTGAACACCGGCAGATTGCCCAGGGCGATGATCCCTTGCCATTTCTCCGGGTCGCCCTCGGTAAAGACGGCGGCCTCGGCGATGACCTGACCGCCGGCCTTGGCGATGAGCCGGCGCATACCCTCCAGCGTGGAGCCGGTGCTGATCACGTCGTCCACGATGGCGACCTTTTTGCCTTTGATGACCTGCCGGTCCTTGCCGTCCAACCAGAGCGTCTGCGGCTTGCCGGTGGTGATGGAGACCACCTCGTCGCTCAGGCTGTCCACCATGTAAGGTTTGAGGATCTTGCGAAGAACAACGTAGGGCAGACCCAGGGTGGCCGCCACCTCATAGGCCAGGGGGATGCTCTTGACCTCGGCGGTGACGATGACCTGGGTCTCCGGGGGCAACCGGCGAGCCAGCTCTGGCCCTATCACGCGGATAAGTTCCGCATCGCCCAGCATGTTAAAGATGGCGATCCGCACGCCTGGGGCTACCTCGAAGAGCGGAAATTCCCGCCGGATACCGCATAGTTCGACCGGGTAGACGTCTGTGGTTTCGGGCATGATTCCTCCTTGAAGTGATATGTAAAAAGTGATGCGTCAGGCGTGATGCGTGTTCCATGATGCGTGTTCCGTGTCCTCTTGCTCCCCACTCCCCCGAAAATAGCCCCCGGCCTGGCTCGCAGCGGGTTTGTAACCCGCCGCCGGCGCGGGGTCGCAGACCCCGCGCGAGCACACCGGCGTATTTTCGTGCCACGGGGTGCGCCCCGCGCGTGGGTAGCTCCTCCGCTCCCCGTTCTACGCTCCCCGACTCTCCCGGCCCAAAATGCGCCGCAGGATGGCAACGGCGGTGGCGTAGGTGGGGTCCATACCATAGTAGGACAGGTGGTGCGCGCCCAGGTTCCGGCCCTTGCTGTAGGGCGTATCGGATACATAGTGCAAGAAGCCCACGTCGAAGGGGGCCTGATAGAGGGTGACGATCTCGTCTACCGGGTAGCGTTTGGGGCGCACCATCTCATAGACGGCTGAAAGATATGGCCCGGCCTCCATCTCGATGTCAGTATAGCCTTCGCTATAGAACACGTCCATAAAGTCCTTGTTCTGGAGGAACGTGCCCCGCACCGAGACGGACTTCTGATTGTCCAGGGCCGAGCCATAGACCAGGAACGGGGCCACATCGCGGGCCGAAAAGCAGTTGTCGAACAGGTAGGTGTTGCGCGAATGCTCGTCATAGACCACGTTGGGGAGGAGCACGTCGCCGACACGCCCGTTGAGGGAAGCGGCCTTGCCCATCACATAGACGCCACGCAGTTCGCCCACGTTCTGAGCCACGATGGTCAGCAAGTTGTAGGCAGCCATGCCCAACGGGTAGTCTATGTTGAAGATCAGGGCGTCGCTGTGGCGCAG
>Ga0068707_1002798_pt1 | contig 12248 bp, 8 predicted proteins | sample YNPNPMetaG_FD_66600 | JGI IMG/M metagenome (GOLD analysis project Ga0068707, IMG submission 66600) | Anoxygenic and chlorotrophic microbial mat microbial communities from Yellowstone National Park, USA - YNP NP MetaG | ecosystem: Environmental > Aquatic > Thermal springs > Hot (42-90C) >... | reverse complement strand
TGGGGCAAAAACGCAAGCCTGCCCCGCCCGAATGGGGCAAGGTGCTGGAGATGGGAATCCGCATCCTCACCGAGCAGTCCAAGGACTTGGAAGTGGCCATCCTGCTGGCCGAACCCCTCGTCCGCCGGTACGGATTTGCGGGGCTGCGCGACGGTTTCCGGCTGGTGCGGGAGCTCGTCGAGCGGTACTGGGAAAACCTGTTTCCATCCTTGGATTCGCCCGATGGCGTATTGGAGCGGGTAGACGCGCTCGGCCGATTGAACGAAACCTCGTCTCGCGGCAGCCTGGTCGGGCCCATCCTTCGCGTGCCTTTGACGGCGGGCAAGAGCTGCGGCCCCTATTCGCTTCTGGATTATCGCCAGGCCGCCGCCATCGAGGCGATTACCGATCCCGACAAGCGGTCCAAGCGGTTGGAAGAGGGGGGCCCTAGCCTGGACCAGTTCAACAAGGCGGTGGCTGAAACCCCGCCCGAACATTTCCGCCGGCTGCTGGAAGACATTACCGAGTGTGCCGACGAGTTGGCCCGGCTGAGTCTGGTGTTGGACGAGCGGTGCGGGTCGGCCAATGCGCCGGCCGTGGGCGAAATTCGCGAGGCCATCGACGCCTGCCGCCGCAAGGTGGAAGAGTATGTGGTCCCAGCACCGGCCGCGGAACCCGCCTCGGGGGAGGGGGTGTCTGCGGCTCCAGGAACCGATGGCGCGGGCGTGGGGGCGGGCATGCCGGCTGCCGGGGGCCTGGGGCCTGTGCGCAATCGCGAGGAGGCGTTTCAGGTGCTTTTGCGCATCGCCGACTTTTTCCGCCGGACCGAGCCGCAGTCGCCCATATCGTTTTTTCTGGAAGAAACAGTCCGCCTGGGCCGCATGTCGCTGCCCGAACTGTTTCAGGAGTTGACGGCCGACCCGACCACTTTGAGCTGGTGGCAGCGGCTGTTGCGGGTTTCGGGGGGAACATCGAGCCAATAGAGGAATCACGCACGGGCCGGGGCGTGCCTTGCCCGGCGCCAGTTCTGTTCCAACTGACAGCATCCGGAGGTGCGAACCATGCCTGAAAGTATTCAACATAAGCTGGACCGGGTGCGCAAGCCCCGGGTCCACATCACGTACGACGTGGAGGTGGGCGACGCCCTGGAAAAGCGCGAGCTGCCCTTTGTGGTGGGGGTGCTGGGGGATTTTTCCGGCCATCCCACCGAACCTTTGAAACCCTTGCGCGACCGGAAGTTCATCCAGATCGACCGCGACAACTTCAACGAGGTGATGCAGCGGATGACGCCGGGTTTGAACCTCCGCGTGGAAAACACGCTTCAGGCCGACGGCACCGAACTGGCCGTGCAACTGAAGTTCAATTCCATCGAAGACTTCGAGCCGGCCCGCATCGTCCAGCAGGTGCCCGCCCTGCGCAAACTGCTGGAAACCCGCAACAAGCTCCGCGATCTGATGACCAAGATCGATGTCTCGCCCGAGCTGGAGGGCATTCTGGAACAGGTGCTCCAGAATACCGAGGAGCTGCAGAAGTTTTCGCAGCAACTCGGCCTGTCCAGCGACGCGCCGCAAGAATCGTAGCATGAGGAGGAGGATCCATGAGCACCGGTGAACAGCAACAGGCCCAGGCCCAGGCCGCCGCCATCCAGGTTGCCGAAGGAAGCCTGCTCGACCAGGCCATCAAGGCCACCAAGCAGACGGAACGCAATCGCGCTGCGGAACTCCTCCGCACTTTGACCGAGGAAGCCCTCAAAGGCACGGTCACAGTCAGCAAGGACCTCATCCGCTCGATCCGCAACGGCATCGAGGCCATCGACGCGGCCATCTCCAAGCAACTGGCCGCCATCATGCACCACCCCGACTTCCAGCGACTGGAGGGCACGTGGCGGGGGCTGCATTATCTGGTGATGAACAGCGAGACCGGCACGGAGCTGAAAATCAAGGTGCTGAACTGTTCCAAACGCGAGCTGTTCAAGGACCTGGACCGGGCCGTCGAATTCGACCAGAGCCAGTTGTTCAAGAAGATCTACGAGAACGAATTCGGCATGCCCGGCGGCGAGCCCTACGGGGCACTGATCGGCGACTACGAGTTCACCAATCACCCCGAGGACATCGACCTGTTGCAGAAGGTGGCGGGGGTGGCGGCGGCGGCCTTCTGCCCCTTCATCTCGGCCGCTTCGCCCAAGCTGTTCGGCCTGAACAGCTTCACGGAACTCTCGCAGCCCCGCGACCTGGCCAAAATCTTCGACTCGGTGGAATACACCAAGTGGCAGTCGTTCCGCAACTCGGACGATTCGCGGTTCGTGGCCCTGGTCATGCCGCGGGTGCTCTCGCGACTCCCCTACGGCAAGCACACCAAACCGGTCGAGGAGTTCGACTTCGAGGAAGTGGAGCTGGATGCCTCGGGCCGGCCCAAGAGCGTGCCCCACGAGCATTACGCCTGGATGAACGCCGCCTATGTGTACGGGGCGCGGCTGACCGATGCCTTCGCCAAAACCGGCTTTTGCGTGGCCATCCGGGGCAAGGAAAACGGGGGCTTGGTCGAAGGCCTGCCGGCCCACGTGTTCCGCAGCGATGACGGCGACCCGGACCTCAAGTGTCCCACGGAGATCGGCATCACCGACCGCCGCGAGGCCGAGCTGAGCAAGCTGGGCTTCCTCCCCCTGTGCCATTACAAGAACACCGATTACTCGGTGTTCTTCGGCGCCCAGACCTGCCAGAGGCCGAAGAAATACGACAAACCGGATGCGACGGCCAACGCGGCCATCTCGGCCCGGCTGCCGTACATCATGGCCACCTCGCGGATCGCCCACTATTTGAAGGTCATCGCCCGCGACAAGATCGGCAGCTTCATGGAGCGGCAGGACATGCAGGACTACCTGGAGCGATGGATCGCCCAGTACGTCTGCGCCGATCCGCATCCGACGCCTGAAATGAAGGCTCGGCTTCCGCTGGCCGAAGCCCGCATCCAGGTCGAAGAAGTCCCCGGCGCCCCCGGCTCGTACCAGGCGGTGGCGTGGTTGCGGCCGTGGCTCCAGTTGGAGGAGTTGACCACCTCGCTGCGCACCGTGGCCAAGCTGCCGCCCAAGGCGGCCTGAGGGGCTGGGTCCTTTGGCGGGGCAAGATGCCGGCGGGCCGGCCGGAACGCTTAGGCCGCGCCCGCTCGGCAGGCATCGTGTCGGCTGGAGCCTTAGCTGCGATGACTTCTGAGATCGACCGCACCGTCGCCACCGATATGCCGGCGGCTCCCTCGACCGGTCCCCCTCGGCCCGGAGGGCCAGACTCGCTGTGGGGGGAGCTGGCGCGCGCGGTGCTGGCAGCGGCCGGCATGCATATTGCCTCCGGCACGTCGGCTCGGGCCGAGCCCCCGCCGGTCGAAACTCACCGCCAGCGTTCGGTCCGACTCCAGGCTACGCCGCGCTTCCTCCAGCAGTTCCTCGATGCCGCGCCAGCCGAAGCCCTGGCGTTATGGCTTCGGTGGAAAGCGCCCGCCGGTTTGCCTCGCAATCGGGAGCAACTGTTGCGGATGCTGGCCCGCGACATCGCCGACATCGACGCCCTGCTCTCCGACCAGGTCGATGCAATCCTCCATCATCCTCAATTCCAGCGCTTGGAGGCTTCATGGCGGGGGCTCCGCTATCTGGTCGACCAGATCGATCCTGAAGAGCATAACATCCGCATCCGCGTGCTCAGCGTCTCCTGGGCTGAACTCGCTCGCGACCTGGAACGGGCCGGCGAGTTCGACCAAAGCCAGCTTTTCCGAAAAGTCTATAGCGCCGAATTCGATATGCCCGGCGGCACTCCCTATGGGCTGCTTTTGGGCGATTACGAAATCCGCCACACCGTCTCGCCCGAGGGGGTCAACGACCTGAGGGTTCTCCAGGGCATTGCCGAGGTCGCGGCTGCCGCCTGGGCACCGTTCGTCGCGGCGGCCCACCCGGCCTTGTTAGGGCTGGACTCGTTCGCCGATCTGCAATTCCCACTGAATCTGCCCCAGACCTTCGAGCAGTTGGAGTATCTCAAGTGGCGGGCGTTTCGCGATTCGGAGGATTCGCGCTTCGTGGGACTGGTTTTGCCCCGGGTATTGCGGCGGCTGCCCTACGAAGACGACGGGTCGCGGCGCGACGGGTTCCGCTATCGCGAGAATGTGGCGGGCCCCGATGCCCGAAAGTACTTATGGGGTACCGCGGTCTACGCCTTCGGAGCCGTAGTGGCACGCTCCTTTGCCGACTCGGGCTGGCTGGCCAGCATCCGGGGCGTGCAACGCGGCGTGGAGGGGGGCGGGCTGGTTACTGGCTTGCCGGTCCACTGGTTTTCGACCCACCGGCCGGGTCTTGTGCCCAAGCCCCCCACCGATGTGATCATCCACGACCGCCAGGAGCCTGAACTGAGCGAGTTGGGATTCATTCCCCTGTGCGCTTGCCCCGATACGCCCTATGCAGCGTTCTACGCGGCCCATTCGGTACAAAAGCCGCGGAAGTACAGCGAACCAGCCGCCACGCTCAACGCCAAGGTTTCGGCTATGCTGCCTTATTTGCTGTGTGCCAGCCGGTTCGCCCACTACATTAAAGTGATCCTTCGCGACAAGGTGGGCACTTTTGCCGAGCCTGAAGAGTGCGAGGATTTCCTGCACCGATGGATCCACCAGTACGTGACGGCCGATCCGGAGGCCTCGCCCGAAGTGAAGGCTCGCCTGCCGCTTCGCGAGGCCCGCATTCAGGTTCGGGCGCATCCGGCCAAGCCAGGGAGTTTCCGCTGTATTGCACACCTGTGGCCCCATTATGAGTTGGACGAACTGACCACGACGCTCCGCGTGGCAACGGAAGTGCGGCGATAGACCGCCGCGTTGCTTGACCCCTTTTTGCACGGGAACCCGGCAATGAATGCGAAAGAACTGTACGAAGCCGGCCAGTTGGACGAGGCCATCGCGGCGGTGACGGCCGAAGTGAAGCGGGCCCCCACCAACACGGCCGCCCGCAATCTGCTGTGCGAGCTGTTGTGCTTTGCAGGCCAGTGGGAGCGGGCCGACAAACAGGCCGACGCCATCGCGCTGGACGATCCTCGGGCGGCCATGGCGGTGAGCTTGCTCCGCCATCTGATCCGCGGCGAAACGGCCCGGCACGATTTCTACGAGCGGGGCCGGGTGCCCGAGTTCCTCCAACCCCCCTCGCCCCGGCTGCGCCTGCACCTGGAGGCCTCGATCGCGTTACGCGAGGGCAATGGCCCCGAAGCGGCCCGGCTGCTCGCCCAGGCCGAAGAACTCCGCCCCGCACTTCGCGGCACCTGCAACGGCAAACCTTTCCAGGATCTGCGGGACCTGAACGATATGACGGCCTCGTTCTTCGAGGTGCTCACCGGGACCGGCCACTATTACTGGATTCCGTTCGAGTCCGTGGAAAGCATGGAGTTCCAGCCGCCCAAACAACTGCACGACCTGTTGTGGCGGGCATGCCACCTTTCGGTCCGAGGGGGTCCCGAAGGCGTCGTGTACCTCCCCACGTTGTATGCCGGTTCCTCGGCCGATCCCGACCAGAGGATCCGCCTGGGCCGCATGACCGATTGGCGCGGTGGCGAAGCATCGCCGGTCCGCGGCCTGGGACAGCGGATGTTCTTGTTGGACGATACCGATCTGGGGATTCTGGAACTTAGCCAGTTGGCCTTCGAAGCATGAAGACCGCTATTGGGCCGCACACTCCGTGATCCGGCAATCCATGTCGCGCATCGCCCCCGATCTGTCGCTGGTATCCTCGCTGCTCGATCGGCTGCTGGACCGCGAACCGGGCAACAACCGGGAGGTCCCCCGCTCGCGGCATCAGGTACTCCGCGAACTCAAGTCGGCGGTCCGCCGCGATTTGGAAAACCTTTTGAACACCCGCTTGCGGTTCGTTACCTGGCCTTCGCATCTGACCGAGCTGGAACGCTCGCTGGTCAACTATGGCATCCCGGATGTGGCAGCGGCCAGCCTGGGCAATGCTCGTCACCGCGAGGCTTTCCGCCGCACGCTGGAGGAAGTCATTCGGCGGTTCGAGCCGCGATTCAAGACGGTTTCGATCACCTTGTTGGAGCCGGAGGAGTTGGCTGACCGCATGCTGAAGTTCCGCATCGACGCGCTGCTGGAGGTCCAGCCGGCCCCCGAACCGGTCGTGTTCCATTCGGCCGTTGAGCCGGCCACCGGCGACGTGAGCATCGAATAAGGGGAAAGAACAGCAGGGAACACAATGCGCTGACAAGTATTCCACGCCCGGCGCGAAGTTCGGCGACACGCTGCGTAGCTGTTTTGGCGTAAGGGTGTCCGCCAGGCGTTCGCCGAGGGAGGCGCTGGTACCGGGCGAGTTGCTGCGGATCGCCACTGTATGCACGAAGAGTTGCTCCCCTATTACCACCGCGAATTAGCGTTCATCCGCCGGCTGGGGGCCGATTTTGCGGCTACCTATCCCAAGATTGCGGCCCGGCTGCGGCTGGATCCGCGTTCGGGTGAGACCGAAGACCCGCACGTGGAGCGGCTCTTGGAAGGTTTCGCCTACCTCAATGCCCGCATCCGCCACAAGCTGGATGACGATTTCCCCGAGATCGCCGAGGCCATGCTGGGCGTGCTCTATCCGCATTACCTGGTGCCGATCCCCTCGATGGCCATCGTGGGCCTTCAACTCGATCGGGGGCAGGGGGAATTGACGGCGGGCTATGCCGTGCCCGCCGGTACCGCGCTGGAGGCCGACGCTCCCGATGGCGTGCCGTGCCGGTTTCGCACTGTGTATCCCGTAACACTGTGGCCCATCGAGGTGGTTTCTGCGGAATTGTGCGGCCCGCCTTTTACGGCTCCGCCGCCGGGCGATGCGGCCCGGGCGCAAGCCCTCTTGCGCATCGAACTCCGCGCGATCTCCACCAGCGTCTCGATCGCCCAGTTGGAAGTGCCCGCCCTGCGATTCTTCCTCAAAGGGCAAGGCCAATACGTGTTTCCCTTGTACGAGCTGCTGCTCCGGCATGCCGTATCGGTGGTGGTTGCCGATTCGGCCCGAGACCCGGAGCCCACGCGATTGGGCCCCGAATGTCTCCAGCCCGTAGGGTTCGAGAGGGAGGAAGGCGCGCTGCCTTACCCGCCGCGCTCCTTCTTGGGCTACCGGCTGCTCACCGAGTTTTTCGCCTTTCCGCAGAAGTTCCTGTTCGTGGAAGTGAATGGCCTGGGCCCCGCCCTCTGCCAGCGCAAAGGCCGGACTGCCGAACTCCGCATCTATCTGGACCGGGCGGCCCCCGAGATGGAGCCTCACGTTACCCCCGACACTTTCCGGCTGGGGGCCACGCCGATCGTCAATCTGTTCACGCAGCGGGCGGAGCCTATCGCCTTGACGCACACCGAGGCCGAGTACCGCGTGGTGCCCGATGCCCGCCATCCGGAAGCGCATGAGATTTATTCGATCGACCGGGTGACGGCCACATCGCCCGACAACCAGCAGGTCGAGTACCAGCCGTTCTACTCGTTCAAACACGCGGCCGACCGCGAGGCCCACAAACGATTCTGGCACGCGGTGCGGCGGCCCGCGGCGTCGGCCGGCGGCCAGGCTGGCAGCGACGTCTATCTTATGCTCGTGGATCTCGGTTTCTCGCCAGCAGCCCCCCCGCAGTGGACGCTGGACGTGGAAACGACGTGCCTGGATGGTGACCGGCCCCGGCAGGTGCTGGGGGGCGAGGGGCGGTCGTTCCTCCGCCTGGTCCGGGGAGCGCCCATCGCCCGGATCGAATGCCTCACGGAGCCCACCCGGGTGCTCCGGCCCGCGGCGCGCCGGGGAGTGCTGTGGCGGTTGATCTCGCATTTGGCGCTCAACCACCTGTCGCTGGCGGGAAATGCCGGCGAGGGCGTGGCGGCGCTCCGTGAGATCCTGGCCCTGTACGATTTCGCCGAGTCGCCGGAAACGCAAAGCATGATCCAGGGCCTTTGCAATGTCCGCGCGCGGCGCGTGGTAGGGCGGAGCCGCGGCCCGGGAGGCGGCGTCTGTCGCGGCCTGGAAGTCACCATCGAGCTGGATGAGGAACGCTTTGTCGGCAGTGGCATGTATCTGTTCGCTTCCGTGCTCGAACGGTTCCTGGGGCTCTACGCCTCGATCAATTCGTTTTCCAAACTGGTAGCTGTCTCACGGAAAGGCGAGACTTTGTGGCAATGGCCGCCCCGCGCAGGCGAGACCGTACTCCTGTAGCCCGCCGGCTGTTCGAAGAGCCGAGCCGCTTCGATTTCTTCCAGGCGGTTCGGCTGCTGGAATGGCTGGCGCGGGACCAGGCCCGGGCTGGGGCTCGGCCCGCAGCATACGCCGTGGGCGAGGACCACGCCCCGGCGCACGAGGCGGTGCGCTTTCGGGCCGAGCCGGCGCTGGGCTTTCCGGCCGGGGCCATCGCCGACCTTACTCCCCCCGCGGCCGAACCGGAAGGCCCCCCGCACCCTGCGGAACTGCGTGTGGCGGCGGTGGGGCTCACCGGGCCCAGCGGCGTGCTGCCTGCCCACTATACCGCCCTGCTCATCGAACGCCTCCGCGCCAAAGATTTTACGCTGCGCGACTTCCTGGACCTGTTTCACCACCGCACCGCCTCGCTGTTCTATCGGGCGTGGGAGAAGTACCGCTTTCCGATTGCCTACGAGCGCACCGAACGCACCGGTCAGCCGGAGGAAGACCGCTTCACCCAGGCTCTGTACGCCCTGATCGGCCTGGGCACGCCGGGCCTTCGGGGACGGCTGAGCGTCGATGACGAGGCGGTGCTATTTTACGGCGGCTACTACGCCCACTGGCCGCGAAACGCCCAGTCGCTCCAGCGCCTGCTGGCCGATTACTTCGAAGTGCCCGTCGAAGTGCGGCAATTCCAGGGCGCCTGGCTTTATCTGGCCGAGGAAGACCAATCCTCGCTTCCGGCGGGGGGCCGGCCCGGACGCAACCACTGCCTGGGCCGCACCCTCCTTGCCGGCAGCCGCGTGTGGGATGTGGAAAACCGCTTCCGCATCCGGCTGGGGCCGCTGGGCTACCGCGAGTTTTGCCGGTTCCTTCCTTCGGGCGAGGCGCTCCGCGAACTTGCAGAAATGAGCCGCCTGTACGTCGGGCCGCAATTCGACTTCGATGTCCAACTGGTGCTCCGGGCCGAGGAGGTTCCCTGGTGCCGCCTAGGCGACCGGGCCGATCCGCCCCGCCTGGGTTGGACCACCTGGCTCCGCGCCCAGGACTTTACCCATGACGTGGACGATCCTGTTTTCACTGTGGAAGTGTGATCATGGTACCGGTCAACCTCAAATCGCTGGTAGGACGGCTGAACGACACCACGCGCCGCGCCCTGGAGGCGTCGGCGGGCCTGTGCCTGTCGCGCACCAATTACAACGTGGAGATCGAGCATTGGCTGCTCAAACTTGTGGAGGTGCCTAATACGGACCTTGCCGCAGTGCTGCGGCATTACGGCATCGATGCTGGCCGGCTGGCCGCGGCCCTCACCCGGGTGATCGACCGTTTCAAGACGGGCAACGCAAGGCCCCCAGGGCTTTCCCCTCATCTGGTCGATTGGATCCGGGAGGCATGGGTGATCGCCTCGGTGGAGTTCGGGGCGTCGCGAATCCGTAGCGGGCACCTGCTGTGCGCACTTTTGGCCGACGATACCCTCTCGCGGACCGCCCATGACGCCTCGCCCGAGTTCAGCAAGATCTCGCCCGATGCCCTGCGCAAGGAATTGCCTTCGCTGACAGCCGAGACCGCCGAGGCCGAAGAAGCCCACCCCGCTGCCGCCGCAGCGGCCGGCGCCCCCGCAGCGCCCGGCGCGCCGGTGGGTCCCTCGCGCACGCCGGCCCTGGACCAGTTCACCATCGACCTGACCGAGCGGGCCAGAAAGGGCCAGATCGACCCCGTCCTGGGGCGTGACGCCGAAATCCGCCAGATCATCGACATCCTGACCCGGCGGCGGCAAAACAACCCTATCCTTACCGGCGAGGCGGGCGTGGGCAAAACCGCAGTGGTCGAAGGCTTCGCCCTGCGCGTGGCGGCCGGCGATGTGCCCCCCGCCTTGAAGAACGTCTCCGTGCGCGTGCTCGACCTGGGACTCCTTCAGGCCGGGGCGGGCATCAAGGGCGAGTTCGAAAATCGCATCAAGTCGGTCATCGAGGAAGTCAAAGCCTCGCCGGTGCCCATCATCCTGTTTATCGATGAAGCGCACAACATGATTGGTGCGGGGGGCAGCGCCGGACAGGGCGACGCCGCCAATCTGCTCAAGCCTGCCCTGGCTCGCGGCGAACTCCGCACTATCGCCGCCACCACCTGGGCCGAGTACAAGAAGTATTTCGAAAAAGACGCGGCGCTGGCCCGGCGCTTCCAGGTCGTCAAAATCGAGGAACCCAGCGAGGAAAGCTGCGTGGAGATGATGCGGGGCTTGGTCGAGACCCTGGAAAAACACCACCACGTCCGCATCCTCGACGAAGCCCTGATTGATGCCGTGCGCCTCTCGCACCGCTACATCTCAGGCCGGCAACTGCCCGACAAGGCCGTAAGCCTGCTGGATACGGCCTGCGCCCGCGTGGCCATCAGCCATACCGCGGTGCCCCCCGCTTTGGAAGATTGCCGCCGCCGCATCGCCCAACTCGAAACCGCCTTGACCATCCTGCGGCGCGAGAACTTGGCCGGGGCCAATAACCAGGAACTCATCGACCAGACAGCGAAAGAGAAGGAGGCGGCCGAAGCCGAGTGCGCTGCCTTGGAGCAGCGATGGAAACAAGAGGCGGAGTTGGTGCATCGCATCCGGCATATCCGCCGGCAACTGGAAACCGGCTTGGTCGAGCCCCCCGAGCCCGTGCCCACTCCCGTCTCGGCGGGGCACGCGCCCTCCGATGGCGCTGCGGCGGCAAAAACGCCTGCGCCCAAGGTACCCGTGGGCGCTTCGGCTGGCCCGGCGCCGGCAGCGACACAAGCCGCTTCCGGGGCAGCCCCCGCTGTCCAGGCCGCGGCCCAGCTTACCGACGAGCAACGGGCCGCCCTGCGGGCGGAAATGGACCAACTCGCACGGAAACTCAAGGAAATCCAGGGCGAAAAGCCCTTGATGCAGGTCTGCGTCGATGGCCAAGCCGTCGCCGAAGTCGTCTCCAACTGGACCGGCATCCCCGTGGGCCGCATGGTTACCGACGAAATCCGCACCGTGTTGTCGCTCAAGCAGTTGATGGAGCAGCGGATTGTCGGCCAGTCACACGCCCTGGAGGCCATCGCCCAGCGGATCCGCACCTCCCGGGCGAATCTGACCGACCCGCGCCGCCCCATCGGTGTGTTCCTGCTGGTGGGCCCCAGCGGCGTGGGCAAGACCGAAACGGCCCTCACCCTGGCCGACCTCCTCTACGGCGGCGACCAGAACATGACCGTCATCAACATGTCCGAGTTCAAAGAAGAGCACAAGGTGTCGCTATTGATGGGCTCGCCGCCCGGTTACGTGGGCTATGGCGAAGGGGGAGTGCTGACCGAGGCGGTCCGCCGCCGCCCATACAGCGTCGTCCTGCTGGACGAGATGGAAAAGGCCCATCCCGGCGTGCAGGACATTTTCTATCAGGTGTTCGACAAAGGGACGCTCCGCGATGGCGAAGGCCGCGACATCGACTTCAAGAACACCCTGATCCTCATGACCTCTAATGCTGGCACCGACGTCATCATGAAACACTGCGCGGACCCCGACACCACCCCCGACCCGGATACTTTGACCGAACTGCTCTACCCCGAATTGCTCAAGACCTTCAAACCGGCGTTCCTGGGCCGGGTAACCGTGGTCCCCTACTATCCGCTCGGGGACGAGGCCATGCGCAATATCGTGGAACTCCAGTTGGGGCGGATCCGCCGCCGTGTGGCTGAGAATCACAAGGCCGAGTTCCATTACGACCCGGAACTGGTGACCGCCATCGCCAGCCGATGCACGGAGGTATCCAGCGGCGCACGCAATATCGACCACATCCTCACGCGAACGCTGTTGCCGGAGATGTCTGCCGAGTTCCTGGCCCGCATGGCGGAAGGCCTGCCCATCCACGCGGTGCACGTTTCCCTGGGCCCGGATGGCAAGTTTGCCTACGCGTTCTCGTAACCTGTTGGGCCTCCCTATTTGGCCGCCCTAATGGGACGGCGTCCAGTGCTCCCCGTTCCGTAATGCGGACCCCGGCGGTGTGCCGTGTGCCACTGCTTCGTAAGAAGCAGTGCTGAAACAACCCGACCGCACTGCTTGCCTTGCGGCAAGCAGTGGCACACGGACCGCAGCGGTGTGCCACTGCTTCGTAAGAAGCAGTGC
>Ga0068707_1002797_pt1 | contig 12249 bp, 8 predicted proteins | sample YNPNPMetaG_FD_66600 | JGI IMG/M metagenome (GOLD analysis project Ga0068707, IMG submission 66600) | Anoxygenic and chlorotrophic microbial mat microbial communities from Yellowstone National Park, USA - YNP NP MetaG | ecosystem: Environmental > Aquatic > Thermal springs > Hot (42-90C) >... | reverse complement strand
CAGGCGGTGACTGGAAGGGCCACGCCGAGGGCTCGCCCGAGGCGTCACCCTTTTGGGGCCTGCGGCCAGTGGTCGGCCTTCGCCGACCTCTCTCGGCCTGCATAGTTACCCAGACATTACCCTTCTGGGCCAGGGGCCACCGGTCAGCGTCTCGCGATATAGACCACCCATTCCTCGGCATCCTTCAACGCCAGGCCGTCCCACGCCGGATGCAATTCAACCGCCTCAAATCCGGCCTGGTGGAGCATGGCAGTCATTTCTGCGGCACTATAGGCCTGATCCGACAGGGCATACACCTGCAGTTCCCCGCTTTCCAGATTGATGATGTAGAAGCGCTCGATTGCCGCCCGCTGCGCGGGGTCCCAGGCTCGCTCGCCCAGGTGGAGATAGGGGAAATCACCCCATAACCCACCCTGGTCAGTATACCACCAATTGCTGTCCCTCTTGTCGAAACGCTCCTCATCCAGGATCTCCAACAGCAGCCGGCCGCCGGGCCTGAGCGCGGCATAGATGCGATGTAACACATCCTGGGCCTCCTCGGGCCGGAGGACAGTGAACTGCCCATAGAGATAAATGGCAGCATCGAACCCCTGGCCAGCGAAGTCCATCTGGCGCACGTCTCCCAAGTGAAACTGGCACGGCAGCCCCGCACACTTTTTGCGCGCGTAGGCCACCGAGGCCGGGCTGATGTCAATCCCCACCACCGCAATCCCCTGCCGGGCAAACTGCATGGCATACAGTCCCGGCCCACACGTGACATCTAGCAGACGCTGGCCGGGCTGCAACCCGAGCCATTCGCAGATCCTCTGCACCTGGCCGCGGATCTCCCGCAGCGGCCGGCTGGCAGCGCCATGGCTCTGGTCCAGGTGCTGGGCCAGCATGCGCGCGCTGAACCAGGGGTCATCCCAGGGCAGGTTGCCCCCGTCCCGCCAGGGCATGGGCGGCTGCGGTCGGTTGTAGATCTGCTGCAAAGCAGCGGCCAGACGGGCCGCTGCCTCCGGCGACAACGGTTTCAAGGCCATCTTGCTTCCATTGACCGGCCGGAAGAGCGGCCGGAAAATGAGACCATCTCCTAGAGGGGCAACCAGGTCCCAATCCCCCGCTCCAGCGCGCGGCGGTAAACAATAGGCGCGGTCGCCATGTCATTCAGTGCCAGGCCCAGGTTGGCCGCCATGGTGCGTTCGTGGGGAGACTCGCGGCCTGGCTTGACACCTGTCACCAGTTCGCCCAGGCTGGCATAGATGGGCGGGATGTCCTGGAAGTAGCCAAGCTTCTGGTAATGCTGAAGCTGGGGCACATCGTCGGTGCAAAACTTATCTGCTTCGTGCAGGGCTGGCCGATCCCAATAGGAGTCGAAGTCCACCAGGGAGGCGAAAGCGCCGGGGGAGAGCCAGCCGGCCTTGATGGTGGCATGGGGCACGCGCAGGATCGGCCCTGCGGTGACCACGATATCGCATCCGGCAACAGCCTGCCGTGGCTCCCGCGCCCTGATCACTTCCAGCCCCCAGCGCTCCTCCACCTCGTTGGCATAGCGCTCCAGCGCCTCGGGCATGATGTCATAAGCTACCACCCGCTTGAGCGGGAAGAACTCCCTCAACGCCTCCAGGTTGGTACGCCCCTGCACCCCGCAACCCAGTATCCCCACCGTTTCTGAGTCCGGCCGGGCCAGGTACCTGGCGGCCAGGGCGGTCGCCGCGCCGGTGCGCATGCCAGTGATCCAGGTGCAATCCATGACCGCCAGGGGCAGGCCGGTCTCGTCGTCGTTGAGGATGATCAGCCCGCTGATGTACGGCAGGCCACGTTTGTAATTCTCCGGATAGCCGCTGACCCACTTGACGCCGATAGCCCGCAGGGCGGGGATATAGGCTGACATGGCATGGATGAAGGCGTCGGGGCGGGAGTGGACGCCAGGTTTGGGCGGCATCTCTACCCTGCCCTGGCCATGTTCCCGGAAGGCCACCTCCAGGGCAGCAATGATCTCGGCCATGGTGACGCTCACCGCCTCCACGTCGGCGCGGGATAGATAAAGAAGCCTGGAGCCCTCCATGTGCTCTCTCCTTACGGCGTGGCTGCCTGGGCTTGTTTCTGCCGTTTGCGGTAGGCCCTGATCCAGCGCATGCCGTACTCATCGCGGCCCATGGCCAGGTCGGCGGCCAGCACAGCCGTCATCACCGGCGTGACCAGCGGGTTGGTGATGGGACAGGTCATGCCGGCGTGGATGGCCATGGCGATAAAGGCGGCATTGATATAGGCACGATCGGGCATGCCGTATGAGATGTTGCTGGCGCCCATGGTAATGTTGACCCCAAACTCCTCCACGACCAGCTTGATCGTATCAAGGGCCACTCGGCCAGCGTTGCTGTCGGCCCCCATGGTCAGCGCCAGGGGGTCGATCACCACATCCTCGGGCGGGATGCCCAACCGCCCGGCGCGCTCGATGATCTTGCCTGCCACGGCCAGGCGTTTTTCTGGTGTAGGAGGGATGCCGTCATCGTCCATGCAGAGGCCGATCACCGCCGCCCCGTGCTCCTTGACGATTGGCAGCACCGCGCTCAGGGAGCGCTCCTCGCCGTTGACCGAGTTGACCAGCGCCTTGCCTTTGTAGAGGGCCAGGGCCGCCGCCAACGCTTTGGGGTTGGCCGTATCAATGCAGAGTGGCACGTCGGTGACCTCCATGACGGCAGATAACACCCTTTGTAACAGGGCTGGTTCATCCACGCCGGGAATGCCGGCGTTGACATCCAGGATGGCAGCCCCTGCCTCTACCTGGGCCAGGGCATCCTGCCTGACAATCTCCAGGTTGCCCTCCAGAAGGGCGGTCTGGAGCGCCTTGCGCCCCGTGGGATTGATCCGCTCGCCGATGATAACTGTCGGCCTGTCACGGCTGATCTCGACCTTCTGAGTAGCCGACGAGACAATGGTAACGAGATTCTTGGCCATGGGCTTCACCTTTCTGCGTTGTAACTATTCAGCGGTGACTGGAAGTCACCCTTTTTGGGCCTGCGGCCACTGGTCGGCCTTCGCCGACCTTTCTCATGATGCATACATGAAAGGTGTCGGCGGAGGCCGACACCCGGCACGAAGTGCCCAGGAGGGGCGATTTCAATCGGCCTGAATAGTTACTCTGCGTTGTAGTGTACCTGTATTTGGCATTGAATGGTCAGATTACAGGAGTTACGCAGTTGCACTACGCTGTACCCCCACCCCCAGTCGGGGGCGGGGAAATCCTTTGAAAGGGGTATTCTGGGCGGCTTTGCCGCCCAGAATACCCTTAATCTCGATCCCCCTTCCCCGCAAGGCGGGGAAGGGGGTAGGGAGATGGGGCGATACGCCCTAAAGTGCGTAACTCCTGTCAGATCAGGTTCCTGATCAGGCCGCTGTTGCCTGCGCGGCCTCTCATAGAGGGCGGGCCAGAGCCCCGCCCTGCTGCGACAGCAGCTCCCTCACCCGCGCGGCGACGTCCGGGAGCTGCACCCTTTCCACTGTACCCTGGCGGCGATGTTTGAGCTCAACGATCCCCTCCTGCAACCCGCGCTCGCCAACCGCGATACGCAGAGGCAGGCCTATCAGGTCGGCATCGTTGAACTTCACCCCCGCCCGTTCCTCGCGATCATCGTACAACACGGCCAGGCCAGCTCGGCGTAGCTCCGCATAAAGCTGATCAGCAGCCGCGCTGAGTTCTGGGCTGGCCTTGCCCACCGTCATCAGGTAGAGCTGATAGGGGGCAACTGCCGGCGGCCAGCACAACCCCTGCGGATCGTGGTGGCTCTCGGCCACGGCAGCCAGCAGTCGCTCGCTGTAGAACCGATAGTATCCCAGGACAATGGGTTGGGCCTGGCCATTGCGGTCCAGGTAAACTGTATTGGAATCGCGGCTTGGGCCATCCCCGATCTGGGCCGCCAAGGCGACCTGCACCCCCCGCTGGCGTTGCAGGGGATGGCCACATTCAGGGCAGGGGCTGCCCTCGGGCGCCAGGATGATGTCGGCCACCAGGTCAGGCTGATAGTCGCGGCCGCAGTTGACGTTGAGCAGATGATACCCGGGGCGGTTGGCGCCGGCCACCAGGTTTGCTGAGTGGGCGACCAGGTCGTCTACGACAATGGTAGCCCCACGCACCCCCACAGGGGATCCGTAACCCGGCTCGGCGCCAGCGCGGCGGATCTCCTCCTCGGTGGCCGGCCGTACTGTGCTGGCGCGCAGCACACGGCGCAGTTTCGCCTCGCTCAGGTCATTATCGCCCCGCACAATGGCAATGATGAAGCGGTCGGCTGCTGCGCCACCGTTAGCAATCAGGAACAGGGCCTTGGCTGTGCGCGCCCTGGGCAGGGCCAGGAAGGCTGCCAGGTCGGCGATGGTCTTGCAGCCAGGGGTCTCCACTTCGTGCATCGGCAAGAGAGGCTCCCCCTCGGGGTAATCTTTGTGGCAGCGGGCCAGGTCAGCCATCGCCGCGTAGCCACAGGCCCCACAGCTGGCGATCTCCTCAGGGCCCCACTCGGCGGGGAAGATAAGCGTATGGGCTCGCGCGGCACCCGCGACATCCCAATCTGCCGCGGCCGTCACGACCCGGATGTCGCACTGCTGACAGAGGTCGGCCAGCATGGCCTGCAGCCGGCCATAGAAGTGCGCCAGATCAGAGCGATCCGCGTGCAGGCTGTAAATGTCGGCCACCTGACACCCCGCGGCGCTGAACAGCCCTTCCGAGCGCCGGCCCTCCATGTCGGCTGGCTGCCAGAAGTGGTAGAGGAGGGCCGGTAGCTGGCGATAGGACTGGATCACGCTACGCGCGGCTGCCAGCACGGCATCGGCGTGCCAGCCGGGCATCTCTCCTGCCGCTGTGGTGGTGGCCGAAGAGGCCGGCAGGGAGATTTCTTGCCCACCCAGGTTCTGGAGAGCCTGGCTAAGGGCAGCCTCCAGGCGTCGGCGGGCCTGCAGCCCCAGGGGCAGGAGGCTGTAGCTGCCCGGTCCGGCCGGGCGTATGAAACCAGCGCGCCAGAGTAGCTGCTGCCCCGGCAGCGCCGTCTCGCCCGGCACGGTACGTAAAGTGGTCAGGAACAGTTGTGAAACCCGCATTGGCTAAGCCTCTCTGCCCGATTACGGCGTGAGCTCCCAGATGAGCGCCAGGGCAGCGATGGTGATCAGCCCAAATTCGAGCACAATGCGCCGGCTAATGCGGCCCTGCAACGCATGTTGCGCCAACCCCACGATGTTGTAGAAGAGCAAGAGCAGGATCAGCCCCCCGCTGAGGCTGTCCAGCCGCCAGTAGTTGAGCGCCCACGTTGCCTGGCCCAGGACCAACCCGGTGATGCCGGCATAGAGGGTGACCAGGAAGGTGGGGCGCTCGCTGCCCCTGAGGAGCTCCAGGGCCAGCAGCCCGCTCAACAGCATGATCTCAGTGGCCGAGATGATGCTGCGCACACGCGTGCGATATACCACCAGGAAGAGCAGAAGTGCCACCCCATAAGTCAGGGCATTCATGCCCAGCCGCGCCCGCCGGTAACCCGGGGCGAAAGGGTCTATCGTGTGGTATAACCCGGCCAGGCTCAGGCCGAGGGCCAGGCCCGTGAGGAGCAACCCCAGCAGCCAGTACAGCCGCGTAGGGGCAACCGGCAGCAGCAGGAGAGCCACGATCACCAGCGCGATGGGCAGCGACCAGAAGACCCAATGGCCGGTGGCCAGGGCCCGGTACTGGCCGGCCATGCTCCCAAGCCCGGGGGCTACCCGGACCGGCCCGGCCGGCCACGTGGGCGCAGGAAGAGCTCGCTCGGCGGGCGCTTCATCTGGATTGCCCCGGCTACGAGGATGAGCACGCACGACTGCCTCGGTACCGCTGACCACCAACCCGACCAGCAGGATGCCCAGGATGGCATTGGCAGTAACCGTCAGGGTGACAGGCGAGCCGAAAAGGATGGCAGTCCAAACCCGGGCCGGCAGGCTCAGAAACCTTTGGGCTGCCAGACCCATCAGCACCACCCACACCAGCACGCTCACCCGATCAAGGTAATTGGCGGTCATCGTCCCGGCACCTCCTCCAGAGGTCGGCCCATTCTAGCCTGTGGCGGGAAGCTTGTCAATTTGCCCGGTCTGGCATATACTTATGACCAGAAAAAGCTATTATCTAAAGGGGTAACCGCCTGGGTTCCTACAATCTGTTGCTTTGCCTCCGAGGCAAGGCTTCCCGGGCTGTGGCCCTCACCTTACCACCTGCCCCCTCCCCCCGGCCGTAAGGCCAGGGAGAGGGGGGACAGATGGGGTGAGGGGGGTCAAAACACCTCTTCAGCTATGCCGGAATAGTTTAATAAGCCACAACATCGCCGGGCTATCAGGCAGCGCTTCGTCCCAAAGAGAGGCTAACGCCTTAAACGGGGCTGAGCCGGGTTCACCCGGCGCAAAAACCTACACTTGTGAGAGAGTGAGACCGAGGCAGATGTGAAAGGCTCCTTGGAGGGAGGCAGCGGTGCTATACAATGACTTTACAGTCACCATCGCTGAGCGGACTGAAGCAGGGTATCCGGTATTTGCGGTGGCCCAGGGGCTTGGCCGCGTTACTGCGATCTTGCCACCACCGGACAGCGAACTGAAGGCTCTACTTGCCCGGGTAGCGAGCTCGCCTCCGGCAGGGGACGACGGAGCAGTCTTGCGGGAAGCCGGCCGGGCTCTCTTCCGTTGGCTGGGGCAGGGCCCCGTGGAGGGGCATCTGCGCATCGCCTGGGACCGCGCCGGGCAGATGGGCCGCGGCCTGCGCCTGCGCCTGAGCATTGACCCCCCGGAGATCAGTGCCTGGCCCTGGGAACTGCTATGGGATCCGCAGCGTGATCACTGGTTTGCCACTTCGACCCTCACCCCCCTGGTACGGTTCCTGGACCAGGCCGACCGCTTCGGTGGGCTGGTAGATCAGCAGGCTGAATGGCCGTTGAAGCTGCTTCTGGTCCTCCCCTACAGCGCAGAGCTCGATCTGGCCCTGGAGCACCGGCTGATCGAAGAGGCACTGGCGCCCTTGCGCGGTGCACTCCATCTCCACGTCCTGGAGGGGATCGTCACGCGCGCTCATCTGGCTGATGCCCTGCTGCTCAGCGGGTGTGATATTGTGCATTTCGCGGGCCACGGCGGCTTTGTGGATGGCAAAGGGTATATCGTCCTCAATCAGCCAGATGGCTCCCCCGATTGGGTGGATGATGAGACGCTGGCACGTCTGACCCTCAACCATTGTCATCTGAAGCTGGTGGTGTTGAACACCTGCAGCGGCGGGCGGGTGGACGATGCGCGGGCCTTTGGCGGCCTGACGCCGGCGCTGCTGCGCAGGGGTCTCCCCGCGGTGATCGCCATGCAGTACCCTCTCAGCGATCAGATGGGGGCGGCGTTCGCCCGAGAGTTTTACCGCCGGCTCTGCCTGGGCGAGAACGCCGGCCGGGTAGATGTGGCCGTGACGCATGCCCGCAATATGTTGGCCATCTGCTATCCGGGCCAAAGGGGATTCGCGGCACCGGTGCTTTACACGCATACCCCCGATAGCGTGATCTTCTCCTTGGCACCTAGGCCCATTCTGGCGGCCGCGGACGATAGCGGCTCGGAACTCTCGCCATGCGCTCGCCTGATCGCTTCTCTGGAAAGCAGTACTGCCTGGGACGAGGACTGGGCGCTGGCCGATCGCACGGCGCTGGAGCGGTGGCGAGAGCGGTTGGAGCAGGCCCAACAGATGTACCAGGCCCACCTGAGCGATCCAACACCGGAGGCGCGTCAGGCCGCCGGGCGGGGCCTGGCCCTTATCCAACGGCGCCTGGCCGCGCTGGACGCGGCCCTGGCTTTGGCCCCGTCCTCTAGCGCTTGACAGCGCGCCTGACACTCAAAGACCCAGGATCGCCTTGGCTGCACCCAGATAGATCAACAACCCCGTAGCATCTACCAACGTGCTCATGAGGGGCCCTGAGACGATCGCCGGATCAATATGAAACTTGCTGGCCAGCAAGGGCAGCAGCGAGCCGATCAGGTTGGCCCAGGTCACCACCATCAGGAGGGCGGCAGCTACAGAAAGGGCCACGTCCTGCGGTGTTCCCCAGAGCAGGGCCCGGATGAAACCAGTTGCCGCCATAGCGGCCCCCAACAGGATACCTACCCGCAGCTCGTGCCACAAAACCCTGAGGCCATCTTTCAGCCGGATATCGCCGGTGGCGATCCCACGGATGATGGTACTGGTGGTCTGGGAGCCGGCGTTGCCCCCGGTGCCAATCAGCAAGGGGATGAAGAAGGTAAGGGCCACAACCGCCTGCAATTCGTGCTCGAAAATCCGCAACACACTGCCCGTAAGGCTCTCCGTGACAAAGAGCAGTAGGAGCCAGCCGGCTCGCCGGCGGGCCACCCGTGTTACCGGTGTTTCCAGGTAAGCCCCCTCCAGGGGAGATGAACCACCGAACCGCTGGATATCTTCTGTTACCTCTTCCTCGACTATCTGCACGAAGTCATCGTGGGTGATGATGCCCAGGATCCTATTTCGCTCATCCACCACCGGCAGGGAGAGCAGATCATAACGGGACATCAGCTTCGCTGCCACCTCTCGATCTTCGTCAGCGCGCACATGGATCACATCTGGGTCCATCACATCCTCAACCCGCGCGGAAGGGTCGGCCCGGAGGAGGCGGTAGAGGTTGACCACGCCGACCAGGACGCCGTTGCCGTTGACCACGTAAAGGTTGTACAAAGTCTCGGCCGTATCGGTGGGGGCCAGCTCGCGCACCGCAGCCAATGCTTCGCTGACCCGCATCTTCGGCCGCAGCACGAGGAAATCGGTGGTCATCAGGCCGCCGGCACTCTCGTCGGCGTGCATCAACAGCGGGCGCACCTCTTCGGGGTCCTCCAGGCTTTTGAGGATGGTCTCCGCGCGCTCTTCCGGCAGATCGCCCAAGAGGTCGGCGGCTTCATCAGGCTCCATCTCATCCACAATGCGCGCCAGATCGGTGTCGGAAAGGGATTCGGCCAGCTCGGCTGCTGTCTCGTCTTCCAGTTCCTCTAGAATGTCGGCCGAGTCGGCTGGGGCCAGGTTGGGCAGGAGGTTGGTGCGGTCTTCTTCTGCCAGTTCAGAAAATACATCGGCCTGGTCGGCAGGCCGCAATGCCTGGATGATGGCAATGGCCTGGGCCTGGTTGCCGCTTTCCAGGGCACCGCGCACTAACTTGAGCACGTCATCGAGGTTAATCTGAAAAACCCGCTCCATGACTGCCTCCACGCAAAAGTCGTGATTATGACAGCAGAAAGCGGGCCAGAGCCTCTCCTCAGATCCCCTATTGCAACTCGAGAAATTATTCCAGCAATCCTTCGCCCCTGGGGCAAGGCTTCCCAGGCCGTGGCCCTCACCCCACCCGCCCCTCCCCTCTCTCGTTCGCTTTCGGCGGTGAGAGAGGGGAGGGGGTAGGGAAAGGGTTTTGTGGCGGCGGCCGAAGGCCGCCGCCACAAAACCCCTCTTCAATCCCCTAGGCCAGGGGGAGGGGGCAAAACACCTCTTCGGCCATTGCCGGAATGATTTATTAAGCCACAATAGGGGGGTCTGGAGCGCTCAGACACCCAAAAAGGTAACTATTCAGCGGTGACTGGAAGTCACCCTTTTTGGGCCTGCGGCCAGAGGTCGGCCTTCGCCGACCTCTCTCACGATGCAAATACATAAGGGTGTCGGCGGAGGCCGACACCAGGCACGAAGTGCCCAGGAGGGGCGATTTCAATCGGCCTGAATAGTTACCCCAAAAGTGGATCAGGCTCTCAAGGAGACAGGCTCTGCATGTCGCCGGCTCACCTGCATGCTGCCCGCAGGTGACCCGGCGGGGCCTGGAGCTTCAGGCCCGGGATAAGAGGGTCACTGCGAGGTCAGAAGCAGGGTATGAGAGCCGGTGACGCGCCGGCCTCTGCTGTGTTTGGCTGCCCGGCTCCTTGCCGGGAAGGTACTACCAGAAACAGAATCAGTTGACATCGGTACTCTGACTACGACTCTTTAGGCTGTAACTGCCAGTGGCATAGATTTGAGGTGAAGCACTGGCCTTGACAGCCACCCCTCACAAGCCAGAACCTCTTGGATCATGTCGGGCCAATTCTACTCCGGGTAGGGGAGAAGTCAAATCTGAGGGGCCCGCCATCTTGCTGCCGGACAGCGGCGATTTGCTTCGTAGTAACGACCTCAGCCGTTCTGGACAGCCCAGGTGGGCAGGACAAAGGGTGGCACGTCTGTTGCAGCCCCGCGCAGGGTGTCCAGTGCCCACGCCAGGGCATCCTGGTCGCGCCAGGGGTATTCTGTCTCCCCAAAGCACATGGACTGCTCATGGCCCTTGCCGCAGACCAGCACTACATCGCCGGGACGGGCCAGACGCACGGCGTGGAGGATGGCGCGCTGGCGATCGGCGATACGCACGAAGTCGCGGCCTTCCTCCCGCCCGCCGGCAGCCAGGGCCGCAGCCGTCTCGGCCATGATGGCGGCCAGCTCTTCGGTGCGCGGGTCTTCGGCCGTCACCACGCTCATATCGGCCAGACGGCTGGCCACCTCTCCCATCAGCCGGCGCTTTTCCCGATCACGCAGGCCGGCGCAACCGAAGACTGCGATCACCCGGCCGCCGGCCCCAACCAGTTCCCGGCCCGTCTCCAGCGCGCGGGCCAGTGCATTGGGCGTATGCGCGAAATCCACGATGGCGGTGAACGGCTGCCCCCGGACGACGCGCTCCATGCGGCCCGGAACCCCCTTCATCTCCGCCACCCCCGCCTGGATGGCATCTGGCCCAACCCCTAGCGCCAGCGCAGCTCCGGTGGCAGCCAGGATGTTGTACACGTTGAACGCGCCAACAAGAGGGGATGTGAGAGAGAGGATGGTAGATTGATGGATCGGGGGGGCGGCAGAAAGGCAAAGGTCAAACTGTATTCCAGAGGGGGAGTGCCGGATATTACGTGCAGTCAAGTCCACCGCAGATACATAGCTCGCGGAGGGCCGACAGGTTGTAACGTCTGTGAGGCCTGTGCCCCCACTTTGCCAATCTGCCAATTTGACACTCTCCCCCTCTCCCACCCCGTAGGTGATCACCCGCTCGGCCGGGATGGCGGCCAGGAACTCGAAGGAGCTGTCGTCGCGGTTCAGGACGGCGGTCTTGGGCAGATCTGGGAAGCCGGGTTTCGGCAAGAGACCTGGTTTCTGTGCGGTCAGGGAGCGGAACAGGAGCGCTTTGGCGTCGCGGTACGCTTCATAGCTGCCGTGGAAGTCCAGGTGCTCGTGGGTGATGTTGGTGATCACGGCCACGTCGAGGGCGCAAGCACTCACCCGGTGCTGGGCCAGGCCATGCGAAGTGGCCTCCAGCACGGCAACCTCGGCCCCGGCATCACGCATCTGCGCCAGGTAACGTTGCACGTCCGGCGCGTCAGGGGTGGTGGTGTGCAGGCCGGTATCATAAACCTGCTCGCCGATCACCGCGTTAACGGTGCTGATCAGGCCGGCGCGTCGGCCGGCGGCCTTGAGGATGCTGTAGAGCAGGTTGGCGGTGGTGGTCTTGCCGTCGGTGCCAGTGATGCCCACCAACGCCATACTCCGGCTGGGGTGACCGTGCCAGGCCGCGGCCAGCCAGGCCAGGGCCTCACGGCCGTCGGCCACCTGGATGTACGGCACGGGCAGGTCAAGACCTGGCTCCTCACCCACTACCGCGGCCGCGCCGCGCGCCAGCGCGTCAGGGATGAAGCGGTGACCATCGGCGGTTACCCCGCGGTAGGCCACGAACAGAGCGCCCGGGGTTATCTGACGTGAATCGGCGGTAATGGCAGTGATGGGGGTGGCCAGGTCGCCGGTTTGGGCTAGCACACGGGGGAGATCAGCCAGAAGTTGCGCCAACTGCATGGGAACAATCTTCAGCGCCCAGGCGGAGGGGCGCTGCGGCCATGCCGGCTGACCGCCCCTACCACCCGCAGCCCTGACCAACGACAGGCGCGGTTAGAGCAGCGGTAGCGATGCACAGGCACAACCCAACTGATGAGGTGGTCAAGGGCGTGGCGGTGCACCCGATGGATCTCGCCGTCGCAGCGGGGGCAACGGAGCGCGGTCAGAGAAGGGGTGCGCATCAGGCGCCAGCGCGTTCGCCATACTATGGCGATCAGCGCGGCCAATATCAGCACATAGCCAATGGCATTGGAGAGGGTGAGGGTGGCAAGGAACCTGGCCAGCACATTGTCGAGCTGGCTCAGGCCGCGCACCACCACCTGCAGGACCGCCAGCAGCCAGCGTGCCAGCGTCTGGCGGAT
>Ga0068707_1002796_pt1 | contig 12249 bp, 9 predicted proteins | sample YNPNPMetaG_FD_66600 | JGI IMG/M metagenome (GOLD analysis project Ga0068707, IMG submission 66600) | Anoxygenic and chlorotrophic microbial mat microbial communities from Yellowstone National Park, USA - YNP NP MetaG | ecosystem: Environmental > Aquatic > Thermal springs > Hot (42-90C) >... | reverse complement strand
TCCGTCAGCTATGTGGATCACAACATGCTGCAGACCGATTTCCGCAACGCCGACGACCATCGTTATCTGCAAAGCGTCGCGGCCAAGTATGGCATCTATTTCTCGCGGCCCGGCAACGGCATCTGCCACCAAGTGCACCTGGAGCGCTTTGCCGTCCCCGGCAAGACGCTCCTCGGCTCCGATAGCCACACTCCCACCTGCGGCGGGCTGGGGATGTTGGCCATCGGCGCCGGCGGGTTGGATGTGGCTGTGGCCATGGCCGGGGCGCCCTTTTACGTGCCCATGCCCCAGGTGGTGTTGGTGCGCCTGGTGGGCCAATTGGGGCCGTGCGTCTCGGCCAAGGATGTGATTTTGGAGCTCCTGCGCCGCTTGACGGTGAAGGGCGGCGTGGGCAAGGTGATCGAATACGGCGGCCCCGGCGTGGCCAGCCTCAGCGTGCCCCAGCGGGCCACCATCACCAATATGGGCGCCGAGCTGGGCGCCACCACGTCCATCTTTCCCAGCGATGCGAACACCCGCCGCTTCCTCGCTGCCCAGGGGCGTGAGGACGCTTGGCGCCCCCTGGCGGCCGATCCGGACGCGACCTACGACCAGGTAATAGAGCTGGACCTCAGCGCCCTGGAACCCCTCATCGCCTGCCCCCATAGCCCCGATAACGTGGTGCCAGTGCGCCAAGTGGCGGGGACCCCTGTGCAGCAGGTGTGCATCGGCAGTTGCACCAACTCTTCCGTGGTGGACCTGGAGACCGTGGCGGCCCTGTTGCGCGGGCGCACGGTGCATCCCAACGTCTCTTTGACCATCAGCCCCGGTAGCAAGCAGGCCTTGACCATGATCGCCCGGAGCGGCGCCCTGGCCGATCTGACCGCCGCCGGCGCCCGCTTGCTGGAGGCCGGCTGCGGCCCCTGCATCGGCATGGGCCAGGCGCCGGCCAGCGGCGCCATCTCGGTGCGCTCCTTCAACCGCAACTTCTTGGGGCGCAGCGGCACCGACGATGCCCAAGTGTATCTGGCCAGCGCTGAGGTGTGCGCGGCCACGGCCCTGCGCGGCGTCATCACCGACCCGCGAGACCTGGGCACGCCGCCGGCCATCCCCGTGCCGGACAAGTTCTTGGCCAACGATAATCTCATCATCCCGCCGCCGGCCGATGGCGCCGGGGTGGAGATCGTCCGCGGCCCCAATATCAAGCCTCTGCCCACCCGGGGGCCGCTGGAGGAGACCTTGGAGGGCGAGATCTTGCTGGTCACCGGCGATAACATCACCACCGACCACATCATGCCCGCCGGCGCGGAAGTGTTGCCCCTGCGCTCCAACATCCCGGCGTTGAGCGCCCATGTCTTTACCCGGATCGATCCTTCCTTCCCCGCCCGCGCCAAAAAGGCGGGGGGCGGCTTTGTCTTGGGGGGCGAAAACTATGGCCAGGGCTCCAGCCGTGAGCACGCCGCCCTGGTGCCCATGTATTTGGGCATCAAGGCGGTCATCGCCAAGAGCTTTGCCCGCATCCACCAGGCGAATTTGATCAATTTCGGCATCTTGCCTCTGACCTTCGTCAACCCCGCCGATTACGACCGTTGCCGCCAGGGGGACGTGTTGCTCCTGGACGATGTGCGCCAGGCCTTGGCCCAAGGGCAACCCCTCACGGTGCAGAATGTCACCCAGGGGTTCACCTTCCCGGTACGCTACGCCCTCTCGGAGCGCCAGGCGCAGATGCTCCTGGCCGGCGGGTTGCTGAATTACATCAAGGCCAACGCCTGAGGCGTCGGACCATTGGCGCGGTGCAAGCAATAGGCCGCGGTTGTGCGCGGAGGCAACAAATCGACACGGGTCAACCCTGCTGACGGCTGACCGCTGAGAGCTGATAGCACTTTAAGGAGGAGACGATGGGTTACACGGTGACGCTGATTCCTGGCGATGGCATCGGCCCGGAGGTTTCCAGCGCCATGAGGCGCGTGGTGGAGGCCACAGGGGTCAAGATCGAATGGGAGGTGCACGAGGCCGGCGAGGCGATGATCGCCAAATACGGCACGCCCTTGCCCGACCATGTGCTGGAATCCCTGCGGCGCAACAAGGTGGGCATCAAAGGCCCCATCACCACGCCGGTGGCCAAGGGGTTCCGCAGCGTGAACGTGGCCATCCGCAAGGCGCTGGATCTCTATGCCAATCTGCGCCCCGCCAAGAGCATCCCCGGCGTGCCCGCCCGTTATGAGAACGTGGATCTGGTCATCGTGCGCGAGAACACCGAGTGCCTCTATTCCGGGATCGAACATGAGGTCATCCCCAACGAGGCGGCGGAGGCCATCCGCATCATCACCCGTCGGGCCTCGGAGCGGGTGACCCGCTTCGCCTTTGAGTATGCCCGCGCCAACGGGCGCAAGCTGGTGACGGCGGTGCACAAGGGGAATATCTTGAAGCTCACCGATGGCCTGTTCCTCAGCGCGGCCCAGAAGGTAGCCGCCGAATACCCCGAGATCGCCTTCAACGACCGCATCGTGGATAATCTCTGTATGCAGTTGGTGCAGCGTCCCCAGGAGTATGACGTCTTGGTGCTGCCCAACCTCTACGGCGATATCGTCAGCGACCTTTGCTCCGGCTTGGTGGGTGGATTAGGGGTGACGCCCGGCGCCAACATGGGCGATGGCATCGCGGTGTTTGAACCGGTGCATGGCTCGGCGCCCAAATACACGGGGCAGAACAAGGTGAACCCCACCGCCGCCATCCGCAGCGGCGCGCTGATGTTGCGCTTTCTGGGCGAGGTGGAGGCCGCCGAGCGCATCGAACGCGCCGTGGCCAAGGTGATCGCCGAGGGGAAAAAGGTGACATATGACCTCAAGCCCCACCGCGACGACCCCACCGCCGTGGGCACCCAAGAGATGGCCGACGCCATCATCGCGGCGCTGTGAAAAAAAGGGCTCCGGGCGGCGCGCCCCGGAGCCCTGCGCGTTTCCTCGTTCACTCCATGGATTCGGCCATCCGCACCAGATCCGCCGTGGAGACGGCGCCCTCGCCCGTGACCAACTGGTAGACCATCTTCCCTGCGGCCCAATGCAGATGCACCAGGCCCGTTGACCGCCATTCCTGCGTCGTGGGGTTCCAGGCGCCTCGCACCAACGCGGCGGGCTGCCCCTTGATGGTGACCTCTTCCACGCTCCCCGGCCCGACGATCTCGGTGGGGACGAAATCTTGGTTCAGGTGCCGGATGAACAGGGAGATGGTCTTGCGGCTGGGCTTGTGCTCATAGATAAGCCCCACACTCCACTGCTCCGCATCCAGGGGATCCCGATAGAGCTGCGCCTTGTCTTTGAGGATGAACCCCTCGGGAACCCATGTCGGCAGCGTGACCCGGCCGTCCAAGAGGGATTCCACCTCGGCAAGGGGCACCAGCTTTTCCGGGATGGTCCGCACCTCGCCGCCGAGATAGGGGTGCTCCGCCGTCTCCCATACGGAGATAGCGCCGATGCGTCGGACCGCCTCGCCCACCGCCGCCCGCGCCTGGGGGAAGGCCGCCAAGGTGACCAGGCAAGCCAAGCCCAAAACCGCAAGGCTCCACGCCAACCGCCTGGACGCGAAGGAGCGGCCTAACACAGGGGTAGGGCGCTCGCTGGCCGAGATGCGCCGATACAAGGCCTCGGCGAACTCGGGGCGCGGCGCGGCCCGCAGCCGCGAGATAAAATCATCGTTCATGGTTCTCCCTCCCATTGCTGGCGTAGCTTTTGCACCACGCGATACAGGATCGTACCCACGTTGGACTCACTCAAACCGGTCAGTTGCGCAATGGCACGGTTGGTGAGTCCCCCACCATATTTGAGGGCGACCAACTCTTGCTCGCGAGCGGAGAGATGGCTCAAGAGGGCCTGCAAACGGGCCAGATCGGCCTGGTGTTGGAGGGATTCTTCGGGCACCTGACCGTCGCTCAGGTGTGGCACCTCCTCCAGGGAGAGGGTCTGGCGCTGCTCTCGGAAATAGTCCGTGGCCACCCGACGGGCGATGGTAAAGAGCCATCGAGAGAAGGCGGCCAGGTCGCGCCGGTACCTGTGGCGTGCCCGCCAGGCCTTCTCAAAGGTAGCCGACGTCAGATCCTCGGCCAGCGGCCCATCCCCAAAGCGATAGAGGAAGAAATTGTAGACGCGGGGGAGATGCTCCCGGTACACCGCCTCCCAATCCACCTCTATCGCCCCAGCCCCTATGCATTTCTTGAGCGCATCCGGTTGGGTCGTCATCTCACTATATAATACGGTGTAAGGACAAATGTATCACATGGCAAGGGCGTGGTTGCTCAATCTGGCCCAATCCTCCGCCCGGAAATTGACGTCTGGGGATGTTCCACGTATAATATAATCAAAGACGATGAACAGGAGGAGTAGGCCAGAGGGAGCTGGTAGAGAAGAGGGGTCGCCGGCTGCAAGCCCCTCGCAGCGAGCCTGGCCGAAGGTCGCCTGGGAGTTGATCGGCTGAAAGGGTAGAGTAAGCCGATACGGCCGCGCCCGTTACCGCGCTTTGAGCGTGGTCAGCATGCCCGGCATGGCTGGCCAAAATGGAGTGGTACCGCGGAAGGCTGCCCCCTTTCGTCTCCCAAGGACGAAGGGGGCTTTTTGTCTCGCCATGCGGCGCGGTCAGGAGCGCCCTCGGCCAGCATGGGCGGGAGGGGCGCTTGCGGTGCTTTCGTGTCGCGGATGTCTTGCGCTCCAACGATCTCACCTGATCACAGAGCTGATGGCTATTTTCGAAGGAGGAGGATAACCTCATGCAGCAACCACCACCCTTGCCCCCAGAGATGGCCAAAACCTACCAGGCCAAGGAGCTGGAGCAGCCCCTCTACGATTGGTGGGAGGCCCAGGGGTATTTCAAGCCCAAGATCGTGCCCGGCCAAAAGCCCTTTGTCATCTCCATGCCGCCGCCCAACGTCACCGGCGCGCTGCATCTGGGCCATGCCATCACCGCCGCCATCGAGGATGCGCTGATCCGCTACCGGCGCATGACGGGCCAACCCACCCTCTGGGTGCCGGGCACCGACCACGCCGGCATCGCCACCCAGAACGTGGTGGAGCGCGAGCTGGCCAAGGAGGGCCTCAGCCGCCAGGAACTGGGCCGGGAAAAGTTCCTCGAACGGGTTTGGGAATGGAAGCGCATCTATCACCAGCGCATCACCACCCAGCATCGCCGGCTGGGCGTCTCGTGCGATTGGGAGCGGGAGCGCTTCACCCTTGACGAGGGGCTCTCCCGCGCCGTGCGCGAGGCCTTTGTGCGCCTGTATGAGCAGGGGCTGATCTACCGCGGCGCCTATCTGGTGAACTGGTGTCCCCGCTGTAGCACGGCCATCTCCGATCTGGAGGTGGAGCACGAGGAGGAGGACACCCAGTTGTGGTACGTGCGCTACTGGGCGGAGGATGGGGTGCATTCCATCACCGTGGCCACCACCCGCCCCGAGACCATCCTGGGCGATACGGCCGTGGCCGTGCACCCCGACGATGTCCGTTACAAGGAGATGGTGGGGCTGCGGGTGCGCCTGCCGGTGTTGGGCCGGCTGATTCCCATCATCGCCGATGCCGCGGTGGATCCCGCCTTTGGCACCGGGGCGGTGAAGGTGACCCCCGCCCACGACCCGACGGATTATGAGATCGGCCAGCGCCACAACCTGCCGGCCATCAATGTGATGCACGACGATGGGACGATGAACGCCGAGGCCGGCCCCTATCAGGGCCAAGACCGTTTCGCCTGTCGTCGGAACCTGGTGGCTCAGCTCCAGGAGATGGGCGACCTGATCAAGGTGGAGCCGCTGCGCCACGCCGTGGGCCATTGCCAGCGCTGCCACACCATCGTCGAGCCGCGCATCTCCACCCAATGGTTTGTGCGCATGAAACCGCTGGCCGAGCCCGCCATCGCCGCCGTGCGCGATGGGCGCATCCGCATCATCCCGGAGCGTTTTACCAAGATCTACTTTGAGTGGATGGAGAACATCCGCGATTGGTGCATCTCGCGGCAGCTCTGGTGGGGGCATCGCATCCCCGTGTGGTATTGCGAGGCTTGCGGCGCCCAGCTCTGCAGCCGCACCGACCTCACAGCCTGCACCCAATGCGGCAGCACCCACATCCGCCAGGATGAGGACGTGCTCGACACCTGGTTCTCCTCCGGTCTGTGGCCCTTTTCCACCTTGGGTTGGCCCGACCGTACCGAGGACCTGGCCTATTTTTATCCCACCTCGGTGTTGGAGACGGGTTACGACATCCTCTTTTTCTGGGTGGCGCGGATGATCATGCTGGGCCTGGCCATGACGGGCGAGGTGCCCTTCCACACGGTGTACCTCCACGGCCTCATCCGCAACGAGGAGGGGAAAAAGGTCAGCAAGTCCATGGCCGATGCGTGGCGTTACGACCCGCTGAACATCATCGAAGAGTACGGTCAAGACGCCCTGCGCTTCACCCTGCTCACCGGCTCGACGCCGGGCAACGATATGAAGCTCTCTTTGAGCCGGGTGGAGGCCAACCGCAACTTTGGCAACAAGATTTGGCAGGCGACGCGGTTTGTGCTGGGCAACTTGGGCCCGCGGCCGGCCGATTTTACCCCCGCGGACCGGCTCGACCCACAGAGCCTGGCCAACCCGTTGGATCGGTGGATTGTGAGCCGCTATCATCGCCTGGCGGCCGAGGCCCAGCGTCTCATCGAGGACTATCAGCTCGGCGAGGCCGGCCGGCAGCTCTACGAGTTCCTGTGGGGCGAATATTGCGATTGGTACATCGAGATGACCAAGGTGCGTTTCCGTGGCGCTGACCAGGCCGCCGCGGATGATGCCCGCCGGGTGTTGGTCTATGTCTTGGAGGGCTGTTTGCGCCTGCTGCACCCGTATATGCCCTTTATTACTGAGGCCCTCTGGCAATATCTGCCCCATCGCGGCGAGGCCTTGATCATCGCCCCGTGGCCGCAAGGAGGGGCGCTGGATGAAGAGGCCGAGGAGAAGGTGGGTGCTTTCATGGAGTTGGTGCGGGCCATCCGCAATGCCCGCAGCGAGTACGAGGTGGAGCCGGGCCGGCGCATCGCCGCCATCATCGCCGCCGGCAAGAACGCCCCCTTCCTCAGCCAGCAGACAGCGGTGTTGGAGGCTCTGGCCCACATTGACCACGACCAACTCATCATCGCCGAGCAGGTGGGCCACAAGCCTGAGCGGGCGTTGACTTTGGTGGTCAGCGGTTACGAGTGTTATCTGCCGCTGGCGACCTTGGTGGATCTGGAGCAGGAGCGGGCGCGCCTGGCCGGAGAGTTGGAGCGCCTCTCCGCCGAGCTCGCGCGCGCGGAGCAGCTTTTGGCCAACCCCAACTTTGTCTCGCGCGCGCCGGAGGCGGTGGTGCAAAAGGAGCGGGACAAGGTGGCGGATTATGCCGCTCGCCGGGCCAAATTGCAGGCCCGTTTGGAGAGCCTTTCCTAGCCCAACTTGCGTTTGCCCCAAGGGAGATGGTACAATAGGTAGCAGATAGGCGCCCTGGAACGCAACCTTTATCCAGGGTTGGGTGTCAAAAGAGTATGCCAACCCGCAAGCCTTTGGCCCGATCGTCAAGCGCAGTGCGGTGGGCAGAAGGCATTCTGCAGTGAAGGAGGAAGGCGCATGGCAAAGAAGCTGGCGTTTCTGTTCGGTTTTCTGGTGGGAGGAGCCATTGGCTGGGTGCTCGGCATCCTCTCTGCGCCCCAATCGGGCAAAGAGACCTTGGAAACCATCGGCGAGAAGGCCATCGCCCTGCGCGAAAAGGCCGAGGAGACCGCCGATCGCCTCAAAAGCGAGATGCTGGGACCCCTCAGCAGCACCGAGAACCTGGATGCCGATTACACCCGCTGAATTTTCTTGCTCGCCAAGAGAAGAACCCTCAAGAGGAGGTCAACCCTCCTCTTGAGGGTTCCGCTTTAAGCAGGGCCCTTAGGCCAGCCAGAGCAGATGCACCGTGTTGCCGGCGGGATCGGGATCCTTGAGGTACACTGCCTTCACGGTGGGCTTGATGTTGGGCTCCAACAGCTCCACCCCTTTGGCCTTCAAATCGGCCATAGCTGCCTCGAAATCGCTGACCAGGATGGCCACATGGCAAGGGCGGTTCGGCTCTTGCTTCATCACCTCGATGCGGCCCGCGCCGGGGCCATTGAGAAAGTACGAGCCGGTGCCCTCCTTCACCTTGAAGCCAAAGAGCCGCTGATACCAGGCCGTGATCTCCGCCCCCGAGGCCGCCGTGGTGGGGTAAAGTCCCACATGCTCCACGCCCAGGTAAAGGGCCTGGCCGCGCGCCTTGCGCACCCAGGCCAAGCACTGCGCCGTGAGGGCGGTGAGGCCGGCCCAGTCTTGGGCGGCGACCAGCTCCTTGCGCACCAGGTCGGAGCCCATGCCGATGCAGGTGACCCCGGCATCGAACCAGCCCTTGATGTTCTCCCACTCTGCCTTCACTCCGCCGGTGGGCATGATCTTGGCCCAAGGGCAGGGGCCTTTGATCGCCTTGACGAAACTGGGGCCGCCCAGCTCGCCGGGAAAGACCTTGCAGATCTCCACGCCCAGCTCCTCGGCGGCCGAGATCTCGGAAGGGGTGGTGCAACCGGGAAAATAGGCCACCTTGCGGCGGTTGCACAGCTTGGCCACCTCGGCGTTGAGCACCGAGCCCACGACAAAATTCGCCCCCAGGTTGATGTACAGCCCCGCCGTGGCCGGATCCAACACCGAGCCCACGCCCAAGATCACCGCGGGGGCGGCCTTTTCCAGGTGGACGACCAGCTCGCGAAAGACCTCAAAGGCGCGATCGCCCCGGTTGGTGAACTCGATCACCGTGGCCCCGCCGGCGGCGATGGCCTCGGCGATCTTGTTCGCGGTCTCCACATCGCTGTGGTAAAAGAGGGGCACCAGGCCCACTTCTTCCATCCTGCTCCACACCTGTACCCTTGAAAAACGTGCCATGTTGGTGACTCCTTTTGGTAGGCTATCAGCCATCAGCTATCAGCCGTCGGCTCCGCAAAGATCTGCTGAAAGCTGACTGCTATTACCGCGCCACGCGGCCGGAGACATCGCCGGCCATCAACTTTTCCACCTCGCCGATGGTGACCAGGTTCACATCGCCAAAGATGGTATGCTTCAGGCACGAAGCCGCCACGGCGAAATTCAGCGCCGATTGCCTATCCGCGCCATACTTGAGCAGGCCATAGATCAGCCCGCCGGCAAAGGCATCGCCGCCGCCCACGCGATCCACGATGTGGGTGATGTCAAAGGTGGGGGCGATGTACAGCGTCCCCGCCTCCCAAAGGACGCCCGACCAGGTGTTGTGGCTGGCCGAGATGGAGCCACGGAGGGTGATGGCCACCATCTTTAGATTGGGGAAGCGCTTGACCAGCTCCTCGCAGACAAAGCGATAGTTCTCGGCCACGACCTTGCCCGCCGTGACGTCCGTTTCGGGAGCATGGATGCCGAAAACCTGGGCCGCGTCCTCCTCGTTGCCGATGGCGATATCCCCGTAGCGCATCAATTCGGGCATCACCTCGCCGGCCTTTTTGCCCCACTTCCACAAGTTCTTGCGAAAGTTCATATCGCAAGAGACGGTGAGGCCCATCTCCTTGGCCGTTTGCACGGCCTCCAGACAGACCTCCGCCGCGCCCTTGCTGATGGCCGGGGTGATCCCCGTCCAATGGAACCAGTGGGCATCGGCAAAAACGGCCCGCCAATCGATCATGCCGCGCTCGATGGTGGCGATGGCCGAATTGGCCCGATCATAGACCACCTTGCTGCCCCGCTGGACGGCGCCGTTCTCCAGAAAATAGATCCCCAGGCGCTCGCCGCCGTAGACGATCTTGTCCACGCCGACGCCGTTCTCCCGCAGGAAACGCAGACAGGCCTCGCCCAACTCGTTCTTGGGCAAACGGGTGACATAATCCACCGGCACGCCGTAATTGGCCAAGGAGATGGCCACATTGGCCTCGCCGCCGCCGTAGGTGACGTCGAAAGTGCGCGCCTGTTGAAAGCGCAGGAAACCGGGCGGCGAGAGGCGCATCATGATCTCGCCAAAGGTGACAACTTTCTGGGGCATTTCCCTCACCTCCATTTGCTGAACTCGGCCCGCCATGCTGGGGCCGGGGAATCTCTGGCCCCAAAGGTAACGCAAACCGAGCGCCAGGTCAAGCGCGGATTGCGCCCTGGGTCGATCCGCCATATACTATCGCCCTAAAGGAGCACGCTGTGCTTTTGGGTGCTTCGAGCTCTGCCAAAGGAGAGACGACATCATGCTCAGGGTGGGCATCATCGGGTTCGGAGGAATGGGCAAGGGGCGGCTGCGCTACTATCGGCAGATCCCCGAGGCGCGGGTGGAGGCCATCGCCGACGTGCGCTGCGCCGAGCTGCAAGGGGATGAAGCGTTGGCCGATCTGTTAGAGCTCCCGCCGGCGGCATTGCGGTGGTTCGACGATTATCGTGCGCTGCTCGCCAGCGGCGCGGTGGATGTGGTGGATATTTGTCTGCCCACCTACTGTCATCGCGAGGCGGCCGTCGCCGCGCTGGAGGCGGGCGTGCCCGTGCTGTGCGAGAAACCTATGGCCCTCACCGTGGCCGATTGTGACGCCATGGTCGCCACCTGCCGGCGCACCGGGACCTTCCTGATGGTGGCCCAGTGCATCCGCTTCTGGCCGGAATATCAGTACCTGGCCGATTTGCTGCACTCCGGCGAGGCGGGCAAGCTTCTTTCTTTGCGTTTGACGCGCCAAGGGCCGCTGCCGGGAGCGGGACGTGGCTGGATGCCCCAGGCGCGCTATAGCGGCGGCGCCATTCTGGATTTGCACATCCACGATGTGGATTATTGCCAATATCTCTTGGGCTTGCCCCGGCGCGTCTATGCCCAGGGGGGCATGAGCAGTGGCGCGGAAGGTGGCTACGATTACGTGCTCACCAACTGGGATTACGGCCCCGGACTACAGGTCAGCGCTGCGGCCCAGTGGACCAACCTGCGCATCCCCTTTGTGGCCCGCTACGAGGCCCGCTTCGAGGGCGCCTATTTGGATTTCGATAGCGGCCGCAAGCCTACCTTGCTGGTTTACCGGCCGGGGGCCGCGGTCCCTGAAACGCCCTCCTTCGCCGGCCCCGATGCCTATGAGAACGAGCTCCGCTATTTCCTGCAATGTGTGCTCCGCGGCGAGGAGCCGCTGCGCTGCCCGCCGGAAAGCTCGCGCAACGCCGTGGCGCTTGTCCACGCCGCCATCGCCTCCATCCAACGCCAAGCGCTGGTGGAGATTGCCGAGTTTGCGCGTTAAAGAGGGCCAGGGTGGCCGCGCCGGCCACCCTGGCGTGCTGCACGCCGCCTTATTCGACGACGATGATCTCGTGGATCTCTAGCCGCGGCAGGACGATGGTGATGGCGCCATCCGCATAGGTGTAGGAGAGCTGCCGATGGCCCTTGCAATCGCACTGGATATAGTCTGGCTTGACCTCCTGGATGATCTTTTCGATCATCTCGGGTGTGGTGCGCTTGCCGATCTCGGTGCAGTCATCGCCGGCGTAAAAGTCAAAGTGGATGCCCAAGAAGCTCTCGGCACGGCGCAAACGCTTGGGTGCAGTCTCCCGGTTCATGGTGTCTCCTTTTTCTTTCATAATCTCAGGCAGGCCTCGGCGGCCAGCCAAAACACCTTCTCGCGCAGCGAGGCGCGCTGGTGCCAGCCCCGGGAATCCCAAATCTCGCCGCTGACGTCATCGCCAGCGTAAAGGATCTGGGCCAGGGTGACGCCACGGAACCGGGCCACGGCAAAGAGGGCCGCGGCCTCCATCTCCACCGTGAGGCACCCTTCCGCCTTGCGGCGTTGGATCTTGTGCGGCGTCTCGCGGAAAAAGGCGTCGGTGGTCCAGGTTTTGCCCTTGATGTAGGGGATAGTGTGGGCCTGCAGCGTCGCCTCGATGGCGGCCACGCCTGCGGGGCTGGGCGCCACCTCGCGGCCCGGCGGCAGGTAGTGGTAGGAGGTGCCCTCATCCCGAAGGGCGGCTGTGGGCACCACAATGTGTCCCACCACGAGGTCCTTTTGCAGCGCGCCCGCCCCGCCGCAGACGATGAATTTTTTACAGCCCAGGGCGATCACCTCCTCCAAGAGGCCGGCGGCCAACGGCGCCCCCACGCCCGGATGCAAAATGGCCAGAGGTTTGCCCTCCACCTCCAGCTCGTACACCGGGTGGCTGCCCATCTCGCTGTGCTGGGTGGCGGCCACCCGGGCCCCGGCGCACACCTGGGCAATGACCTCCTGAAAAAAGCACACCACGCAGTGCTC
>Ga0068707_1002795_pt1 | contig 12251 bp, 14 predicted proteins | sample YNPNPMetaG_FD_66600 | JGI IMG/M metagenome (GOLD analysis project Ga0068707, IMG submission 66600) | Anoxygenic and chlorotrophic microbial mat microbial communities from Yellowstone National Park, USA - YNP NP MetaG | ecosystem: Environmental > Aquatic > Thermal springs > Hot (42-90C) >... | reverse complement strand
CGGTAGCGGCCTTGCATGAATGTACCGTTCCGCGATGTGCATCTTTTCCTCGGTTTCCATTGTTCCCTCCGGATGAGGGAACGATAGCACCTTGGGTAACATTTTACAAGAGGGAACACGCTGGTTTGACAACCGGCCTTTTCTGGGGTAGAATCGCGATGAACCTTAACAGCCTGGAAGACCCGGCGAAGGCGCCCGATGCCCGGATGCCAGGGCCGAACGGGGGAAACCGGTGCAAGTCCGGTGCTGTCCCGCAACTGTGAGGGGTTTTTGCCCCAAGCCAGGTCGCCCACCTTCGCCGTTCTCTCCACCGACCTTCGGAAGAAAGGAGGTGAGAGGTTTGAACCGTTTCTCTCCCCCTCCGGTGTCGGCGGGGGATTTTCGTTTCTCTGGAGGAACAGACCATCGGCAAAAGGAGAAGACGATGCGCGCCATCCGAATTCTGGCTCTGGTTCTGACTTTTCTCCTCGTCCCCGTCGTCCAGGCGGCCGGCCCTTACCGCGAGGCCGCCCTGGGGGCGCTTTCCTGGATCGCCTCCCAGCAGCAGGCCGACGGCTCTTTCCCCGGCTTCGGCCCCGGCTCCACAGCCGATGCCGTCTTCGCCATCTGCGCCGCCGGCGGCGACCCCGACGGCTTCCTCCGGGAGGGGAACTCGCCCATCACCTTCCTGGCGGCTCAGGCCCAGGAAGTCTCCACCAACGCCGGGAGCGCGGCCAAGGCCGTCCTGGCCGCGCTTTGCGCCGGAAAAGACCCGCGCCGCCTGGGCGGTGTGGACCTGGTGGCGGCGCTGGAAGGGGCCTATGACGCCGCGAACGGCTCCTATGCCGCCGACCTGGCCGGCCATGCCTTCGCCGTCCTGGCCCTCTCGGCGGCCGGCCGGCCCATCCCGGCCGCAGCGGTGGAGCATCTGCGCCGCACCCAGACGCCCGAGGGGGGCTGGGCCTGGGACGCCAGCCCCGCCTCCGGAGGGGCTGACACCAATTCGACCGCGCTGGCGGTGCAGGCCCTCTTAGCCTCCGGCGTGGCCGCCTCCGACCCGGCCGTCCAGGCGGCCCTGGCTTACCTCCACACCCAGCAGAACGCCGACGGCGGCTTCCCCTACGCCAAGCCCTCCCCCTGGGGCAGCGCAAGCGACACCAACTCGACCGCCTACGTCGTTCAGGCGCTCTGCGCGGCCGGCGAAGACCCCGAAGGACCGGCCTGGACGATGGAAGGGCATACGCCGCTCTCCTTCCTCCTGGGGATGCAACTCCCCAACGGCGCCTTCCTGTGGCAGGCCCAGGTCCCTGGGGAAAACGCCCTGGCCACCTACCAGGCCGTCCCGGCCCTGATGCTCCGGCCCTTCCCCCTGGCCCGTGCGGAGAAATCGGCCCTCCTCCCGGAGACCGGGGCGGCGCCGGCCTGGTTGTCGGGGACGATTCTGGGAGGGCTGGGCATCCTCCTGTTGGGGATGGCCCTGCGGCGGCGTTCCGGGTCGTAGCCCGGGCTCCCGCCTTGTGTTGATGGTGTCAGGAGGCGAGCGATGTCGGAGACCACCGGCCTGATCCAGATCTACACCGGCGACGGCAAGGGCAAGACGACCGCTGCCCTGGGCCTGGCCCTGCGGGCCGCCGGGTACGGGATGCGCACCTACATCGGCCAGTTTATGAAGGGCCAGGCCTACGGCGAACTGGCCGGCGCCCGCCTCCTGGCCCCCTACCTGGTGATCGAGCAGTACGGCCGGCCCTCCTTCGTCCACCTCCATCAGGCCACCCCGGAGGACGTGCGGCTGGCCCATGAGGGGCTGGAAAAGGCCCGCGCCGCCATGCGCAGCGGAGATTATGCCATCGTCGTCCTGGACGAGGTCTGCGTGGCCCTGCATTTTGGGCTGCTGGAAGTGGAGGAGGTGCTGGCCTTCCTGGAGGAAAAGCCCCCGGAGGTAGAAGTGGTGCTCACCGGCCGGCGTGCCCCTCAGGAAGTCATCGACCGGGCCGACCTGGTGACAGAGATGCGCGAGGTCAAGCATCCCTACCGGGAAGGCATCCCGGCCCGCCGGGGAATCGAGTACTGACCTCCGGCCGGGCGCGCCCGGCGCATACCCCCCGGGGGCATAGGCCGACGGGCCGGACTGGCGGCGAACATCCATCCCCCGCCCCCAGGTCGGCGCAGGCCGACCGTCAGCGGGAGGGCGACTTCCGTCGACCCCGCCCGCGCTACCCCCGGCCGGCGAACGATGGGGCCGATGGAAATCGTCCTCCCTCTAAGCGTCGGCCTACGCCGACGCACCCCCAGCCAGCGCATATCCCCGGAGGTATAGGCCGGCCGCCGGCCCACGGTGGGCATCCATCCCCCGCCACCCGGCCGGCGCAGGCCGACCGTCAGCGGGAGGGCGACTTCCGTTGACCCCGCCGCATCACGGTTCCGGCCGGCGGGTCGGACTGGTGGCAGCCGATGCCGTCCCCAACACCGGCCGGCTTTTTGCCGAGGGCTCTGCCCCCGGCACCCCCGCTGGGGGGTATGACATGCCCCGTAGCCCCCCGCAACAAAGTGGGCCGTCCCTGGGGGAACAGGGCACGGCAAGCCGTGCCCCTACCCTGGCGGTTATCCCCGGCCGCCCGGCCGGGCCGGCCGGTTGCCTGGATGCCGGCCGGGGAAACGCGGAACGATCCACGACCTGGGTTTCTATCCCCCTGAACCAGCGGTTGAAGCGCTGGTAGGGCCCCTCTATCGCTGTCGCTGGTCGAGAATGTCCGCCTCGATGTTGCTGAAACACTCGTTATCTTCCAGATGTGGGTTCGCCCTCTCTCCTATTAGGATGCCGATCTTGTTCCCAAAGACCTTATTCCGGCGTGCTACGCCACCGCCGTTGCCCCAGTAGGTGATCCCGACCTCAACATTATTGCTACAAATGTTCTCCTCGATCACCGGTTGGGCTCCAACTCCGACATAAATACCAAAAATGTTCCGCGAGCATTCGTTCTGCCGAGCCGTACCGGTAGAATTCCCCCCATATTCGATCCCATACGCCCGGTTATTTCGACAAACGTTCCCCTGTAATACGGGCTGGGCTTGGTCTCCGATATATATCCCGGTTAGATTGTTGTCACATTGATTGTTTTCTAACGTTGGCATAGACTGTTCGGTAACCACGATGCCGTCCCCGTTCCCCGAAGATATGTTCCCGCGAGCTATACCACCAGCAGATTCCGAATAGTCGATACCCTCGGTATTGCTTATACAAATGTTTCCTTCCAGCGTCGGTTGAGATTGGCCTGAGATCCGGATACCCGTATGGTTCTCCCGGCATCTGTTCTCCCGAAGTGTCGGTTGAGATTGTTGCCCGGCATAAATACCGGTGGCGTTCCGCAAGCATTGATTCCCATAAGCGGTGCCGCCGGCATTGCCGGCATAGAGTATACCTACTCCCCAGTTCTTGTTATTCTGGCATATATTATTCCTCAATATAACGGAGGCATATTCCTCCAAGAGGATACCGATACTATCATTTTCCTCGGCTATACACCCCTCTACAACACCGGTTGTGTTTCTTCGTAGCCGCAGTCCGGCCTTCAGTTCGCGAAGTCCTCCCTGGTTGGCTCCAGTAAATCTGCAAGAGGAAAGGAACACCTGACCGCCTTGCACTACCAGCACATCGGCCACAAGTGCACCTTCATGGCGGAACGCGATTCCCTCAGCCGAGAACGGTCCATCTCCATCGAACATGATTACATAGTCTTGAGCGGTCGAGACAATCTCGGTCTGACCGATCCCGGCACCGATCAAGTGCAGAGATTTGCGGATATCCAAGGGCCTGGCTAAATGGTAACTACCGATACCCAAGACAAGGGTTGACCCCGGTGGAGCAGCATCTACCAGTGCCTGCAGGTTATCATGGTTCCCACCGCCTGGCGTAACGGAAATAGTTACAGGAGGCGATGTGAAGCCCGGAATGGATGAAGTACAGGCAGATACAAGTATCCCCGCCATCAAAAGGAGGACGAGGCTAATCTTTTGTGTATTCATTTGGACATCTCACTTCCGTTACGGCAACATGTGGATTCGATTCGGATATGCCGGGACAACAAAAGGCGAAAGTGGCCTATTTTCTTCCAATAGGATAAGCGTCTCCGATTCTCCTGAACTTTTCCAAGAATATCACGGCGGAAGCAGTTTGTCAATCCGGAATGTTTTAGCAAATTCTTCGTATGGAAAAGAACGACTATTGGTAACTGATGGGGCCTCGAAAACCTGTTTCTTGGAGGAAAATTTCGAGCCATCACCCAAAAGCCCGGAGCATCTCGGTTTTCCAAGGGGAATCTCCATCCCCAGCCCCCGGATGCGCCGCCAGAGAACGTGGAACGCGAAACGTGAAACGTGGAACGCGAAACGTGGAACGCGAAACGTGGAACGCGAAACGTGGAACGCGAAACGTGGAACGCGAAACGACCCGGGCCTCGCCCGGCGCATACCCCCGGGGGGGTATAGCCCGGCGGCCCTGAGGGCCTGAAAACGCCGGCCTTTTGACAGCCACCCCCTTTTGGGCTATACTTATGCCGAACCCGACCGAAGGAGGTGACGGTGAAAAGGATCGAACGCCTGCGCCAGGAACTGGAAAAACTGGGGCTGGATGCCTTCCTCGTCCAGCAGCCGGAAAACCGCCGTTACCTGACCGGATTCACCGGCTCGGCCGGCACGGTCATCGTCACGGCGGAGGCGGCCCTCCTGCTGGTGGACTTTCGCTACACCGAACAGGCCGGGAAACAGGCCCCCGGCTTCGAGGTGGTGCAGATCAAAGACGCCCTGGAAAAGGAACTCCCCCCTTTCCTGGAACGGTTGGGAGGAAAGCGCTGGGGCTTTGAAAGCGCCTTTGTCACCGTGGCCCAGTATGAAAAACTCCGCCCAACCTTTGAGGCGGCCGGCATCGCCCTGGAAGGGGTGGAAAACCTGGTGGAAAGGCTGCGGGCGGTCAAGGACGAGGAGGAACTGGCCCTCCTGCGCCAGGCCATCCGCCTGACCGACGAGGCCTTTGCCCACTTCCTGGAGTGGGTCCGCCCCGGGGTCAGCGAAAGCGAGGCCGCCTGGGAGATCGAAAAGTACATCCGCGAGCACGGCGGCGAAGGGCTGGCCTTTCCCACCATCGTCGGCAGCGGGCCCAACGGAGCCATGCCCCACCACCAGGCCGGGGAACGCCTCTTGCAGCCGGGCGAACCGATCGTGGTGGATATGGGCGCGGTCTACGGCGGCTATCACGCCGATATGACCCGTACCATCGTCCTGGGAGAACCGGACGACCAGTTCTGGAGCATCTATAACCTGGTGAAAGAGGCCCAGGAGCGGGCCGAGGCGGGCATCCGCGCCGGCATGCCCTGCGCCGAGGCCGATCGTCTGGCCCGGGAGGTCATCGAGGCCGCCGGCTACGGCGAACGCTTCGGCCACGGCCTGGGCCACGGCGTGGGATTGGGGACGCACGAACCTCTGCGCCTGAGCGCCCTCTCCACGGACACGCTTCCGGCCGGGGCCACCGTCACCGTGGAACCGGGCATCTACCTGCCCGGCTGGGGAGGGGTACGCATCGAAGATGTCGTCTGGGTACAGGAAAACGGGGTCGAAGTGCTGACCCGTTCGACCAAGGAACCGATCGTAGCCATATCACGGAGGTAGGAAGGCGATGGCTGTGCTGGATACCGGGGAACTCCGCAAGGGGTTGACCATCCTTGTGGACGGCGAACTCTGCAAGATCATCGACTATGAGCATAACAAGCGCGGGCGGGGGACGGCAAACGTGCGCCTGACGCTGCGCAACCTGCGCACCGGGGCCATCACCGAGCGCACCTTCATGGCCGGGGTCAAGTTCGAGCAGGCTTTCCTGGACCGTCGCCCGGTGCAGTACCTCTACAACGACGGCGCCACCTATTACTTCATGGACACCGAGACCTTCGAACAGCCGGCCGTGCCGGCCGAGGTCCTCGGCGAGGCCGTCCACTTCCTGCGGGAAAACGATACGGTGGAACTGGTCACCTACCAGGGAGAAATCCTGGACGTGGAACTGCCCCCCTCGGTGGTGCTTCGGGTCGTCCATACCGCGCCCGGCGTCCGGGGCGATACCGCCGCCAACGCCACCAAGCCGGCCACCCTGGAGACGGGGCTGACCATCAACGTCCCGCTCTTTATCAACGAGGGCGACCTGGTTCGGGTGGATACGCGCACCGGGGAGTACCTGACGCGGGTCGGCTAAGGCCGCTACGGGCCGGCCCGGACGGACAAACTGCGCAAAAGTCGCCCGTCCCTTTCCGGTGGAGTGCATCCGGATGCCCGTCATCCTTTCCGTCCGCGAACTGACCTCCTACATCCGCCAACTCCTGGAAGTTGACGAGGTGCTCGCGGACGTCTGGGTGGAGGGAGAGGTCTCCAACTTCACCCGTTCCAGCGCCGGCCACCTCTACTTCACCCTGAAGGAGGCCGATTGCCAGGTCTCCTGCGTCATGTTCCGGGGCCCCGCCGGCCGGCTGAGCCAACTCCCGTCCGATGGCGACGCGGTCCTGGTGCACGGGCAGGTCTCCTTCTACGAGGCGGGGGGCAAACTCCAGTTGTACGTGGATTTTCTGCGCCCCCTGGGCCTGGGCGTGCTCTACCTGCGTTTCCAGGAACTCAAGGAGCGGCTGGAGGCCGAGGGCCTCTTCGCCCCGGAGCAGAAACGCCCCCTGCCCCCCTTCCCCCGGCGCATCGGCGTGGTCACCTCGCCGGATGGGGCGGCCCTGCAGGACATCCTCCATATCCTCGGCCGGCGCTACCCGCTGGCCGAGGTGGTGCTTTCCCCCACCCTGGTGCAGGGGAAAGAGGCCCCGCCGCGCATCGTGGCCGCCCTGGAGCGCCTGCGCGGCCAGGCGGTGGACGTGATCATCCTGGCCCGGGGCGGAGGCTCCCTGGAGGACCTCTGGCCCTTTAACGAGGAGTGCGTGGCCCGGGCCATCCGGGCCGCGCCGGCCCCGGTCATCAGCGGGGTCGGACACGAGACCGACTTCACCATCGCCGACTTTGCCGCCGATGTGCGGGCGCCCACTCCCTCGGCCGCCGCCGTTATGGCCGTGCCCGACCGGGAGGAACTGCGGGCTCAACTGGCCCACCTGCGGAAACGCCTGGTCCGGGGGTTGGAGCAACAGGTGGCCGGCCGACGACAACGGCTGGAGGAATGTCGCCGGCACCTCCGACGCCTTTCGCCCCAGGCCCAGATTGCCGGCCGGCGGCTGCGGGTGGACGAACTGGCCGGCCGCCTGTCCCGGCAGATGGGCCACCGCCTGGAGGTCTGCCGGGAACGGGTGCGCAGCGCTTCCCTGCGCCTGGCCGCGCTCGACCCCCGCGCCACCCTTCGGCGCGGCTACGCCATCGTCCGCCGCCTGCCCGAACGGCGGGTGGTGGTCAGCCCGGAGCAGGTGGCCGCCGGGGACCGGCTGGACGTTCAGGTGCGGGACGGCTCCTTCGCCGCCGAGGTCTGCCAGGATGAAGGATAAGGCCACGGTGCGGGCGACCCTGATTCGCCTGGCCCGACGGCACGGCCGGCCGGGAAGCGGCAGCCGGCCTGAAACGCTGCGGGAGAGAACCTTTGCGATGAGGGTTCCCGACCTGGGATCATGGCTGAAGCCCTTTCGCTGGGCGGTTGTGGGAGCGGTGGCCGCCCGCCTCTATATGCCGGAACGCAGCACCCGCGACCTGGACATCGCCGTATGGCACGAAGATGGCCCGGCCGTCCGGAAGCGTCTGGAAGAAGCCGGCCTGACCTACCAGGGCGAACTGGCCATAGGCGGCTCCTCCTGGCGCCTGCCCGACGGTCTCCCCCTGGACGTCATCGAACTGCGAACGCCCTGGGCCCCTGCGGCTCTGGCCGAGGCCCAGGACAACCGGGACCCTCAGGGGCTGCCCATCCTGCCCCTCCCCTACCTGGTGCTCATGAAATTCGAGGCCGGCCGGGTTCTCGACCTCGCCGACCTGACCCGCATGCTGGGGCAGGCCAGCGAGGAGCAGATTCGCCAGGTCCGCCGTCTCTTCGACCACTTTCACCCCGAAGACCGGGAAGACCTGGAAAGCCTGATCCATCTGGGCCAACTGGAACTGCAATAAACCGCCGGGGAGGAAAGAATGGCTACCACGATCGAGGCCGACCTGCCCTTTGAACAGGCCCTGGCCGCGTTGGAGGAGATCGTCCGGCGGCTGGAAGGAGGGGAGTTGCCGCTGGAGGAGGCCCTGGCCCTCTACGAACGGGGCATGGCCCTGGCCCAGCATTGTCAGGAACTGCTGGACCGGGCCGAACTCCGGGTGACCCGACTGGCGGAGGAGGCCGGTCCAGAACTCTTGGGCGAAGAGGGCGGATAAACGAATTGCTCTGGAGAAAAGGCCGGCCACAGCCCCGCCCTCGCTCACGGCCTGCTCAGGGGAAAACCTTTGGCTCGGACCTTCCCGTGGATGCCCAGGCGCTGGCGGCGTTACCAGGAGATCAGCCGTATCCTCCTGCGCCACGGCTTCGGCTTCCTCCTGGAGGCGGCCCGACCCCGCCGGGGTCCCCTTCGCCTGCCCGATACCCTCCCGCCGGCCCGCCACCTCCGCCTGGCCCTGGAGGAACTCGGCCCGACCTTTATCAAACTCGGACAGATTCTCAGCACCCGCCCCGACCTTTTGCCCTCACCTCTGATCGCCGAACTGGTCCTCCTGCAGGACCGGGTGGCCCCCTTCCCCTTCGCCCAGGTGCGTCGCCGGGTGGAAGAGGAATTGGGCGCCCCTCTGGAAGTCCTCTTCGCTTCCCTCGAGGAAACCCCTCTGGCCGCCGCCTCCCTCTCCCAGGTTCACGCCGCCACCCTGCCCACCGGCGAGGAGGTGGTGGTCAAAGTGCAGCGTCCGGGCATCGAGGAGGTCATCGCCCTGGACCTGGACATCCTGCGCCGCCTGGCCCAACTGCTGGAAAGCGAATTTCCCCAGGCCGAACTGTACGACCCGGTCGGCATCGTGGAGGAATTCGCCCACACCCTGAACGGCGAACTGGACTTTGTCCGGGAGGGGCGCAACGCCGAACGCTTCCGCCGCAACTTTGCCGACTTCCCCTACCTCCACATCCCCCGGGTCTGCTGGGAACGAACCACCCGCCGGGTGCTGACCCTGGAACGGGTGCGCGGAATCCGCATCGACGACATCGCCGCCCTGGAGGCGGCCGGCCTGGACCGCCACCGCGTGGCCCTGCACGCCACGGAGGTGGTGATGCGAGAGGTCCTGGTGGACGGCTTCTTCCACGCCGACCCCCATCCGGGGAACTTTTTTGTGATGCCGGGCGAGGTCATCGCCGCCATGGACTTTGGCATGGTCGGCCGGCTCTCGCCCAAATTACGGGAAGACCTGATTCGCCTCCTGGCCGCAGCCGTGCAACGGGATGCCGGAGGGCTGGTGGAGCAGTTGCTCCGTATGAGTCTGGTGGAGCAGGGGGTAGACCGGGCCGGCCTGCGCCAGGATCTGGAACACCTGCTCCAGCGTTACGCCGGCCGGCCGCTCAAGGAGGTCCGCGCCCGGGAAATTATGGAAGAGGCCATGCCGATCGCCTTCCGCCGCCGCCTGCGCCTGCCCAACGAACTCTGGCTGCTGGGCAAGATGCTGGGAATGCTGGAGGGGGTGGGGTTGCAGTTGGACCCCGAGTTCGACCCCTTCGCCGTGGCCCAGCCGTATGCCCGCCGTTTCCTGGAGGAAATCGCCTCCCCGGCCGCCCTGGGCCGACGGGCCGGCCGGAGCCTGGGCCGCTGGGGCCGACTCTTCCTGGAACTCCCGGAAGCGCGGAAGGTGCTGGCCCAGTTGCGGGAAGGAAACTTTTCCCTGGGCTGGGAATGGCGCCGGATGGAACGGCCTCTGGCCGCGCTGGACCGCCTGACCCTGCGCCTGGCGCTGGGCATCCTGGCCGCCGGCCTTCTGGTGGCTTCCGCTATCCTTCTGCGGCCGCTATTGGAGACGGGGGTCGGGTGGGGCTGGCTCCTGTTCGCCCTGGGCGTCGTCGCCCTGCTGGTCCTGGGAGCAGCCCTGCTGTGGAGCCTGGCAACGAAGGGGGGATACTCGGCAACACCAAGGGGCACACGAACACGGGCACGAAAGAAAACCTCGCCCACCGGCGACGACCCTAGCGCAGGGCCGTCCGCCGCACCGGAATGTTGGCCACCAGCCGGTCCTGGCGTTCGCTGCGGGTGATGTGCACCTCGATGCCGTTGTCGTCCACCTCCACATACTTGGAGATGACGGCGATGATCTCGCTCTTGAGCGTCTCCAGGAGTTGCGGGGAAAAGCCCCGGTCGTGGACCAGGACCAGTTGCAGGCGCTCTTTGGCGATGGCCGAACTCTTGGGGCGGCGTCCGAAGAGTTTGCGCATGGCTTCCACAGTCCAACCTCCGTATGAGGCTCAGGCCACTCCCGGCTACGGCCGGCCAGAGCCGACCGCCGCCGGTTCCCCGCCCTAGGCCGAACTCTGACGACCCACCCAGCGGATCAGCCGGCCCAGGAGCGAAGGCTCCTCCGGCAGGGTGATGGGCACGTCCTCGCCCATCAGGCGGCGAGCAATCCGCATAAAGGCCTGGCCGGCCGGCGAACGATTCTCCAGGACCACGGGGACCCCCCGGTTGGTGGAGATGAGGATATGGTCGTCCTCGGGCACGATTCCCAAAAGCGGGATGGCCAGAATCTCGCCTACGTCCTCCACGCTGAGCATTTCCCCCCGCCGTACCAGCGCCATATTCAAACGGTTGATGACCAGTTGCGGCACACCCTTTTCCTCGGCTTCCACCAGGCCGATGATACGGTCGGCATCGCGCACCGCCGAGACCTCCGGCGTGGTGATGATCACCACCTGGTCGGCCCCGGCCACGGCGTTCTTAAAGCCCTGCTCGATGCCGGCCGGACTGTCGATCAGGATAAAGTCGAACTCCCCCCGCAACTGGCGGCAGACCTCGACCATGTCGGCCGGGCTGACCGCCGTCTTGTCCCGCGTCTGGGCCGCCGGTATCAGGTAGAGGTCTGGAAGGCGCTTGTCCTTGATCATGGCCTGGCGCAGCCGGCAGCGTCCCTCCACCACGTCCACCAGGTCGTAGACGATGCGGTTCTCCAGCCCCATGACGATATCCAGGTTGCGCAGGCCGATGTCCACGTCGATCGCCACCACCCGCTGCCCCAGCATCGCCAGGGCCGTGCCCAGGTTGGCGGTGGCCGTGGTCTTGCCTACGCCTCCTTTCCCCGAAGTGATGGTGATGACCCTGGCCATCCTGGAAGCCTCCTGTCCGCAACCCTGCTGCGTCGATCTGCCCGATCTTTTATATACCAAAAAGGAATTTTCGTCAACAACGCCTGCCTGCTGCGAAGGCGCAAACGGCGGTTTCCCAACGGCGCTACTGCATGCCAGGCGTAACTACCTGTGTCAACAACCTCTATGCCCGTTATCCTACACCACCCCCGCCGAAAAAACAAGCGCCGAAATTTACAAGGCCATTACAAAACGTGTAACGTGCAACGTGTAACGTGTAACGTGTAACACATATCCTATCCCCTTCGGAAAGTATCCCAGGGTTCGACCACGATTCTCCCGCCCTCGATGTGGGCCACCTCCGGGCCGGTCGAGGGCGGGGCTTCCTCGGGGGGACGGGAAACCAGGCCGGCGATGCGCAACTGCGTGGGAGAGAGTTCCAGCGCGCAGACGATGGCCTGCTCATCGCCGATGGCTCCGGCGTGGACGAAACCCCGCAGCCGGCCCCAGACCACCACGTCGCCCCCGGCGATGACCTCCGCCCCCGGGTTGACGTCGCCGACGACGGTGACCGCCCCGTGATGGCGGAACGATTGCCCGGAGCGGACCGTGCGGGTGATAAAGAGGGCGTCGGCGCTGGCCGAGGGGCGCTGGGGGGCCTCGGCCGGCGGCGCCGGCGCCGCGCTCGAGGGCACGGACCGCAACCCGGCCTCGCGGATGGCCCCCCGGCTCTGGCGGTTGTCCGTGCCCAGGGCACGCAACTCCACCCCCCACTTCTCCAGCAGGGCGGCCAGCGCCAACACCTCCTCCCGGTTCAATTCCCGGTTGCCCACATCCACCATCAGGCTGCTTCCCCGAAAGAAGCCTTCGCCGCGCCGCAGTTGCCGCTCCAGGCCGGCCAGAATCTCCTCAAAAGGCGCTTCTTCGTCCAGATAGAGCCGCAACCCCTGACGATCGCCTTTGAGCCGAACCTTCTCTTCCATGGGCCCGCTCCTTATCGGCTGAAATAGAAATTGAT
>Ga0068707_1002792_pt1 | contig 12252 bp, 9 predicted proteins | sample YNPNPMetaG_FD_66600 | JGI IMG/M metagenome (GOLD analysis project Ga0068707, IMG submission 66600) | Anoxygenic and chlorotrophic microbial mat microbial communities from Yellowstone National Park, USA - YNP NP MetaG | ecosystem: Environmental > Aquatic > Thermal springs > Hot (42-90C) >... | reverse complement strand
CGCTTGTCTCCGACCGGTGCTACAAGAAGGGATGGTCCCACCGGCAGGCCGTCGAGCACATCGAAAAGCTTTCTTGCGCGCACTTCGACCCTCGCGTCGTGAACGCGTTTATGCGAGTTGAGGCGGACGTGCAGGCCGTGCTCGGCGCCGGAACGCCGGTTGAGGATGTCGCCTGTCGCGAGCACGAACACGGCCGCGACCGCGCAGCCGCCGAGGTGATTGCACAAGCCAACAGAGAGCTGCTTTCGCTTCTTGAGATCGCGGAGACGCTTTCCAGCACTCTCGAACTCGACGAGGTGTTGGCCCTCTTGGCCCACCGCACGCGGCGCCTGATGGAAGCGGCTACGTGCGTGGTGTTCTTGGCGGACCCGTCGGACCCGCGCGAGCTGGTAGCGCGAGCGGCCGCAGGACGCCACCAGGAGGCGATGGCCAGTGCTCGGGCTAGGATGGGCAAGGGGGTTACCGGCAAGGCGGCTTCCCGGCTTCGGCCTCATCTGGGAAGCTACGATCCGAATGATCTGGCGTTCGCCTCGCCGACGCGGCGGGGGCTCGACGTCAGAAGCTGCCTTGTGGCGCCGATGGTCGGCTCGGGCAAAGCCCTGGGCACGATCAACCTCTATGACGAAAGCCCTCGCGCGTTCTCGAACGACGATCTGCGGACCTTGAAGGCCATCGCCGACAGGGCCGCTCGGGCTATCCAGAATGCGGTTGCGTTCGAGAAAGTGCGCGACTCGGCCATGAAAGATCCGCTGACGGGACTCTACAACGCAGGGTACCTGCGCAGCTACCTCGAACACGAAATCAGCAGGGCCTCCAGGCAGAAGCAGCAGCTCTCGGTCCTGGGCCTCGATCTCGAGAACTTCAAGACCGTGAACGATACCTTCGGCCACGCGACGGGCGATCAGGTGTTGCGGGACGTGGCGGACGTTTTCCGGCGGCAGCTTCGCGACTACGATGTGATAGTCAGAAACGGCGGAGATGAGTTCGTCATCGTGCTGCCCGGCACCGCCGCCGATGAGGCTGTTCGCACGGCCCGGCGCATCCAGAACGAGGTCGAATCCTACGGCCGCAGAAAGCTGCCGAAAAGCATGCCGCCTTTCGGCGTCAGCGTCGGCGTCGCCACCTACCCGGAGGATGCAACCAACGCCGACTCGCTTCTCGCGCGTGCCGATGCGGAGATGTACCGCGACAAGCGCTCCAGAAGACAGCTTCACGCAGCCGCTTGATCGAAGCGGGCCGGCTGCGGGCGTCGTCTGAAAAAAAACCTTTGGCGTCTTGGACGCATATGTGGAACAAGAGAATATGCGGGAGATTCCGGCGGCGTGCGTTGTTCCCAGGAAACGCACGAGGCGGCCCTCCTGCTGCATGAGCCGGACGGCTGCACAAACTAAGTTGACTGCATCTAGCTAGTGCTCCTTAGCTAGCTTCGCAGAGGCTCGCAGGGGCGATGTATTCGGATCGTGATCGCTCGAATCGATTGCGACCCGAATGCTTCGCCCCTGCGGCCGTCATGACCCGCCAATGCTCGGGTTATGTGACGATGCGCTACCTCGCCACGACCAAGGTCAGCTCCGCGGAGCGACACGCGGCCGACAAGGGCACCGCCACGACTATCCGTCCCTGAGCCGGTTCCGCGCTGCCGTCCTTTTTGTACGGGTCGTGAGGCAGCACAGGCCAAACGACCCGTGAGCCCTCGGGGGTCGTGAGCCTCCATCCCGCGTGCTCGATCCACCCGGTCTGGGCGGCATCAAGCGTAAAGGGCTTTGCGTCCAGCTTGGTGCCCGGCGAAAGTGCGGTTCCAAACGGCCGGCCGATGTGCGGTATCAGGGTCAAATGGGCCTCAACCGGCAGGCCCGACCTCGCCGTCGCGCGCAGACTGATCTTCAGGGTGCACTCGTCAACAGGTTCGACTTGGACGGAGCAGCGCTCCTTGCCGTAAGTCAGGCCGATGCCGACGGGTTCGTCCCGCTTCAGGCCGGCGGCATCCGGAACGTGATACAGCTCGCCGTCCGGCGTGAACTTAGGGTTTTCGTCGCCCGGTTTGTGCGCCAGCAGCGAGACGTCGCCGACGGTGAACGTGCTCCACAACGGCTGCAGCTTGGTATTTCCCCCGCCCAGGATCAGCCCGCACCGGTCATGGTAGACGCTCACGAAGTTCTGTCGGTCCTGGATCCAGCGGTTGGCGTAGACGGGGCAGTGATAGGCGGAGATGCACACGAACCACGGCCCCTTGCGGCACACGAGTGCTCTGCCGTCCGGGGTGACGTCGAGACGATCGGATGCGTCGGCAGGCGTGGGCGAGACGGATCCCTCCCGGCCGAAGAGGAGAAAGCTCGCGGCCTCGTCGGCGCTCATCCGCCTGCCGGCCTTGTTTAGCAGCGCGAGCTGATTCGCGATGTGGCCGCGGCCCTGGGCGGTAAACGTGAACCCGACGTTGCCGAGATGGATCCCGCCTTGGTAAGGGTTGCGCTCGTCGACGGTCTCGACGACCGACCCGTCGGGGTAGGTGAACATCGAATGGAACATCGCGGAGCGTTCGAGCGCGGGCAAGACCGACTGGTCCCCACTCATCGCGTAGTAGTGCCCAAGCGCGTCGATGTAAACGAAGTTGTAGCGCACGACCGGCCCGACATGCTCCGTCCAGAACCCCGCGGGGTCCTGCGCGGCGACCACTCTGGCCATGAATTGTTTCGCGAACTCGCACCAATCAGGCTTGCCCAGTGTCTTCCCCGCGCAGTATAGGCCCATCGCGTGGTGGCAGGGAATGTTGTGCACGCGATTCAGATCGCGAGCCATGATATTGGCGTAGCCGAGTGTGAGCGCCTTTTCCCAGCGCTCGCGATCATCGGGCGACATCGCGTCGCGGATCAGGCTGAATGCGCGGATCCAACGGCTGTAGGTCCACGGCATCCGTATCATGCCCCAGGTGGAATTGTCCTTTTTTCGAAAGACCCAGGCCCCGTCGGCGTCCGCATCCGCAATCAGGGCGTCTCCTCCGGCGACGATAGCCTTTAGGAGGCTCGGGTCGTGGTAGTAGGGGTTGTCCTTCGACTCGATCGCCCACGCCGCAGCGAGCGGATAGATCACGTTCTGGTCCGAGCATATCCACAGGCCCGTTCCGAACCGGCCCGTCGCCGGGTCCTGGGATTTGAGTATCCCCGGCACGGCGTCGATCAATGCCTTTAGAGCCGCCTGATTGAAACTGAGGTGTTCAGACGCGCCGTCGGCACCCAACTGCACGGCCGCAATCAACGACAGACACAGAGCTGTTTCCAATTCACGCCTCCCCGGATAGTCCCTCGTGCTCGACCGACACCCAACGACCTGCGCCCCGCTCATTGACCGGCTCGGCGACATCGCGTACCCTGTATATCGAAGCGAGAGCTTGCGTGTCGAGAACGCCGGCCTGCAGGTCACGCGTCTAAGAATCGGGGCAAGATGCGCAATCACAGGCGCGACTCGCACCTAGCTCCCGAGAATAGAAACTGTACGGCATCGATCCCGCTGCGCTGCTCGCCCATTATCGCATCGGCATGCGGCGCCGGTCAAGAACGAGGTATCCGTTGTGAAAGCTTTCGGCAAGCACGGTTTACGCGTGGCGGCGGCTGCACTGCTGGTGAGCGCCGCTGTCTGTGTGGGCGCCCAGGATTTCGCGCTTACATCGAAGGAACGGGTTGTCACCGGCAAGCTCCTGCTGTCGGTCGATGGGCTTCGGCCCGGAGACGAGTTCGAGCTAGCCTTTGTGGCGAATGTCCGAAGCGGGTACCACATCGGGGCTGCCGACCCCGAAAGTCTCTACCCCGCGAGGCTGACCGTCGACGCGCCTGATGTGGTGGTCTTGGAACCGCCTCGCTATCCCCCGGCAAGGCGGCTCAAAGGAGCCGACGGCAAGTACGCTCCGGCCTACGAGGGAAAGTTCGTTGTTCGCGTCCACGGCCGACTCAAGAAGAGCGCGCGCCCCGGCTTTCTCACTTTCACCGCCAGGTTCGAGTCGCAGGGCTGTAAGGGCGACCAGTGCACGCAGCCTGAAATGCTCGTGTCCGCGCTTCAAGCGCGGGTTGTGCCGCCCGGGACGGCGGTCGGAAGAATCAACTCGGACGTTTTCGAGTCCGACAAAGCGGTGTCCACGCAGAGTCCGGGCGAGCAAGACCTCGCCGACAGGCTGGCCGGACGCGGCCTAGCGGCTCGCCTTGTAATGCTTTTCGCACTGGGCCTTATGCTGGCCTTCACGCCGTGCGTGTACCCGATGATACCGGTGACGGTCGGTTACTTCAGCGCGCAGGAAGAAAGGCGCACGCGGCGGGTTCTGTGGATGGCGGCGGCCTATGTGCTGGGGCTCGCGCTGACGTATTCGTTCCTGGGAGCCGCTGCGGCGGCGACGGGCAGCGCGTTCGGCGAATGGATGCAGCACCCTGCGGTGCTTCTTGGAATTGCGCTGGTATTGATCGGGCTGGCGGCGTCGATGTTCGGTCTCTACGAGATCAGGCCGCCCTCGTTCATCCAAGACCGCGCATCGGGGCGCAGCGGCATTGCGGGCGCGCTCGTGATGGGGCTGATATTCGGAGTGGTGGCGGCGCCGTGCGTGGGACCCGTTGCGATCGGGCTGCTGCTTTACGTCGCGCGACTGGGGAGCCCTCTGATGGGTTTCCTGCTGTTCTTCGCGATGGCCCTCGGAATAGGCACTCCACTCTTCTTCCTCGCCGCGTTCTCTGCGAGGCTTCCCGTGCCGGGCGTGTGGATGGTGGCGGTCAGGAAGCTCGCGGGGTTCCTGCTGATCGGCGCGGCGGCGTATTTCGCCGGGCCGGTCGTGCCGAAAGAGATCAGGACGTATCTGATCCCTGCCGTGGTTGCCGCCGCCGGAGTTTACTTCGCTTTGTTCGAGCGTTCCATCAGGTCCCATCGGGTGTCGGCCGCGGCTGCGAAAGCGCTCGGTCTGATCGCCGTCATTACGGCCATCATACTTGCGGCGCCGAACGCAAAGGCAACCAGGCTTATCTGGCAGCCCTACACCGAGCACGGCCTTGCTCGGGCCGCTCTTGAGCGCAGGCCGGCAATGGTGGACTTCACCGCCGACTGGTGCCCGGCGTGCAAGGAGCTCGAACACACAACCTTCACGGATCCCACCGTGATCAAAGCCGCCGAGCGGTTCCGCCTCTTCCGCGTCGACGCAACCGACGGCAGAGACCCGGCGGTGCGCGCGGCAGTCAAGAAGCACGGCGTTATGGGCTTTCCGACCGTGCTCTTCTTCGACTCATCCGGCAGGGAAGTGGGCTCGGTTCGGCTCGTCGGGTTCGCGGATCCCGCGGACCTGCTCAGGCGGATGGACAAGGTGAGATAGCCGCCGCACACGGGGCATCGTTCCACACCTATCTCATTCCGCAAGCCTGAACTTGTCGCAAGCGACAGATCGGCTGCCATTTGCCCCTCCCATTGCGGCCTGTTATAATGGGACTCGCGATGCCTAGGTTCGGGATCGAGGAAGAGGTCTTCATCACGGAGCCGGAGCGGCCGACCGTCCGGTCGCTTTACTACCTCGCAAGGCTCCTTGCCCGCAACCCGCTATTCTACTACACCCACTCCGCCCACAACTTCACGCGCGGCAGGGACGTGAGACTTGGGCTGATGAGCGGGGTGGAGATATCGACGGCCATACACGAGGACCCCGACGAGGCCGTAGACGATTTGGCCCGCCGCCGAGCGGATTTGGCTGCGGTCACGTCGGGATTGATCGTGCCGGTCGGGCACCTGCTGGACATCGACGCACCCACCAACACCTCGGCAATCCACATCCACATAAGCGGCGTCGCGGACAAGCGCCGAGTATACGGCAACCTGATTCACTTTCTGCCCATCCTGCCGCTATTCACGATCAACTCTCCCATGGTCGCGGGACGCTATTTCGGTCAATCGTACCGGATGGCCGGCTCGTTTGCGATAGGCCCGATCCGGCGAGACTGGACGATTCGGTTCCAGGACGTCATTCTTTCGAAACGGCTGAAGACCATCGAGCTGCGGGCGTGCGACCCTTGTTGGGACCTTGCCCGCGTCAGGTACCTCGTTCGAGCCGTGGCGGCGATCGCCAAACTCGACGAGTCGCTTGAGCCTGACATCGACAAGTATAACACTCTGCGCCCCGAGATCTGCCGGCGCGGGCTGCTCGACGAGACCGCTCACCTGGTCGATGAGCTCAGCTCGCTGGTGGAGTTTCCCTTTGAGATCCTCACGCGGACGGCATCGGACGAGCTGCGCGACGCCTATGACGGCGGCGGGCTTGTTGCGGCCTACAGTGCCCTGGACAACGGATACCGCACCGGGGTGTTCGCGCCGCGAGAGGTTTCGAAAGAACGCAAGTCCCACCTCGCGGCAGGCATTCTTGGGTTCGCCGGCTACTTCGTGCCCCGTCTGCCCTTTTATGCATTCAAGGGACTCAGGGAGATGTGAGTACACCTAAGACGCGCCGGGCGCTCGGAACCGGCGCCGATTTCCGACAGCGTATGCCATGGTCGCCGTCTACACACTGCTTGCAATAGCCGCCGCCTGGCTGGGGGCGGTCTGGTTCTTGCGCAAAGTCTGGTTCTACAGGGACCCGCCGCGCAGTCCGGAGTCGGACGAGCCGGGGATCATAGTGGCCCCGGCAGACGGACGGGTGGTCTACATCAAGCGTGTAAAGCACGGTGTGGTAGTCTCCGAAAAGCTCGGCCGGAAGATACCGCTGCCGGAGATTACCGGCGATGCGATGCCCGAGCTGGACGGCTGGGCGATAGGCATCTATATGTCGCCGTTGGACGTCCATTTCAACTACTGCCCGTACCCGGGAACCGTCCGCAGCGTCCGCTACGTTCCGGCCAAGCTCAACCTGCCGATGCTGGATATGTGGGAATACGTCAAGGTCGTCTGGTTGAGGAGGATGGTGGACATGTTCGCGCGCAGATACCACTTGGAAAACGAGCGCAACACCATCTTTCTTGACTGCAACGGCCTGGAGATGGCCGTCGTGCTGATTGCCGACAAGTTCGTCTCGAAGATCAAGTGCTTCGTCCGTGAAGGCCAGAAGTTGGCCTACTCGGAGAAAATCGGTTTTATCGAGCGAGGCAGCCAGGTGGATCTTGTGATACTGGCGAGCGGCGTCGAGTTCCTGGTCGGCGTGAACCAGCAGGTCTACGGAGGGCGAACCGTCGTCGCTCGGTTCGTCGAAGCCCAAGAGGGTCGCGACGCGGTGGCGGCGGGATAGAACAAGCGGAAGACGGCGGTCCGCGAAAGGGAAACGTATGGCAAGACTGGGGTGTTTGCTGGCGATCATCGTTCTGCTCGTGGTCGCCTGGGATCAGTATAGAATAGAGCAGATGCGCAGAGAGATCGGCAGCATTTCCAGCAAACTGCACATTCGGGATAAGAAAGGCACGGGCAAGACCGACTTGGTGACGGCGCTGGCACAAACCGAACGCCATGCCCGCCGCGCCAAAGAGCTTCTTCGCAAGAAACGCATCGCGCAGGCCCAGGTCGAGATCGATAGGGTGTTGGCGGGATTGAAATCGGCCAACGCCGTTTCGACCGACATCTTCGGCGATACCGCCGATTTTCTGGGGGCGGCCCGCGACCGCGCCGTAAAAGTGTTTCAGGAGACCTGGAAGGAGATATCCGAACAAGCGAAGTCGAAGAAGTGAGCGCCGAGCGGCGGGCGTTCGGTATCGGAGTGCGGCCGAGCTGCAGCGGCTGATAGTCATGAAAACCGCGGCCATAGTTCCCGCGTACAACGAGAGAGACCGAATATCGGCGGTCCTGGACGCGATAAAGGGCGCCGCCCTTGTGGACGAGATCGTCGTCGTCAGCGACGGCTCGACCGACGGCACCTACGAGCTTGTCAGCAGGGACCCGGCGGTCAGGGCCATCCGGCTGGAGTCGAACCGAGGAAAAGGCGGCGCAATGAAAGCCGGCGCCGAAAGCACCGACGCCGAGATCGTATTGTTCTTGGACGCGGACCTCATCGGCATGAACGGCGAGAAGGTGGACGCGATCGTCAGGCCCGTCGCGGAAGATCGTGCGGACATGGCGATCGGCGTTTTCGCGAAGGGGCGGCGCGCCACGGACCTGGCCCAGTTCCTCACCCCCTACATATCGGGGCAGCGCGCGATGAGACGCGACGTGTTTCTGGCCATACCGGATATCGAGGGAGTGCGTTCCGGAGTCGAGACCGCCATCACACGCTATTTCAAGTATCACGGTCTCAGGGTCGAGCGTGTGACTCTCGTCGGCTGCACGCACTACATGAAGGAGGAAAAGTTCGGCTTCATCCGCGGCTTCGCCTCGCGCGTGCGAATGTATGCCGAGATCGGCAGGATTATCCTGGACGGCAGGCGATTCAGAAGCTGAACCGCTACGGACTCATCGGTCCGCCCTTGGGAATTTTCAAACCTTTCTTGAGGGCTTCCCCGAAAAGCTTCTGCATCATGCGCCTGCTGCTCTCCAACAGATCGATCTTCCAGCCGCCCTCCTCTTTGACAAGCACCCAGTCGAACCTGGCGTCCATCCCGGCCGGGACATCGCTCTTGTCCTGCGGTTCCCAGGTGACGATCGCCGTCTTGCTCTCGGCGCCCGCGTAGGCGGTTGCAAGGACTCGGATCGCGGCTTCTTCCTGTTTTCCGTGGGCTTGGGCCGTTTTTCGGGCAGCGCTAAATTCCTTTGAAAAGCCTTCGGCCATGCCCGGAATGCTAAGGCTCGATTTGCTCAAGAAGCTTTTTGCGTTCTCGGTATCACGGGCTTCGCACGCACTGAAAAAGCGCTGCAGCACTTCACCGGGGCTGGGCTGCCTCAAGAAAAACCACCAGGCGGCGACGGCCCCGCCGGCCGCCAGGATCAAGACTAACACAACCAAACCCGCGCTTGATCTGCGTCTGGTAGGCGCGCGGCGCTCGCTGTAGGCGGGCGTGTAACCGCCGTGCCCGGCCGGGCCGGGTGGAGGCCCGGGCGGCTCCTGTGCGCTCCGAGGCGCGGCCTGTGCGGCGCGAGGCTGTGCGGGCTTAGGCGGCGGCGCAGGAGGGAGCACGATAGGCTCTTTGGTACTCTCGACAAGCTCAACGTCGACAATCGAGGCGTAGCAGCTCGAACAGGACTCGTTGGTCTCCTTATTCTCCGAGCCGCATTTCGGGCAAACCTTCACCTTCATCGCATTGCGTTCCTTTCGCGCGCGATACCAAGAGGACAACAGGCCCGCGCGAGCGTTTTTCCATTATTCCGCGCCGGGCACCATTATCCTTCTTCGTGCGCGCTTCGGCGCCGTCTCTGCTTGTTGCGGCGATTCGCGCCGCCGAAACCGGATTCGGCATGACGCCGGCGCTCCGTTGAGCTTGAGACGCCGACAACGGGGGGCGACAGCAGATCAGAGCGTCTTCACGAAGTCCAATACCTCGTCTATGTGTCCCTCGACCTTGACCTTCGGCCACACCTTGCGCACTATGCCTTCCTTGTCTATGACGAACGTAGTGCGCTCCACGCCGAGAAAAGTCTTGCCGTACATACTCTTCTGCTTGAAAACGCCGTAGGCGGTCGAGACCTCTTTGTTTTCGTCGGCAAGAAGCGGAAAGAGCAGGTTGTGCTTGGCCGCGAACTTCTCGTGGCTCGCGATGCTGTCCGTGCTCACGCCGAGTATTACTGCTTGCGCGGCCTCGAACTCCGACATCACGTCCCTAAAGAAACACGCTTCCTTGGTGCACCCGGGAGTGTTGTCCTTGGGGTAAAAATAGAGCACCACGTTCTTCTTGCCGCGGAAATCGGAGAGCGATATCGTTCGACCCCCGGTCGCGGGCAGACTGAACTCCGGTGCTTTCTGACCTTCGGCTACCAATGCAAGGTTCCTCCTGGCTGTTGCGATGGACGCGGCGTGGTGTAATACGACGCCGCATCAAGGCTCTTGTACCCACGGGGGGCGCCCACCGAAACTCCCGCAAACCGCGGCTTCGAAAAGGCCGACTCATTTGCGCGTCCGCGCACTTGTGTCTTGTCCGGGAGCTAGTAGAGGCACTCCTTGACCGCGTCCGCGAAGGCCTGCAGGTTGGCCGGGTCCCCATGAAAGAAGTGATCGCTCGGGGAGCAGATGTAACCGCCGTTAGGGCAGGCTGCGTGAAGCTCGTGGACCATCTTGCGCACCGTGGCCGGGTCGCCGTGCTCGAAGCCGCGGTTCTGGTCGAATCCGCCGACGAAGAAGAGTTTGTCACCCACCAGCCGAGTGCACTCCGCGAGGTCGCAGTCTCCGCCCATCGATGGCGGCGTCATTGTTTCGAGGCCGTCCGAGCCGTTGGCGACCACGTTGTCGAGCATCTTCATCAGCCCGCCGCACAGGTGATAAACCACCTTGTATCCCGCCTCGTGCAGTGCGTCCACCTGCTTGCGGTCATAGGGTGTGCAGAACTCCGCGTGGAGGTCCGGGCTGATTACGGTATTCGAGCCGGCCCCGCCGCCGATCTCGATCAAATCAAACGGCACCTCTCCGGCCATCATCTCGATGATCTTCAGCTGCTTCGCCACCAGGCGTTCCTCGACGTGGTGGACCCAATCGGGCTTGTCTATCGCGAACATAATCGCCTCCTGGGTCCCCACCATATAGCAGAAACTCTGCCATGCTCCCACCTGGCCGTAGCTCCAGATTCCGCCGCGCACGATCCCCCGATCGCCGAGGCGCTCCAGAGCCTGCCTCACCGGCGTGCCGTCTACTCTGACGGGTACCGGCACGTATTTGTCGAAGAGCTCGAAGTCCGCCTCGTTCTTGACGAGCGGCTCGGTAATCCAGGATGTGATCGGGTTGCCTGCGCCCGCGCAGCGCAGCTCGCCTCCGGGCGTCTTGATGATGTCGATCCAACTGAAAACGCCGCTTGCGTCGGTGCCGAGGTCGATGTGATCGACCTGCCAATTCGCAAGGTCTCTTTCGTCGAACTCGTAGTTCGGGCCGCAGTAGATCGCCATGTCCAGGCCGAACCGCTCGTAAGCCTCGAACTGGTCGCACCCGCCGAGATAATTGGCGAGGTAATAGTCCATCCATCCGTGGACCTGGCCCGGCAGGCGGTCCGGCTTGCCGTTGTTGATTGCGATGAGCATTCTCTCGCGCGACGTCATATTCCGACCATCCTCTTCATACAGGCTCGCAGCGACGCGTGCAGCCCGTTGGGTGTCAACCGACCGGGGCACGTACCACCTCACACCGCGCAGTATAGCATGCTAATCGCAGACCGGCAATAGGCGGAAAGAAGTCTGACTGTCCGGAAAGGTCATCCCGAGCTGAAGCGAGGGATCTCCGCACGGCGCGGAGATTCTTCGTGTCGGTCCTACCGTTGGATTCGTGGACGCCTGGGTGCTGTCCGGGGCGCTTTGGGAGCCCGCGGAGAGCAGGGAAACCGGACGGCGGCAGCTAAGCTTGTTGGTAGGCATGGTCGCATCGGTTCTCACTCCGGAGCAAATAGATCGTATCAAATCCGCCTCGCTTGCGATTCTCGAGCGGGTAGGCGTTGTCGTCCCGCACCATGAAGTCCTCAGCCGGTTCGCCGACTCGGGGGCGAAGGTCGACTTTTCCGAACAGCGCGTGAGGATACCGGCCGACCTCGTGAACCGGTCGCTGGAAACCGTCGGAAGGCAGTTCACGGTTTACGGCCGCGATGTCTCTCGCACCGCCGCGTTCGGGAACGGCACGCGGAATTACAACTCGATTGCCGGGGAGGCGCATTGGGTAGATCAGCCGGGCGGACAGCGAAGGCCGTCCACGCTTTCGGACGTGGAGACCGCGGCCCGGTTCGGCGACGCGCTTGACTGCATCAACATCGTCGGGGCGATGGCGGATCCGCACGAAATACCGGTCCGCCGGCGCTGCGTCGAGGTGGCGGCCGCGTTGATCCGAAACACGACCAAGCCCATTACCTTTTGGTTTCACGACCGCGCGTCGGCGCGGTTTCTGGTGGACATGACGATCGCGATCCGCGGCAGCCGCGAGTCGGCCGAGCGTTTCCCGATGTTCTACCCGCTAGTGGAACCGATCAGTCCCTTGAGATTCCCCTTCGACGGCGTCGATGTGCTTTTCGAGACCGCCCGCGTGAACATGCCCGTCCAGATCGGCCCGATGGCGCAGATGGGGCTTACGGCTCCGGCGTCGCTCGCCGCGACTATGGCACAGGAAAACGCCGAGATTCTGGCCGGGATCTGCATCACACAGCTCGTCAGGCAGGGAATGCCGGTGTGCTACGGCGGGATATGCCACGCGTTCGACATGCG
>Ga0068707_1002791_pt1 | contig 12253 bp, 5 predicted proteins | sample YNPNPMetaG_FD_66600 | JGI IMG/M metagenome (GOLD analysis project Ga0068707, IMG submission 66600) | Anoxygenic and chlorotrophic microbial mat microbial communities from Yellowstone National Park, USA - YNP NP MetaG | ecosystem: Environmental > Aquatic > Thermal springs > Hot (42-90C) >... | reverse complement strand
GGCAATGCCGACAACCAGCCCATGCGCGATGTGAGCGGCATCAGCGGGGCGGGGCCTATCTGGCACGACTTCATGGTCAGCGTGTTGCGCGATACCCCGCCGCGAGAGTTCGCCCGACCGGCCGGCCTGGTGCGGGTAGAGGTGTGCGCCGATTCCGGCCTGTTGCCCGCCCCAACTGAAGGAGGCTGGCAAGTAGGGAGCCAGAAGAGCTCCTTTGGCAAGGCATTCGCCCCCGCTCCTCTACTCCCTGGCTCCCCTGAAGTAGTGCCCTGTCCCCATCGGCGGTTCGAATGGTTCATCGAAGGCACCGAGCCGCACGAGGTAGACCGCAGCCATGTGCGCGTCGGGGTAGATATCCGCACGGGCAAGCCAGCCGACCCATCTACACCAGCCGAATACCTCCGGCAACAGATATACTGGCTCCTCCCTCCCGAGCTGCAAGCCTGGGCGCGCGAGAACCATATCCCGCAGCCGGAGATAACGGCCTGGGAGGCGCCCGTCCTGGCCCAGGGCCCGGGTGAGGCACTGGCGCTCACCAGCCCCGACCCCAACCGGGTCTACCGCCTGGACCCGGCACTCCCCAGGGAGAACCAGCAGTTGCCGATCACCGTACTCCCGGGCAGAGAATTAACCGCCGCGGACCGGCCGATCACCCTGCTGGTAGATGGCCAACCTTTTGCCACTGTGTCCGGGCCGGAGTATACTGCCTGGTGGCCCCTCACAGTGGGCCAGCACACTTTTCGCGCCCTTGCCAGCAATCCGGATGGCGCTGTGATCTACAGCGCACCGGTGAGCATTGTCGTAGTGGAATAGCTCCCGCGCGAGCGTCTTCGCTATCTCAGGAGGTCATATGCATCCCGGTCGAATCTTGACATGGAGTTTCATCTTCGTTCTGCTCTTTGTGAGCGCGTGCAGCGGTCCTGGCCAGCTACCTGCCCCCCACGAGGTCCAGGTCACGCCAGCGCCGCCACCTACAGGCGTGTCCCTGCCCCCTACGGTGGTCGCCATCACGCCCGACCGTGGTGAGGAGCAGTTGCTCACCGCGCCAGTGACCATCGTCTTTGACCAGCCGATGGACCCTGCCAGCACGGCCTCGGCCTTCAGCATCGAGCCAGCCGTGCCGGGCCAGGTCAAGGTGGAGGGTAATCGTCTGATCTTCTCTCCCACCGAACGGCTGAAGCGGGGGGCAGAATATCGGGTCAACCTGGCCCAGACCGCCACCAGCGCGGCCGGACAGCCCCTGCCCTATCCCGTCTCCTTCAGGTTCAACACCGTCGGCTTCCTGGAGGTAACAGGCACACAGCCTGCCCGCGGGGCCACCCAGGTCTCGGTGGACACCTCGATCACCGTGGCGTTCAACCGGCCGGTGGTGCCGCTGACCGGGGTGGCCGAGCAGGCCAGCCTGCCCCAGCCGCTCTCCATCACCCCGACAGTGGCCGGCACGGGCCAGTGGATCAACACCGGCATCTACCAGTTCACCCCCAGCACCAGGCTGGCTGCATCCACCCTCTACACCGTGACGGTCAAGGCCGGCCTGGAGGACACCACCGGTGGCCTGCTGACAGAAGATTACGTCTTCACCTTCCGCACCGCCGACCCGTATGTCCTCTCGTGGCTGCCGGCTGACAACGTCAACGTCCCTGTCGAGAGCCCGATCACCGTGACCTTCTCGATGCCCATGGAACGCACCTCGACTGAGGCTGCCTTCAGCCTGGTGGACAACAACCAGCAACCGGTCGCCGGGGTCTTCACGTGGGCCGAAGGGGACACTGTGCTGGGCTTCAAGCCGACGCGGTCGCTGGAATTCGGCACGCGCTACACTGCGAAGGTACATCATACTGCCCGGCCGGCCAGCGGCGAGGGCAGCCTGCGCGAGTCTGCTGACTACAGCTTCACCACCGTCTCGCTGCCCAAGGTCACCGGCACTGACCCGCGCAATGGCAGCCAGGCGGCCGACCCCTATTGGGGTGTCACCTTCTACTTCGCCAGCCCCATGGACCCGGCCAGCTTCGTCACCGGCACGGTCACCGTCGTGCCAGAGCCGGCGCAGCTCAAAATCGAATACAACGAATGGGATCACGACCTCTATGTTGGATTCGACAAACTGCCGGCCACGGCCTACACCGTCACCCTGTCGGGCAAGGTGGCCGATCCTTACGGCAACCTTCTGGGCGAGGATTACGTCCTCCGCTTTACCACCCGAGACTACGATCCATTGCTGCAACTGACAGGGCCTGGCCAGATCGGCACTTACAATGCCTACACCGCCACGCGGGCAGCGGTGGTCTACCGCAACGTCCCAGAGATCACTTTCTCCCTCTACCGCGTACCCGATGAGGACCTGATCGCCCTCACCGGCCGCGAGTGGTGGCGCGCCTGGGATGCTTACCGGCCGCGGGATGCCAACCTGGTCCACAAATGGAGCGTAAGCACCGACGCCGAGCGCAACCGCACTGCTGTGATGTTTGTTGAGCTGCTCGACGCCGAAGGCCAGCAGCTCCCACCCGGAGCTTACTTCTTGCAGCTCCAGGGGAAGGATATCAAGCAGCGTCCGTACGAATCATATCGCCAACTGATAGCGCGCACCACCCTCAACGTCACCCTCAAGAGCACCCAGAGCGAGGCCCTGGCCTGGGTCACCGACCTGCAGAGCGGGCAACCGGTGCCGGGGGCTGTGGTCCGCTTTACCGACGGTGACAAGATAGAGCTGGAAGCTACTACCGGCTCCGACGGCGTCGCCCGGGTGGCCTTCACCCCTGAGCGGCAGCCCTGGGACCCGCTCCTGGCCACTGCCACCACTGCTGACGGCGGCTTTGGCCTCGCCTCCAACAACTGGGAGGAGGGGATCAACCCGTGGGACTTCAACCTCCCGGTCGGTGGAGTGGCCGAACCATACGTGGGCTACGTCTACACCGACCGGCCCATCTACCGCCCTGGCCAGACCGTCTACTGGAAGGCCATCATCCGCCGCGATGACGATGCGCGCTACAGCCTGCCGGCGCCCGGGCAGCCGGTGACGGTCACGATCAACGATGATCAGGGCAACGAGCTGTTGCGCGAGCATTTGGGCCTCAATGCCATGGGCACCGTCCATGGCAAGATGGTGCTGGGGCCGGATGCCAGCCTGGGCTATTACTATATCACGGTGGAGTTGGCCGAAAACGCCCGCTACGGGGTGGGCTTCCAGGTGGCCGAGTATCGCAAGCCAGAGTATGAGCTGAGCGCGCAGACCGACAAGCCAGAATATATCCAGGGTGAGCAGATCAACGTCACCGTGCAGGCCAGCTACTTCTTCGGCGGGCCTGTAAAAGGGGGCAAGGTAAGTTGGGCCCTCCTGAGTGCCGATCACTACTTTGCTTACCAGGGCAAGGGCTACTGGAGCTTTAGCGACTGGGAGTGGTACGAGTACGATCGCTATCGCAACTTCGGCGAGGCGCTCAGCCAGGGCGAAGGGGTTACCGACGATGAAGGCCGCTTCACTTTCAGCGTGCCGGCCGATATCACGAAGTTCAGCCAAAGCCAGGTCTTCACTTTCGACATCACCGTCATGGACGTCAACAACCAGGTGGTGTCCACGCAGGCCAGCGCGGTGGTGCACAAGGGCAACCTCTACATCGGCCTGCGGCCACAGAGCTACGTGGTGACGGTGGGCGAGACCAGCCTGGTAGACGTCATCACGGTGGACCCTCAGAGCCAGCCCGTGCCCCAGACAGAGGTGACGCTGGTGGTTAACCAGGTGGAGTGGTACAGCGTGCGCGAGCAGGCCGAGGATGGCCGTTTCTACTGGGCCAGCAGGATCAAGAAGACCCCCGTGTACACCACAACGATCACGACCGATGCCGAAGGCGCCGGGGTGCTCTCGTGGGTGCCTGAGAAGGGCGGCGAGTACAAGATCGAGGCCACGGCCCGCGATCGGGCTGGCCACCTCATCCGCAGCGCCGCGTATGTCTGGATCAGCGACAGAGCGTATGTGAGCTGGCGGCAGGAGAACAACGACCGCATCACCCTGGTGGCCGACCGGGACGAGTATCAGGTGGGCGACACGGCCGAGATCCTGGTGCCCAGTCCCTACCAGGGCGCGGTCAAGGCGCTGCTCACCCTCGAGCGGGGGCGCATCCTGTACCATGAGGTTATCACGCTAGAGAGCAACAGCGAGGTGCTGCGCATCCCCATCCGAGCCGAGTACGCGCCCAATGTCTTCGTCTCCATCATGCTGGTCAAGGGGATGGATGAGACAAACCCGCTGCCTTCGTTCAAGATGGGCCTGGTGCAGCTCAAGGTCTCCGTGGCGGATAAGGCCCTGCAAGTGATCCTGACCCCGCGCAAGGCAGCCAGCCAATCGGGAGAAGCCGCAGAGGAGCAACCTTTGAAAGTCGGGCCGCGCGAGAAGGTGATCTGGGAAATCCGGACCCTCGATGCCGGTGGCCGGCCAGTGCGTGCCGAGCTCTCCCTGGCCCTGGTGGACAAGGCCATTCTGACCCTGGCCAGTGACCAGGCTGGCACGTTGTTGGACCGCTTCTACAGCCAGCGGCCGTTGGGCGTACGCACAGCCAGCACCCTGGTAGTCAACGTGGATCGTCTGACTGCCCAACTGCCTGAAGGGGGCAAAGGTGGTGGCGGTGGCATGGGCATGGCCGGCCTGAGCGTCCGTCGCGAGTTCCCTGATATTGCCTACTGGCGCGGAGAGGTCACCACCGATGCGTCGGGCCAGGCCCAGGTCGAGGTGACCTTGCCGGACAACCTGACCACCTGGACCATGGATGCACGCGCTGTGACAGCCGAGACCCTGGTGGGCCAGGCCCGGGTGGACATCATCGCCACAAAGGACCTGCTGGTGCGGCCGGTGCTGCCGCGCTTCTTCATCAACCGCGATCAGGCTGAGATTGCCGCCATCGTCCACAACAATACCTCCGCTGTCCTGGATGTGACGGTAGGGTTGCAAGCCAGCGGGCTGGAGCTGCCTGCTGCCACCCAGAGCAAGGTCACGGTGCCGGCCGGAGGCACGTATAAGGCTACCTGGCCAGTGACCGTGCTGCCCAACATAGACCAGGTCAAGGTGCTGATGAGCGCGGTCGGGGAGACCCTCCAGGATGCGGTGGAGATCACCCTGCCCGTGTATCGCTACACCACCCCTACCGTCACCGGCACCAGCGGGCAGGTAGGGCTGGACGAGGGCCGGCTGGAGCTGATCCGCCTGCCGGCCAACGCCGATCCCACCCAGGGCGAGCTGGAGGTGACCCTGGAGCCCAGCCTGGCAGCCGGCATGACGGGTGGGCTGCGCTACCTGGAGCATTATCCCTACGAGTGCGTGGAGCAGACCATGAGCCGCTTCCTGCCCAACGTGGTCACCTATGCCGCGTTGAAGAAACTGGGGATTGAGCGACCCGACCTGGAAACTGTGCTTCCTCAGCAGGTGGGGGTGGGGTTACAGCGGCTCTACGCGCGACAGCACGTTGACGGAGGGTGGGGCTGGTGGCAGGATGATGAGAGTAACCCCTCGATCACGGCTTACGTGCTCTTTGGGCTGGCGAAAGCCAGGCAGGCGGGCTTCACCGTGGACGCCAACGTGATCGAGCGCGGCGCGCGCTTTCTCAAGCGTAATCTGCGGGCCCCCAAAGGCCTGAACGCGTGGCAGGTCAACCAGCAGGCGTTCATGGTCTACGCGCTGGCCGAGGCCGGCTATCTGGAGCCCAATCGCGCTGGCGCGCTCTTCGAGGCACGCGAGCAGCTCAGCCTCTATGCCAGGGCCTATCTTGCCCTGGCCCTGGGGCTGATCAACGACGACGCGGCGCCTAGCCGCATCCAGACCCTGCTCAGCGATATCACTGGCCAGGCAGTTGTGAGTGCCACTGCGGCGCACTGGGAAGAGGGGTGGCGCGACTACTGGAACATGAACACCGACACGCGGACCACCTCCATCGTCCTCGATGCCATCGCCAGGCTGGACCCGGGCCACGCCCTGGGCCCCAACGCGGTGCGCTGGCTGATGAGCGCGCGCAAGGCGGATCACTGGGAGACCACTCAGGAGAATGCCTGGGCTATCATCGCCCTGACCGACTGGATGCTGGCAACGGGCGAGCTGGAGGGTAACTACAACTGGCGGGTGCTGCTGAACAACGAGGAGCTCGGCCAGGGCACTGTCACCCCAGCCACCGTTGGGGAGACGATCAAGCTGCAGGTGGCCATTGCCAGGTTGCTGACCGACCGGACAAATGGGCTGCTGATCCAGCGCACGCGCGAGGAGGGGCAGACCGGCAAGGGACAGCTCTACTACACGGCGCATCTGAAGACCTATCTACCGGTGGAGGAGATTGCACCCCTCAACCGAGGAGTGATCATAAGCCGCGAGTATCGCCTGGCCGACTGCGGCCTGGCGGGAGCGGGCAAGAAGTGTCCGCTGATCACTCAGGCCCGGGTGGGAGATGTGATCAACGTGACGCTGAATATCATCGTGCCGCATACCCTGCACTATCTGGTGGTGGAGGATCCGCTACCGGCCGGGACTGAGGCGATTGACACCAGCCTGCGCACGACGAGTGTCACTGCGCAGGGTCCCGGCCTGGAGCGCACACCCGAGGAGGAGCGTTGGTGGTACTGGTGGTGGGCGCCCACTCACACAGACCTGCGGGATGAAAAGGTGGCCATGTTTGCCACCGTACTGAACCCGGGCAGCTACCAGTTCCACTATCAGATCCGGGCCAGCCTGCCGGGGCGGTTCCTGGTGTTGCCAGCCGTGGCTTATCAGATGTATTTCCCGGAGGTATGGGGGCGGGGTGCAGGTGGGGTGTTCGTGGTAACCCAGTGATGGCCGGAGGGAGGAGCAGGGGCGGCGGCGGGCGCCCTGGGGCGCCCGCCGCCGCCCCATTGTGCTGGCATCGCACACACGTTTCAATTAATGGCAGAACGACTGTTTCCCATCGTCTCGTTGCAGGTCCCGCTCCGCCTGCCCTTGTAGCGGCGCAACAAACACCGCACCCGGGCCAATAGCTCGTTGGCACTGAACGGCTTGGCCAGATAGAAATCCGCACCAGAGGCCAGGCCGAGCAGCTTGTCCATCTCCGCATCACGGGCTGAGAGGATCAGGATAGGTACTACCGAAAACTCGCGCAGCCTCTTCACTGCTTCAAAACCATCCATGCGCGGCATATTGATGTCCATCAACACCAGATCAGGCTGCACAAGGCTAAACTTCTCCAAACCCTCCACCCCATCCTCGGCCTCTTCCACCTCAAAACCCTCCATCTCCAAGAAACGGATCAGGGACTGACGGAACGGCCGGCTATCGTCTACGACGAGAATGCGATCTGCCATATCACTCCTTAGGGTAGTCCTCAGAGAGCTTTTGCTGCCATTGCAGCCATAGAATACGGATTTTCTGGTTGAACGTCAATCAACCAAAGGTACTATCCAGGCGCGGGGGAAGAGAATAAGAGCGTGTTTTTGCGGTGGAGGCGTGGCCTGCCAAGTGAAGCTACTTCTCCCGAGGCCAGTTGGGCAGCACCCAACGGATCTCCGAGGGCGGTGGAGGTGGATCCAGCAGATACACATCCACCCAGCGGTACCAGAGCACAAGATCATCCTCATTGTAGCCCAGGTCAATGCGCCGGGCACGGATTGCTTCGCCGGTATCTGCTGCATCCCCCAGCCCATACCCGGGCACATATACCTTGCTGCCCAACTGGATCACGCTGGGGTCCACGGCCACAATGCCCTTGCGCATTGGCCACCCCAGGCGGGTCCGGCCGTAGTAGGGCGCATCGGCTGGAATACCCGCCGTGGCAGCAGAGTAGGAGGTTGCTAACATGCGGATCTTACGCCAATAGGTGAAGGTGCCCTCTGGGGTCTCCAGCGTGCGGGAAACGATCTTCCGCCCGTAGGCCACCACCTGAGTAATCGGCTCTGCAGCCACCCATTCATCTATAAGTGTGCGTGAGACCTCCTGGCCGTCCTCGTAGATCACCCGGAACCGCCTACGGAACTCCCCATCTTTGCCAGCCTGATCCAAACGCTGTCTGTCCAGCTCCAGCTCGTCATCCGGCACCAGGATAGACTCAAACGGGATTGCCTGACTCTCCACCAGCACCAGCTCCGAGACACGCACAACCGTGATATGTATGTTGTCGTAGATGGGTTCCGTCAGGGCTGGGGTTACCCGGTCGCGGCCCGTCACCACAATCCCCAGGTCCACCAGCGCATCGCCCACCGTCTTGCCCCGCGTTCGGGTCTGGATCGTCCGGCCGTCGGCGGTCACCAGCACGGGGGTCGAGCGCTCAATCACCACCCGCATGCCAGCGCGCACGGGGCTGCCCAGGCCCGGACGCACGCGATCCCCCAAGTAGAGGGTTAGCTGCTCTCGCAACAGCGCTTCGCCCACAGTGGCAGCCGTAGTAAGAAGCGTATAGGGCACACTACCATCATCCACGGTAATCTGCACTGCTCGCCGCACGCTCAGACGAAGCGGCCGCGACACGCGCGCGGCCCAGCCGTGCTGTGTCGCCACGCGGGGAGGGGAAACTTCGCCAGTGGCCGGCGGCAAGGGGGTGTCCAACGCTACCGGGGTTCCATCCAGCCAGATCTCATCCTGAGGGAGGAGGCTCACCCCCGCATCGGCCAGCAACGCCCCGACTGTGGTCGCACGGCTGTAGACCGTCATCAGCATGCCATCAAGGCCGATCAGCGCAGGCCGGGCTCGCTGCACAGCGATGGCCAGCCCCGCGGAGAGGGAGGTGTCGAGAGCGGGCCAAACCCTGTCTTCAGGGCGCAGCTCAAGCCCCAGATCGGTCAGCAAATCGCCGACCCGGGTGCGGGTGGTACGCACCGTCTCGCGATGGCCATCCACGGTGACCGTGACCCATGTGCCTGCCCGCGAAAGATTGAATAGCGCGGCCGCAGCCACAACTGCCAGCACAGCGGTCATCAGGAGCCAGGCTAACAGCCCAGATGCTGACCACGGCTGAGTGCGAAGCTCTGGGATCAGCGGCAGGGAGATCGAAACTTTGGCAGGGATCTGTCCCTGAATAGGAAAGGAGTCTTCTGTCTGCATTGAGACTGCCACGCTCTCAAATCCCGCATACGGCCCCAGGGAGGTCACACCAGCGTCAGGGCTCTCTGCGATGCCTGGCATCACCCTATCTCGACCCCGGCGATAACGGTGCCGCAGGTCGCGCAGGCGCCGTTGCGCAGATGACGCCGGCCAATCTGGTAACCGTAGCGTTCAATCACCACCGTACCACACCCTGGGCAGCGTGTGCTTTCGGTGTCGTGGCCCGGGACGTTGCCAACATAAACGTAGTGCAGGCCAGCCTCACGGCCGAGCTGCCAGGCACGTTCGAGGGTGGCGGTGGGAGTGGGCGGGGTATCACGCATCTTGTAGTGGGGGTAGAAGCGGCTGATGTGCCAGGGCACATCTGGCCCCAGTTCGTTGGCAAGAAAGCGCGCCACCCAGCGCAGTTCATCATCGCTGTCGTTGAGGCCAGGGATGACCAGCGTGGTCACCTCCAGCCAGATGCCCAGTTGCTGGATCAGCTTGAGGTTGGCCAGCACCGGTTCCAGAGCTGCTCCCGAGATCTTGCGATAGAATTCGCCCCGCCCCGCCTTCAGGTCAACATTGATGCCGTCTATCAGCCCGGCCATCATGTGCAGCAGCTCAGGCGTCATGTAGCCGTTGCTAACAAAGACGTTGCGCAGGCCCAAACGTTGCGCCTCGCGCGCGGTATCCAATGCGTACTCGGCGAATATCGTGGGCTCGGTATAGGTATATGCCACCGAAGCACAGGCCGTGCGCACAGCAGCCCTTGCGATCTGGGCCGGGGTAGCCGGGCTCCCCGTTACCGTGCCCTGCTCGCGCGGCAACTGGGAGATCTCCCAGTTCTGGCAGAAGGCGCAGCGGAAGTTACAGCCGGCGGTGGCAATGGAAAAGGTGCGGCTGCCGGGCTGAAAGTGAAAGAGGGGCTTCTTCTCAATCGGGTCTACATGCTGAGCGATGGTTCGCTCGTATACCAGGGTATAGAGCACCCCATCGCGATTCTCCCGTACGCAGCAGGCACCTTTCCGGCCTGGTGGAATTACGCAGCGATGCGCGCACAGATTGCAGCGCACGCGCAAATCTTCCGGCCCCAACCGCTCCCAAAGGATTGCTTCGTGTGTCATCGTCACCCCCTGGCCGGCCTGTACCGGTCAGTTATAAGTACTGCTTCACCTGTAACGAAGGCCAAAAGCCCCTGGCCGGCCCTATGCCAGCCGCTTCCCGTAGAGCAGATTCTCGATCTCGACCCCCGGGAGCCAGGGCTCCCAGAGGCGAGTCTGGCGACGGGCCAGGAGCTGGAAACCAGCCTTTTGGTAGAGGCGCATGGCAGCTTTGTTGAGGCTGGTGGTATGCAGATGAATCCCGGGCACTCCCAATCGCGCTATCTGGTCCAGGCAATTGTGGAGCAAGAGATGTCCCAGGCCCCGCCCGCGATAGCCCTCGGCCACATTGATGTGCAAATGGGCCGGGTACAGGTTGCGATCTGCTGAGAGGTTCCCTTCATTTAGCAGTGCCCATGCCGCGCGGCGCAAATAGCACCACCCTACTCTCCCCAGGTGGTAACGCCCGGTGAGCAGGCGCCCCAAAGCACGTATTACCAGCCGCGCCTGGTTCCAGAAAGCCTTAAACCCACCGAGGCTGGCGCTGATGTAGCCCACCACTGAGCCGGCAACCTCAGCCACCCAGATATGTTCTGGCTCACAATCGGTGTAGTACGCCACGAAGACATCGAGCATCGGCTGACGGTCACCCAGGAAGATCTCTACGGGCGCGCCGAAGAACGCAGTGTCAGCCGCAATGCGATGCACCGCCAACCGGTCACTGGAACGGTAAGGCCGGACAAGCACATCCATCGCTGCCACCTCGGCCGGGCGGGCTCTATAGCTGCCGGGCGTACGACCTTTGGGCACCCAGGCGGTGCCAGACAAATTATACCACGAAAGGACAAGGCCCTCAATGGTTTGACCAGGTGACCAAATGCGTGTAAGATTGTCTTGGGAGTGGTTGAGTCCCGGTGGGCTCCCCGGTCTTCAAAACCGGTGATGGGCGCTGCACAAGTGGCCATGGTGGGTTCGACTCCCATCCACTCCCGTGCAAGTGGAGGTTGTCATGCATCTATGCCGCCCATCCCTGCCCAGACGGTCGCTGATCTGCTGTAGCCTGGCGTGGGCACTGGCCCTGGCTCTCGTCTTGCCAGGCCTGGCCCAGGAGGCAACCCCCTCATCAGAGGTCGATCCAGGGACATCCCAGGAAGCACCAGCTTACCTCACCCCTGCTGCGACGTTGCTCCCGACTGCCACGGCCATTCCCACGCCAACCTGCACGCCGACCCCGACCCCTACCCTGACTGCCGTGCAGGCCAGGTTGATGCTGGCACAGGCTTATCTGGAGGGCGGGGACTATACCCGTGCAGCCGAGCTGTTCGAGGCCGTGGCCCTGGAGGAGCGAGGCAACTCCCAGGCTCTTGCCGGCCTGCGCGCGGCGCTGGCGGCCGCGGCCAGTGCCACTGCGACAGCCCTCACCCCAGCAGCGCCCGTGGCAACCGCCACACCTCTGCCTCAAGCTGCCCGCTTTGGGGAGACCTTTGCCAGCCGATGGCGAGACCTGGCCGGCACTGCCCTGCCAGGCCTGCTGGTGGTGATCCTGGTATATCTGCTGGCGCAGGGAGCGCGCTGGGCGCTCTACTGGGCCCGTGAGCTGTGGCTCACCCGCGGCCTGCCACTGCTTGGCCAGCGCCCGGTGTACCCCGGCTACCTGCTGGCGGAGTTCACCGATGCCACGGGGATCAAGGACTTCCAGGGTGCGCAGATCGTCAAGCAATCGTTGACCGAGACCCTGCTCGCCTGGAACCAGCTTGTCCAGGAGCGCCAGGTGCCAGTAGAGCCGGCACCCGGCCTGGAGCTTGGCGGTATGGCATGGATCAAGGTGCTGTGGTCCTGGATCTTGCCTCCCCCACGCGGATACAAGGTCAGCGGGGTGCTGATGGGCAGTCAGCCAGGTGACTACCAGCTCTCGGTGACGCGGGTCTCCCTGAGCACGAACAGCGTAGACCGCAGCTTTACCTTCAGCGATCAGAGCCTGGCTGAAGCTCCCGACAGAGCTTTTCGAGAGCTGGCCAGGCGGGCAGCCAGGTGGCTGCTGCAGCCGCTGGACATGGAGGTGGCCGAAGCGGGGCAGCTTTCCCTGGCCAGATCAACGCGCAAAGCCGCCCCCTCATTGGAAGCTGAA
>Ga0068707_1002787_pt1 | contig 12260 bp, 7 predicted proteins | sample YNPNPMetaG_FD_66600 | JGI IMG/M metagenome (GOLD analysis project Ga0068707, IMG submission 66600) | Anoxygenic and chlorotrophic microbial mat microbial communities from Yellowstone National Park, USA - YNP NP MetaG | ecosystem: Environmental > Aquatic > Thermal springs > Hot (42-90C) >... | reverse complement strand
GATGGGGAGACGTGGCTCACAACCTCTATCCCGGCGAATGGAAACGGGCCAACCTGGAGCTTATGCAGCGCCTGCGCCCAGCCGGGGACTTTGTCCTTTTCTCCCGGGCCGGTCATACCGGTTCAGCCTCCTTGACCCAGGTGCACTGGGCGGGCGATCAGGAGGCTTCGTTTGATCCCTACGACGGACTGCAGACGGTGGTGCCGGCCGGAATTTCGCTGAGCTTGTGCGGGGTTCCATTTTTCGGGCACGACATCGCCGGCTTTTCCGGCGGGCCCTCAAGCAAAGAGCTTTTTTGGTGCTGGACCGAGCTGGGGGCCTTCTCGCCCATCATGCGCACCCACGACGGCCAGAAAAAATACGAAAACTGGAACTACGAAAAGGACGCGGAGACTACCCGGATGTTCGTGCTTTACGCCCGCTTACACCATGAGCTGGGCGACTATCTGTGGCGGCTGGCCGAGGAGTTCGAAAATAACGGTCTTCCTCTGATTCGCCACCTAGCACTGGAATTTCCCGACGACCCCGAGGCGGTGGCTCAAGACTACGAGTATTTGCTGGGGCCGGATTTTTTGGTGGCGCCGGTTTTGGAAGAAGGGGCGCGCCTGCGCCGGCTCTATCTGCCCGAGGGGAGCTGGCTCCATATCTGGGATGAAAAAGAATACCAGGGAGGGAGATATCTGGAAGTAGAGGCTCTGCTTCATCTCATCCCCGTTTTCTATCGGGGAAAGGCGGAAGACCTTTTCCTGTTCCGGGAATTGTTGGAAGAGATCAAGTCGCTGGGCGGCGGTTAGCACGAGTCGACGTAGACAGCGGGCCGGCTTTAGGCTAAAAGCCTGGGTAACCAAGGAGCGGTCGATGAAAAAATATCTAGCGCTTTCTTTGCTGCTTACGGCAGGTGGGGCTTTGGCCCAGCAGGTAAATCCCTACAGTCTTACTTTCGACATGGAAGCGAAGCCGCTTTCGGCCGCTTACTGTCCAGGGGCGCTTTCCGTGCTGTGCAACCCGGCCGAGCTAGCCTGGGGTCAGGGAATGGAATTTTTCTTGGCTCACCGCCAGCTCATGGAAAAGCAACAGGAGCAATTCAACCGTGCCGGCTCGGACGGGCTGTTTTTACAGGTCGGGGGTCTGGGTCTGGGCCTGCAGTGGGTAAGGCCGCTGGAAGAGCAGGAGCGATACAATTACCTAAAATTCAGTCTGGGGCTACCGCTTTTTTCCATTGGCAAGTGGCTGGCGGCCGGAGCCGCCCTCGAAGTGCTCGACCCCACCAACACTGGCGGGAGTGCGGCGGTGGACGTTTCCGCAGGTCTTCTGCTTCGACCGGTACGCTGGGTGAGCCTAGGTCTTACGGGACGCAACCTGGGTCGGGCGGCCATAAACGACCTGCGAGCGGAGCGGGTGCTGGACCTTGCCCTGGCAGTGCGCCCGTTGTGGTTTGCCCCGGAGCGAGCCACACTGGCGGTGGACTGGCGCCTGGTAGATAACCGCTCCAACCCGCCACTTGCTTTTTCCGCCTGGCTCAACCTGTTCGACGGCGTGTCGCTTTTCGGGAGAGTGGATCTGGACGGTAACTTCACCGCCGGCGTGGGGTTGGATTTCCTAAATGGCGGCTTTTCCGGCCTGGTTCAGGCCAACACCAGTCGGGTAAGCTCGGTGATATTTACCGCTTCCGCCTATTCGCAGCCTCGCCGGGCGTTGAGCGTGGGCAAAAACAAGACGGCTTTAGTAAAGCTCGATGCGCAGCTGGGCGAAGACCTTACCGGGGGGTCTTTCTGGAGCAGAAAGAAGAACTGGTTCGACGTGGTGCTGGCCATAGAACAGGCGGCGCGGGACGAACAGGTGGATTCGCTGCTTTTACGGGTCGAGGATCCGCCGCTGGACTGGTCGCTTGCCGAAGAGCTACGCGACGCCATTTTGGCTTTCCGGGCCCAAGGGAAAAAGGCTTTGGTGCACCTGCGCGACGCCGACAACGTTTATTACTACCTGGCCACCGCGGCCGATGCCATCCTGTTGGATCCGGCGGGATCTTTTATGGTGACCGGCCCGCACGTTGAAGCGCTCTTTCTGGGCGGGGCGCTTCAGATGCTGGGAATAAATCCCGAATACCAGCGGGTCGGCGATTACAAGACGGCCGTGGATATGCTCACCCGGGAAGAGCCTTCGCCGGCCCATCGGGAAGTTCTCGAAAGCCTGGCCGACGAAGCCGACGCTCTTTTTGTCGAAGCGCTAAGCGTCGGGCGAAAAATAGACAAACAGAAAGTACGTCAGCTTCTGGACCGGGGGCTGATGACCCCGGAACAAGCCCGGGAGGAAAAACTGGTAGATGCGCTGGCGGTGTTTGAAGAAAGCGACCAGCAGCTGGCTGAATTATTAGGTCACCGGCCGGCGTTTATTCGCAACTACCGCTACCGGCGTAGCTATGACTACGGCTGGGGCGGGCAGCCACGCATCGCGCTGGTCAATGCCAGCGGGGGCATCGCTTACCGGCGCTCGCTTTTTGATGACCTCGATGCCCACGAACTGGCGGGGCTGATAAAACAGCTGCGGGAAGACGATAGCATCAAAGCGGTGGTTCTGCGGGTGGACTCCCCGGGAGGAAGCGGTTCTGCCTCCGATCTGGTTTGGCAACAGCTCAAACTTCTCAAAAACAAAAAGCCGCTGGTGGTATCCATGGGACGGGTGGCCGCTTCGGGCGGTTACTACATAAGCGCTCCGGCCGATGTCATTGTGGCCCAGCCTTCAACCATCACCGGTTCCATTGGTGTCTTTGCTCTGCTCTTTGATCTGAGCGAGCTATACGCCAACCTGGGCATCAGCAAAGAAATTATAAAACGTAACCGGCTGTCAGATCTTTTCACCACTTTCCGGCCGCGCAGCGAAGAGGAGATGGAAGTCCTGGGAAACAGCATCCGGGCTTTCTACCAGATTTTCATCCAAAAGGTGGCCGAAGGACGCAAGAAAACACCCGAAGAAATTGACAGAATAGGTCGGGGACGGGTCTGGACCGGACGCCAGGCCAAGGAAAACGGCCTGGTGGACGAACTGGGTGGCCTGAGTCGGGCACTGAAAATAGCCCGTGAGAAAATTGGTCTTCCGGAATCAGCAGCTTACCAGGTGGTTTACCTCCCCAAGCGTAAGTTCGGGCTGGAACAGCTGAGCGGATGGCTCTCCGCCCGGGAGGAGGTACGCCAGTGGTATTCGGAGTTACCCGCCGAAATGAAATACGCCTTGCAACTGGTTTCCTTTGGTGAGCAGCAGCTTCTTACCGTGTTGCCTTTTGGGGTGGTTATTAAATAAAAAAAGGAGACGCTTCCAGGATCATGGGCGGGGGGGAAACCCACGATGCTACTGGCGCATCTCCTGATTGTGAGGAGTGCTCGTACAGGCTAACAGGCGGGGGGGAAACCATGTACGCCTGCAGCGATTCCTCCTCTAACCTAACGACATTGAAAGAACAACCAAGCCAAAAATAGTGATCTGCATTTTCCGTGCCAGAATAAATTTTTTTCAAAAAAATGATAACTTACTGATTTTTATAAGCATTTTTTTTGAAATTAATATTGCTATTTGACCTAAATTGTGGTATTTATGCCACGTGTTTGGGGCTATTGGTAAAAAACCTATAAATTACAATTAAATAATTGTGGTTTTTTTACCCTGGAGTAGGTGGTGGAAAAATTAAAAATCCTGGTTGTTGACGATGACGAAACCATCAGAGGCATGATTAGCGCCTTTTGCCGTGGTGAACCATACGAACTTGATTTTGCCGGAAACGGGCGCGAAGCCATCGAAAAGATCCAAAAAAACGAGGCAAACCTGGTAATTACCGATATCCGCATGCCCGAAATGGACGGCGAGGATGTTCTTCGAGCCATAAAAAATTTCAACCCGCAGATTCCAGTCATCATTATGACCTCTTACGGTACCATAGACGGGGCAGTGCATTTTCTAAAAGCCGGGGCTTACGATTACATCACTAAGCCCTTTACGCGGGATGTGTTTCGCCACCGAGTTAACCGTGCCATCGAAAGTCTGCAGATGTCGGCGGAGATCACCCAGCTGCGTTCTAGTTTGCTGCGCGCGGCGGTAAAGACCAACGTCATCGGCAATTCCCGGGCCATAAAAACGGTGATGGAAAAAGTTTCGGCAGTGGCACAGACCGACGCGGCGGTGGTTATTTACGGTGAGAGCGGAACGGGAAAAGAACTAATCGCCCGCACCATACACCTTAGTTCTCGGCGTTCGAGCGGGCCCTTCGTTCCGGTAAACTGCGGGGCGCTGCCGGAGACGCTGCTGGAGAGCGAGCTTTTCGGATACAAGAAGGGAGCTTTTACCGACGCCGTGACCGATCATCAGGGCCTGGTGGTGGAAGCCAACGGGGGCACCTTGTTCATGGACGAAATCGGCGAGATGAGCGCCCGGGTGCAGGTGAAGTTACTGCGCTTTTTACAGGACAAAGAAGTAAGGCCGCTTGGAAGCACCCATTCGCTGCGGGCTGATGTGCGCATAATTTCCGCCACCAATCGCGATTTGCAGGCGGCGATAAAACAGGGCACTTTCCGAGAAGATCTCTTCTACCGATTAAACATTGTCCCCATTTTTATCCCGCCTCTTAGGGAGCGGAAAGAAGACATTCCATTGCTGGCCACTTTTTTTCTGCGCCGCTTCAGCCAGGAGTTCGGTAAGGAAGTGAAGGATATTTCCCCCCTGGCCATGCAGAGACTGGTAAGTTACGACTGGCCTGGCAACGTGCGCGAGTTGGAGAACAAGATCCAGCAGCTAGTGGTCATGGCCACCAGCTCCACCATCCGTCCGCAGGATATCGAAATGCATCGGGAGCTGAAGAGCTTCAAAGAGGAAAAGAAGAAGGTGGTGGCCGAATTCGAAAAGAACTATCTGAGCCGCCTGCTCAACCTGCACCGGGGAAACATTTCCAGCGCCGCCCGCTCAGCCGGTATGGATCGGAAGAATTTCTGGCAACTTTTGAAAAAACACGGTCTAGATGCCAGCGAATTTTCCGGCGAAGCGCCCGATAAGTAAGCGGCCTGGCAGTAAGCTGTTTGAAGAATTTTTTCGCCGCCCTTCGCAGCCGGTTTTCTATTGCCCGGAATTGAAAGTTGGCTTTAATTGCCGACGGAGGTGCGCATGAGTCTGATAGTTCAAAAATACGGCGGAAGTTCCGTGGCCGACGAGGAGAAAATCCAGGCGGTGGCCCGCCGAGTGGCGCGGACCAAAGAACAGGGTCATCAGGTGGTGGTGGTGGTAAGCGCCATGGGCAAAACCACCGATCAGCTCATCTCTCTTGCCCGGCGTATCAATCCCAACCTTCCCCGCCGCGAGCTGGACATGTTACTTTCGGTGGGCGAGCGTATCAGCATGGCGTTGCTTTCGATGGCCATCCAGAATCTCGGCCACGACGCCATTTCTTTTACCGGCAGCCAGTGCGGAATCATCACCAACGACTGTCACTTCGATGCCCGCATCATCGAGGTGCGCCCCTTCCGCATCCAGGACGAGCTGGCCCGGGGACGAATAGTCATCGTCGCCGGCTACCAGGGCATGTCTTTCCGCAGGGAGATAACCACCTTGGGCCGAGGAGGTTCCGATACCACCGCCGTGGCCCTGGCGGCAGCTTTTGACGCCGAGTACTGCGAAATTTACGGCGACGTGGACGGGGTTTACTCCGCGGATCCCAAGCTGGTGTCCCAGGCTCGCCTGCGGCCCGAGCTGGATTATTCCGAGATGCAGGAGTTGGCGGAAAGCGGGGCCAAGGTGCTCAACTCCACCGCGGTGGAGTTCGCTAAGGAAAAGGGTATTGCCATCTACGTAAAACGCAACGATGGTCAGGGCGGCCAAACCATCGTCCGCCGTCACGCCCCGCGCCTTCCCGGTATGGTCGCCGGCGTGGCTCACGAAGAGAGCGTCCGGGTGCTTCACCTGGCGGGCCGGGAAAAGATTTTCGATTTTCTGGCCGAACTCGACCGGCGGGGGATTCCGGGAAAACAGCTGACCTCCTATACCCAGAAATGGCAAGGAGGACTTACCGTGGTGGTCTCTAAGGATTTCATATCCGAGCCGGAAAGGCTGCAAGAGGACCTCAAGCGGCTTTTCGGCGACGATATTTCTCTTTCCTCCGACCTGGGAGCGGTCTCGCTCATCGGCACCGGCATCAACCAGCGCTTCGAAAACCTGCGCCGGGCTATTTCGTTATTGCGCCGCTTAGGTATAGATCCGGCCGGTCTGCACACTTCTTCTTTCCGCATTAGCTTTTTGCTTCCGAGCGAAAAAGTCGCTGAGGCGGTACGCGAACTGCACCGGGAGTTCGTCGAAAAAGAACCTTCGGAGGTCGAACTTCCCGCTTAAGCTCAGCCACGTAGGAAAATAAAGGTTACCCCCAAGAATGTCGGTATCAGAATCGCTATGGCCCAGAGCATGTAGCCGAAGAAGCTGGGCATGCGGATGTTCTGCTCTTCGGATATGGATTTGACCATGAAGTTGGGGGCGTTGCCGATATAGGTGTTGGCCCCGAAGAACACCGCACCCAGGCTGATGCCCACCAGCAGGGTCTGCTCCACCCCGGCCACGCCGACGGCGCCCTCGGGAACGCCCAGGCCTTTGGCCAGCGAGAAGAACACCACGTAGGTAGGGGTGTTGTCCAGGAAGGAAGAAAGCGCTCCGGTGGCCCAGAAGAAGCTGGCCGGGCTATTTACACCCAGCTCCGCTCCGCGCGCCTCCAGAATCATGATGGGCGGGATCATGGTGGCGAAAATCCCGGCGAAAAGCGCGGCCACTTCCAGGATGGGATAGAAGGTAAAGTTGTTTCCCTGCCGTACCTCTTTGGGCGTGCCGAACCAGGAGGCCAGCGCCAGGGCGATCAGTACCGCCTCGCGCACCGGAAATGGAGCGACATGTTCGGTAAGAAAAGCTACCGAAAGCACCACGCCGGCAAGGAGCGGGATGTTGAGCCAGTGGCCGGATACCGCCAGCCTGGTGACTTCCAACTGGTCGCGCTTCAGGGCGGCGATGGGCTCTTTGGCGAACATTATGCTGTCGATGATGAAATAGAGCAGCAGTAAAAATCCCACCACGCTTATCCATTCCACCGCCAGCCGGAAAGTCCAGGAGAAGGGTACGCCGGCCAGATAGCCCATAAAAAGCGGCGGATCCCCCAGCGGTGTAAGACACCCGCCGATATTGGCCACTAAAAAGGTGAAAAAGATGATGGTGTGGACTTTCTTGGTGCGTTCTTTGTTGGTGCTAAGAAGCGGCCGCACCAGAAGCATGGCCGCGCCGGTCGTTCCCATGAAGGAAGCCAGCACCGAGCCTATGGCCAGAAAGGCGGTGTTCACCAGCGGCGTAGCCCGCAGGTTGGCCCGCACCAAGATGCCTCCGGAGATGATAAAAAGCGAAGTCAGCAAAATAATGAAAGAGACGTATTCCTGAGCGGTATGCAGCACCTTGTGCGGTGCCATATAAAGCATGAATCCCAGCACCGGCAGGCCCAGCACCGCCGATACCAGCAGTTTGTTGCGGTTGGGATGGAACCAGTGTGGGGTGGCTAGGGGTAGTATGGCTATGGCCAGCAGCATCAGCACGAAGAAGCTCACCCACCAGAGCGAAAGCGTCTTTCCCACTTCTGTTTCGGTGCCAGCGCCTTCCGAAGCCCGGGCCAGCTCCGGCAGCAAACAGAATAACCAGATAGTCAAAAGGCGAAGGAGTCTGTTCATAGTTATATGATCTCCTGGCTATTTACGAAGCACGCCGTGCTTTTTGCCCACCTTGATGAAAGCCTCGACCGCCCGGTCGATCTGCTCGGTGGTATGGGCGGCCGAAAGCTGCACCCGGATGCGCGCCTGTCCCTTGGGCACTACCGGGTAAGAAAAGCCCACCACGTAGATGCCTTCCTGGAGCATGTCGCGGGCCATGTCGGCCGCCAGCCGGGCGTCTCCGAGCATGATGGGTACGATGGGGTGTACGCCGGGCTTGATGTCGAAGCCGGCCTCGGTCATGCGTTTTCGGAAATGCAGGGTGTTTTTCTCCAGCCGGTCGCGCAGTTCCGTGGTGCGGGAAAGCATCTCCAGAACTTTTAGCGAGGTGGCCACGATGACCGGGGCCAGGGTGTTGGAGAAGAGATAGGGCCGGGAACGCTGGCGCAGGATTTCCACGATTTCCTTGCGGGCGGCGGTAAAGCCTCCCGAGGCCCCGCCGAGGGCTTTTCCCAGCGTTGAAGTGACAATGTCTACCCTCCCTATCACCCCGCAGTGCTCCAGGCTACCCCGGCCGGTCTTTCCCATGAAACCGGTAGCGTGCGAGTCGTCGACCATCACCAGGGCGTTGTATTTTTCGGCCAGGTCGCAGATCTTGTCGAGCGGGGCGATGATGCCGTCCATGCTGAAAACGCCGTCGGTGGCGATGAGCCGGCGGCGCTTGTTCTGTGTCTCTTTAAGATGCTGTTCCAGCTCGTTCATGTCGGCGTTGGCGTAGCGGCGCCGTTCGGCCTTGCACAAGCGGATGCCGTCGATGATACTGGCGTGGTTGAGCTGGTCGGATATGACCACGTCTTCTTCGGTAAGCAGCGTCTCGAAAAGCCCGCCATTGGCGTCGAAGCAGGAAGAATACAGTATGGCATCCTCCATGCCCATGAACTCGGCGAGTTTTTTCTCCAACAGCTTGTGCTGGTCCTGCGTGCCGCAGATGAAGCGGACCGAGCTCATGCCAAAGCCGTAGCGGTCGAGCCCTTCTTTCGCCGCCTTGATGAGCTCTGCATGGTCGGAAAGCCCCAGGTAGTTGTTGGCGCAGAAATTGAGCACCGGCCGGCCGCCCTCGACCCGGATGTCCGCCCCCTGTGGGGTGGTGATGGGCCACTCATTCTTATAGAGGCCGGCGCTTTTGATTTCATCGAGTTCCTTCTGTAGCTGCTCTTTTACTTTCCCGTACATGGCAAACCTCCCGGAAAAAGTCGGGGGGATTGTACCTATGGCGCAAAGCGCGGGTCAAATGTTTTTGTTCGTTTGTTCTGGAACAATTTACCTGTAACAGGTAATGTTTGACAGTTTTGCCATGCAATTGCAAAATTGCAGCATGTGGATAAACAGATGTCATGAAGATACCATAAAGCGGTTATTCTCACAATTTCCCGCGGTAGTGATCACCGGGGCCAGGCAGACAGGCAAGACCTCTCTGGTACGAAAGGTGTTTCCTGATATTACCTACCGGTCGTTTGATTTGCCGGCAGAGGCTGCTTTGGCCGAGCACAGTCCGGAAGCTTTTTTCAAACGGCACGGCCTTCCTTTAGTTCTTGATGAAGTTCAATATGTACCCGGCATTTTTCGGCATTTGAAGGTGCTTATCGATTCTCAGAAACGCCCGGGATTACTGTTGCTTACCGGCTCGCAGGTTTTCCCCCTTATGCAGGGTGTGAGTGAGAGTCTTGCCGGGCGTTGCGCCTTTCTGGATTTGTACACCCTCTCAGCCGCGGAGGTTGCGGCCGCTTTTGGGGACAAATACGATTCTCTCGAACTTCTCTTTCGGGGCGGCTTTCCCGAGCTGCAGGCCCGGCCCGAGCTGGACCGTCAGGCCTGGTATGCTGCTTACCTGGCTGCCTATCTGGAGCGAGACCTGCGCAACCTGGCCAGTGTAGGGTCGCTGCGCGACTTCGAACGCTTCCTGCACGCGGCAGCCGCTCGCACCGGAAGCATACTTTCATATTCAGACCTCGCCCGCGACGTGGGTATCGCCCCCAACACCGCCCGCAGGTGGATGTCGATGCTGCAGGCCTCGGGACAGGTGCTGCTTTTGGAGCCCTATTTCCGCAATGTGGGAAAGCGCCTGGTAAAATCGCCCAAGCTGTACCTTTGCGATACCGGGCTGGCGGCTTTCCTTCTCGGTTTCGAAAGCTCCCGGGCGCTGGCAGGCAGCCTTCAGGTGGGTGCACTGTGGGAAAGCCTGTGTGTTATGGAGGTGGTCAAGGTGCTTTCCAGCCGGGGCCGAAGACCACCGGTGTGGTTCTGGCGTACTGCAAGCGGCGACGAGGTGGACCTGGTGCTCGAGCGCGACGGGCGATTTGTGCTAATGGAGTGCAAGTTTGCGGAAATGGTAGGCGAGGCCGAACTGAAGGGGATCCACCGCTTTCGCGACCACTATGGGGCCAGTTCGGTGGCGGCCGCCTATGTGGTTTGCCGTACCCGGCAGTCCTATCCGCTGGGCAGGGAGGCCGTGGCGGTGCCGCTGGAGCAACTGGCCGGGATTTTATAAAAACCCGTGCCCCGGGCTTACACCGGCCAGCGCGTAGTGCGGGTTTTGTAGCCAGGGAAGAATCCGCACGGAGTGATGCCTAAAATCCCGGTATGAAATTATCTGCGGCTCAGGGGGTGAAATCCACCGAAGCGCCGTTGGACCAGATAGCCGTGGCGCCGCAACCATAGCGGCAGGTGATATTGGCGGTGCCCGTGGTGCTGGAATTTACGCTGGAAGTATAGATTCCATTGCCGCTGTCGGTAAAGTGTGCGAACCAGTCCACCCAGGCGGGCTGGGCTTGGTAAATGGAAAGGCGGGTTATTTCGATTCCTTCGTTGTCCGCAAGGTTGCCGGCCGAGGCGGGCGCTATAAAACCAATCTTGACGACATTGGTGCCCAGAGCCTGACAGGGCAGGATGGCCCGGTAAGTGGTGAAAGCGTGCGGAGCAAAGCTCATTCCGATGGTGCTCAATTGAATCCAGTTGTTGCCGTCGAGGGTGATTTCCGCCCGGGCATAGTCGTCGGGATTATCCATCTGGTCAGCGGTGTCGCGCCATTCCCACTCGACTATCAGCAGATTGTAGGGATTTACGCCGGTGGTATCCAGGGGGTTTGTGAGTTCCATATAGGCGTTCTGGTGATCAGTTATACGAACGAAAGTGTCTCCCGCTTGATTTATTAATTCTACATCGTTGTTCTGGGGGTCTTGCTCATTAAAGCCGGTAAGGTTGTTGAAATTAGTCTGGAAAAGGGGCGGGTTTACCGGGGTAAGCGGCAGCAGATCGATGATGTAAACGTCATCGACATAGGCACAACTTCCGGCGTTACCACCTGTTTGGTAAAACGATACCAGCAGATTAGCGAGATTTTCGGCCTCGGGAGGAAGTATGAAGGCGAAGGTCTGCCACTTGTTAGGGCCTTTGTTGTCGCCCACCATGGCCAGGGCGCGCCAGTTAGTTCCGCCATTCGGTGAATAATTGGCGGAAAGCGTCTGGTTGTCTCCCAGAGTGGCGTTGGCCATGGAAAATACCAGGGCGATATCACTGCGGCCGGTGGTGTCCAGGGATACTCTCATCCATGATTGGTCACCGCAAATCCGAACTCCCCAGGAGCCTGGGGTATTGGGGTTCTGAGCGGAGTTTTGCCGGGTGACACTGCCATTTCTAAGGTTAAAAGCTCCAAAATTACTTTCGAAATGTTCCTCCACCATGACGCGCTGGTTGCGATCGGAAAAACATACGAATTGGCCGGTGTCACGATTGTCGGGGCACATTTCTATGGTGAGCGGAGCCGGGGTGTTTACCGCGACCGGGCTGGAGATTCCGAGTTTCATGCAGCCAGAGTAGCTGCAAGAGTTGTCGCAGGTTCCGAACAGGCAATTATTGAATGTGCACTGGTTGTTGTCGTCGCAGTCGGAGGCGGCGCAGCAGCTCCAGCCGGTACGGCAGACATCCTGGCAGCAGATGCCGTTCGAATTATTGCAGGGAGTCAAGTCGGGAACCTGCTCTGCTTCGATACAATTACCGGCACCGTCACAGGTGGAGTTGCATTCATTGCCGTCGGTGCCCGGACAGAGTGTGCCGGAAGTTGCGTATTGATCCTGAGGGCAGCTGGCCGAAGACCCGGTGCAGTTTTCCGCCACGTCGCAGTCGCCGTTTGCCGCCCGGCACACGTAGCTACTCGGCTGGAAGGAGTCGGCCGGGCAGCTGGGGCCGTTTCCGGGGCAGAATTCGGCGACGTCGCAGACACCGGCCGAGGAACGGCAGACGTAGCTTGAAGGTTGGAAGGTATCAGCCGGGCAACTGGGGCCGTTTCCGGGACAGTTTTCGGCGACGTCGCAGACACCGGCCGAGGAACGGCAGACGTAGCTTGAAGGTTGGAAGGTATCAGCCGGGCAGCTAGGGCCGTTTCCGGGACAGTATTCGGCGACGTCGCAGACACCGGCCGAGGAACGGCAGACGTAGCTTGAAGGTTGGAAGGTATCAGCCGGGCAACTGGGGCCGTTTCCGGGACAGTATTCGGCG